>Ga0209985_10000641_pt1 | contig 37002 bp, 32 predicted proteins | sample NOAtaG_FD_187305 | JGI IMG/M metagenome (GOLD analysis project Ga0209985, IMG submission 187305) | Freshwater lake microbial communities from Lake Erie, under a cyanobacterial bloom - NOAA_Erie_Diel6S_1000h metaG (SPAdes) (version 2) | ecosystem: Environmental > Aquatic > Freshwater > Lake ...
ATGATCAGGCCAAAGGCTAGGGCAAAGGCAACGCGAAAGCCAAGGACATCGGCAGGCAACGGCGAAAGATTCTGCTAGTCTCTGGTACTAAAGGATCGGCCTGGATGACGTTGGCGAAGCCAAACGCCAACAGGCCCTAGTTTTTGTTGAGGCGATTGATACTTTCATCAAAACTGCTACGACGGGACTGTACGACTTGCTCGAGCTGATCCTCGGATCGATATCCTGTCGCGAGGCGGATCCAAAAGAAGGCACATCCAGTCGCCAGTAAGCTGACCCCGATTGCGATCAAAACGGCAAAGCTCATAAGAACCCCCTACGTGCCCTTCAGTCTTTTTCTCCTGGGTTTCACCCAATCTCGCTCGTGATGTCTTTATCGGCAAAAAAGCCATCTGACCTGAAGGCTAGAAAAGACCTGTCACTTTTTTACCCAGTCCTCCGGCCCAAGCCTCGCGAGATCCTGTTGCGAGGTAAAGATTCCAAAAGATGAGCGTCTGTCCTGAAATGCACGTTTTGGCGGCCAGGAATGGTCCAGAGGCGAGGCGCATCAGGTTCCGCGGCCCGAGGTGGACCTACGGTCCTTAAGCAGTTCTGAACACGAACGTGGTAAGCTGTTCCACCAGCTTTTTCCAGCAGCCGCTCATCAAGAGCTTGATGCCGCCTCTCACAGGTTTTTCCCTGGGTGTGCTCGACCTTCACGAGCGTTTTTTATACTCGAGGATGGACACCATCTGCTCTTCAAGACCCGCATTGATCATGAAATCTTCGATGCCATCTTGTTTGAGGGATGTAGGAATCTCTCGCTGTCCGAGCTTTTCAAAATGCTCGCTGAGCAAGCTCAGAGCTTTCTGGTAGCGGTAGCGTTGCGGGTCGGCCAAAGTCAGTCGCCCCCCCGGTACGAGTAGTCGCGCCGCAAAGGGTGGCAGATGAGTCAGGTGACTATCATCGTAAAAAACATCCGTACCCAGCACCCAGTCACAGCGCTCTTGAAGCTCCTTAGGTGGGGCCTGACGCCAATCTATGCGTTTAAACTGAACCCGATCACTAACACCCCAGGTCTCAGCATTCTGATCCACAAACGTTTGCAACTCCGACTCATAGTCACACGCTAGAATCTTGGCGTGAGGATAGATGCGAGCCAAGACACAGGAGAGAAAACCAACCCCACAGCCCAATTCCACGATGAGCCCCTGTCGATTGCGTGGGAAGCGGAGCTCGTCTAGAAGTGACTGGGCCAGCGTGCGCGCTGAGGGCCAGAGCAGAACTCCAAAAGGGCAGCGTTCGTCGCCGAGATAGCCTCCGACCTCTTCCGCAAATTGGTCCAAGTAGCTATCGAAAGCACCAGCGACCCAAACACGATGGGTTTCGCCTGCCCACGCGACGTCGATCGATTTTTTTTGCATCATGACTGTGTTCCGTTCCGAGCTGAAATCGCCTCAAAGGGGCCTAAGCTAATCTTTCCCATGGCCAATCGGCAAGGTGAAAGAAGAGACGGGAAGAAGAACAGGCAAGCGGCTCGTCATACTGATCGCGTCAATTTAAACCAGAAAATATTATGGTTGCCATATTGCCGCTTAGTTAGCCTGTCTGCTTGTAGCCAGCAATGAGGGCGTCGGGGAAGGTTCGTCGAAAATCTTCGATCGCCCCCAAATCGACCAAGGGCGAACCTCGGAAACTTGCAGCGCTGATCAGCACCGCTTGCAGGCTACTATCCAGAGGAATGCGTTTGCCCGCCGCAAAGATATCGACACTTCGATCCAAGCGTCCACTTACGTGGAGAGTGGCTCGCTGATTCCAAAGCAGTTTTTGTTCTTGAATCTGCAGAAGCTGCGTGATTTTCTCCAAAATCCTCAGACTCTTTTGCAGTCGAATCTGCATCTGCTTCTGAAACTCGGGGGCAGCACCAGGGCTGGATTTTTGCGAGGCGTCGAAATCACGCAAGGACTTCTGCAGCTGGTCGTGATAAGTCTGCAGCCGTTGCTGACGTCGTTGCAAGCGGAGCAAACGTCTTTCTTGGGAGAAGTTACTTCCGATCCGGCATACCGTGCTCTGATGAGGTCCGAGTCCGCAGCGCGCTGCTCGAATCCCAGACCAACTGCTTATCAGGCCTCCTGCGACCAAGCCTTGACCTTCGTCCAAGATGTGGAGGAACCCGCCGACGATCACCGTACTGTTAAGGACCGAGCGCTGAACCAGCAAAGATCCTTTGGCTTCGATTTGGCTGTTTTCAACGAATTCGCAACGCAGTTCACCACCCGCCCGGAGCCAGCCGGTTGGTCCAGTCACGACACCACCTTTAACCGTGACGGTTCCGCTGCATTGCACGCGGGACGGACCTATCATCCCCTCCACTACGAGTTGACCTTTGACCTGCACGTAGGCACCTGACTCGATATCTCCCTGAATGACGACCGAGCCATCGAAGACGAGATTCCCGCTCGCCAGATTCACAGAGCCGGGGTGCACATAAGCGGCCTGGCAGTTCACAACCTGTCCCTCGACCTCTAGCAGTCCATCCCGTGTGGCATAAAACCGCCCATCAGCTGCAACCCTCACCCCTTCACCCGCTTGAAAACTCGTCATATTTACTTGGGCCAAAGCGTGACAAGGCTTTCCATAGATGTCTTTTCCGGGTGTGCCATCTTCGAAACGTAACTCTGCGATCCGCTGCCCCTGGCGGATCAACAGACGATTTTGAACCTCTCGCATGTCCACCCGATCCTTGGGAAGTTCGTTGAGATCCGTCGCCAGGATATGCAGATAGGCCTTCTGGCCTGCTTGAGGCTTTTCACCGCTGGCCACGCGGATACCCTCGAGCCGCCTTCGTTCTTGTATGGCGTTCCACCACTCCTCCAGATACTCCTCGTAGCCAAAGACAATCCCCTGCCTAGCGAGTTCCCCGACCAACCATTCCTTGCTGATTTGGCTACGCACTTCGTCCAATGCTGCGGTCCGAACCTTAGAAATACTGGCCTGCATACCATCGGGATCCATTTCGAAGTCAAAGTAGGCTGAAGCCCCAGACTGGCCCAAAGCCCGAAGTCGCCATCGAGGTGGCTCGGCATCGTCTTGCTTCACGATCTGCTTGTCCTGCTCGAGCTGTTCGCTCTCAAAACGGTAGCGGGCATCGTAAGCTATCAACAAATCGTAGGGCATGTTAAAACCAAAGCCCTGCATCTTGCTCGCCAGCGAATGAATCTTTTCTCGTGTATGCTCCTGAAGGATATGCAAGTGGAGCTGAGCCGTGTTCATACCCTTCAGCATCCGCTCGGTCCGTTGCATGAGCTCCTCACGTCGGGCGCGACTCGCGAGGACTTGACTGTTGAAGATATGCAGTGATGCATAGTGGTGTTTGGTATCGAGGCGGACCATAAAATTCTTGTCTGGGTAGTCCTCTGCAGCCGCTTGGATCTTCAGTGGCACCTGATCGAGTGCTTGACCGTTCTTCGCAAGAAGGTAGAGGAAACGAAGCTGTGCCCGATCGGGTTTACGGCTGATCTTGAGATGCTCAAGCTGGCGAATGATGTTGAAGAGAAAGGTGTTGAACGTGAGTGCTGTCATCTTTCGTACGTTTATCTTACAACTCAGCAAGGCGAGACATTTCCCCTCCGCATGGTCGGGTAGCCTCAGTTCAATGTCCGGATAGAGACGTCCTCCCTGGGCAATCGTGACTCGAATCACCCGTTCGGGTTGAAGTTCATCGCGCTGACTGCGTATATACCCCCACAGCTCCTCCAGTCTTCGCAAGAAAATCACGTAGGTTTCAATAAACCCATCCTCAAGATCCTCCTCAAGCCTCTGTTGTATCTTTGAGATCAATTCGTGCGGGGGCTTACGATAGCGGAGGCAATCTGCAACCCGAAACTGAATCCGGGCGCGTCGTAGCCTAGCATTATAAGTCACTTGAATATCAGGGGTATCGACCATAGCGCCCCCCACCAGGGTTATCTTGCCTGTCTATTCTACTGGGAATCAAATGGTTCGACATTTGACAAATCTCAAACCCTCCTTATCTTTTAAATTATCGTCATCTGCGGAGGAAATCTTGATGACAAGCCCTGAACCCGAAAACAAACACGTTCTGGTCCCTGTCGCAAGTCCTCCGCGACCCGAATGGACACAATGGCAGTTTGATCCCGCTGATTTTGCGGAAGACGCGGAACCACGCAAACCGACAGCAGCCGACCATCCCTTGGGTCAGCGTCTCCAGTTGATTCATGGTCGCCCTGCTCTCTTATTCCTAGCTATCTGCACTCTTCTGACTTTGTGGTCCTGGAAGTTTCAGGGCGGTGATCTTTGGCCGGCGACTCGCGATGCGGTCTATCAGTCGGGTGAGTACTGGCGTCTCATCACGACTTTATTCGTCCATGCGGATATCGGGCACTTGCTCGCCAACGCAGGTTTGTTTTTGGTCTTTGGAACCTTGTTGCGCCATTACTTTGGATTTTGGGCATTCCCTCTCCTGAGTCTCTTGGGAGGGATCGTGACGGCCGCCCTTGCTTTGCTCACCTATCCCGGTTCTATCAGGTTGATCGGAGCTTCCGGTATGGTCTATTTTATGGCTGCCATGTGGCTCTTTTTGTTTTGGAAACATGCTGATTACTTAAGCTGGATCCATCGCAGCATGAGAGCCCTCGCCTTCATCTTAGTCGTACTTATACCCACTCAGATCGAGGCGACGGTCAGTTATCGCAGTCACGCCATTGGCTTTGGGCTCGGTTTGTTTTTTGCCTGGCTGAGTAGTCCCTGGTTGAAGCCGAGGCCCTTACCCAGCAGAGATCACGTGACCTCCGACAGAACCAAGAATGAGGACGATGAGATCTTACCGCCAAATCCCTACTTGCAGTAGGGCGCTGAGTACACCTTACTCTGTTTTTTGCAAGCACTAAGCAGCTCTTGAGGGTTTTGTCGAGCGATGCGCAGCAACCATCCGTAGGATTCCCCCTCTTCACGCCATCTCACACACCTGTGGGAGCGCTTCATCGATCGTGAGGTCTGTCCTAACATGCTCGTTGAAGCGTTTAGAAATGGACCAGAGCTTGGACGCGTCATGTTCCAAAGTCCTGAGTGGACATAAGTTCCACGATGGGAGCTCGATGTCCCTCCTCATCGATGGGTTGATCACTTTGCGGCTATTTGTCCTGGTTGCGTCGGGTTGAACGCAAAAAAGTCACCGGGGTGGCGCGACAGGAGAAGGAGCTTTCGGTGGCACCGCTGGCCCAGATGGCGGTGGTGGTCCCGGTGGCAGCGGAGGCGGTCCCGGCTGTTTTGGAGCTGACACTGGTGGCTGCGGGGGTACCCCGGGAGGCCTCGTCGGCGCTCGTCGAGGGAGACTTTCAGGCCTTGCTGGTCCCGGACCCCGCCCATCCAGTCCATCCGGTGGCCGCTTGGGTGAGGGGCGATCCATGGTTCCAGGAAAGGGTGCTGCTGTCGGAGGAGGTTTTGGCCCTCCAGGTCCCGACGGAGGTGCTCCGATTCCAGACGGAGGCAATGCTCCGGTGGCAGGAGGAGGCAGGCGTCCCCTGTTTAGGTTTTGTGGGGCGTTGGGAGCAGGAGACCGCAGCTGCCGCTGAGGCGCCTGACTGGGATCTCGCCGATTCTGCTCGAGAAGTTTGTCGAATTCTCGCAGGTCCTCGGATCCTGCGAAGGATACCTGATCCGCTAGGATCGGGTAGGACCAGAGCCAAAGTCCCAGTAGCCACACGTGACCTTTCATGATAGGTCCTCCTCCTTAAACTCGATGCGTAGCCACCTCTCTCCAATCAGACCCTGTTTGCCGTCGAGCATGCGGACCTTGATCATTTTGAGGCCTTTGTCATTCGACTTTACCACGATCGGGAGTTTGCCGCCGGCATAATCGGGTCCGAGCTGCAAGGTCAGGGTCTTTTCCTGAGCGAGACTACCGAGTTTTTCTGAATAGAAGACGACGCCTTCGGGAAGTTCGATCTCAACCGAATCGACCGCAACAGCTGCGAGTTCAATCCTGACCGCCATGGGTTGACCTACGGCTGCGATAAAGACCGCTTCCTCTTGGCCTGAGCGCAGCAGCCATCCGACGATCACGCCGATCAACAGCATCGACGCGATCGACATCCGCCGCCACAGCAGAATGCGACTGTGTTGACGCTGCCGAGATTGAAGCTCCTGCAAAACCCTGGTTTTGAGGTAAGGAGGGGCCTCAATCGACTCCTCACGAGCGACAGCAAACACCTCCCACGACTTTTTCTGTAAGATTTCGGGATCCTGGTTCTGCTTCATGGCACAGCCTCCTTAGGAAAGACGAGTGAGGAGGAGGTTTCGTTGCGACTGTTTTCCAAGACTTTCAGAAGCTCCTGCCGCGCTCGATAAACCCTCGACCTTACGGTATTTTCAGACACACCGAGTACGGTTCCTGCTTCGAGGTAAGAATAGCCTTCAAGATCGACCAGAACGAGGATCAATCGCTGTTCGGGGTTCAGTTGCGCGAGGGCTTTTTTCAGTTCAACCCGTCGTTCCATATGCTCGGGTCGCTGAGTGTCATCGGCAGGGTCAAAATCCTCGTCCCATGCTTGTTGCCTTTGATGAGCGGCACGGAGATGATCGAAATACAGATTTTTGGCTGTAACCAACATCCAACTCGAAAAACTCTCCCCATTTTTGAGCTTCGGAAGATTTTCGAGGACTTTGATGTAGGTGTCCTGACAAAGATCCTGGGCAAGATGCCGATTGCCGCAGAGATAGACGCAAAACTTAAACAGTCGATCCTGAGTGTTCTCGATCAGACGACTGATTGCCGCTTGCTGGCCTTTCTGCGCCAGGGCCACGAGCTTTGCTATCTCGCCCTTGTCGTCCATGGACATCTTACCACTCCCTTTCCAGGCCCAAAAGGACCAGCAATTGTCGGTAGTTTTTATCAGCAATAGCGCTGGTCGAACCTAGGTTCGATAGGTTCCATCTCCAGGTCGTAGACTGATAAAGTGCCGTTCTTTGATTCCAATTCCAGGTCAAGCGCACCGCCACGCTCAGGTTCTGATCCCTCCGTGGCACTCGGTCAGGTAGAGCCATGCGGATATAATCCCGCTGGAGGATGCTCGCATCACTGCGCATCTTCCATCGCGCAGGTAACTGACGAATCAAGGAAAAGCCGCCTCCATAGCCGCGATAGGAGCGCGGCAGGCGCACGTTATCCACGCTGCGATCTCTCTGTTGCTCATATTCCAGCAGACCATAAGGGAGGACGAGCCAGGGCCCAGAAAAGTTGCTGGCATAGACTTGCAAGGAGTGACTCGAGCCTTGCAGATCCGCATAGAGAGGCTCTAGCACCTGATTGCTTAGTCCTCGATAGCGGACACCCAGCGTCCAGCCAGGCTCGCGCCACCATTCAGCTCGAAGGGAACCACCCCATCGCCACCAGAAGGGTCCCCTTTCGATAGCGTTCATCAGCACCTCAGGCTGCCAGCTAACATGGACCCCTTCGATGTCCCGACTCTGAACCAAGCCCAAGCCAAGCTCGACATAGCGATAGTCGGATGTCCGCGAAGCTTCGCTCCAGGAGAGATCAGAATAGAGCTGAAGGGGGTACAAGGCCTGAGGGGAAGGAGCAAATTGCACCCTGTTCCAGGCATTGCAGAGCGAAGAAGGCTGCTCATCATCCTGGGAATCCGCAAAAAGGTTCGAAAGGTATCCACACTCGAGAGCAGCGAGTCCACCCCACTGGCCTCTCGAGACGGTTTGCTGGGTCCTCTCTTCCAGCCCAAGGCGCTGAGAGGGAAGGGCATCCTCTTCCCTCCTCGCCTGACGGCGCAAGAATTCGAGACGTAAGGATTGCAGATCGGCACTGTCACCCAATGCGCGGACGATTGCCAAAGCATCGAGAGCTAACGACCACTCCTTACGCTGCTGATGAGACGACATGACTTGGAGGGCTGATGATCGCAGGAGCTTACGCCTTTCTCTCCACTCGTTGAGGAGCTGAGCCGGCAGCCTCTGCTGATCAATCGACTGCAGGGCCAGAAGTGATTCCCGCAAGAGACCGAGTTCTCGAAAGCAACTGCTCAGATAGAGCGCAGAGGGAATGGCCAGTGGTGACCTTTGCTGCTGAACAGCTCGATAATATGCAATCGCCTCAGCAAGATCGCCACGCAAGTAAGAGATATTCCCGAGGTTAAAGAGGTACACCGGGTGCTGAGGCGACTCGTTCAGAAGTGCTTTGAGAATGACCTCTCCCCCATCGAGATCCTGTTTTTGCAGGAGCAGAAGGGCTTTCTTAAAACGTGTCGACTGATCGTTGGCAGTAGCTCGAAGCGGAATCACCATCAGCATCGCACTGATGGCTATGACGCGATGTGGTAAGGATAAGCTCAGCACGCAACAACCTCTCAGACACAAGCCAGATGCCTCTTTCATGGTATCCCGTAACTATCGATGAGAACAAGGCACTTGTGGTTATGCCAAAAAAAAATTGCTGCTTGAGCAACGAATCATGCTCTTGCTTCGTCTTCCCTACAGGCGATCGATTGATTGTGATGCTTAAGGAGACAAGTAATGAAAAAGCTGTGGGTTGTTCACCTCACATGGGTTATCGCAGTGACCACGGTATCGGCCTGTTCCGATCCGAGCAACGATGGATCAAAGAAGGAAGCAACGATCCAGGACGATCGATCTGCGACTGTCATCGATGGCAGCTCCATAGGGTTGAACGAGTATGGCTCCGTCGATACCGAAGAGAGCACAGCAAAAGAGCAGGGCATCCATTCGCGACTGTCTGATGACGCAAGGGTGACCTTCGAGCAGCTCCTAGCTTCGCTGAAGGCGATTCGAACCGAGCGCGAAACCATTTGCTCACACGACAAAGCCTTGCAAGAAAAAATTGGAGGTGAAATCAAAGCCATTCACAGCGACAGCAGCCTCTCTGATGCTGAGAAACGCAGTCGTATCCAGGCACTGTTTGCTGACTCTAAAGCAGCCATTCAAGCTGATCAGTTGAAATTTGCCCAGTGCATCGCCGAACATCGTGAAAGCATCGTTGCCCTTGACCAAAAGGGTATGGCCCTCAGTGAGGCCTGCGGATTGGTGACTCGTCCCAGCCTTCGACCCGAAGCACCTGCCAAGAAGCCGAAGCAGCAAGGTGGACAGCCACAGGAGCAGCCCCCTACCCCTCCGAGTCGACCTGAGCCGATGTCTCTTGAGAAACTCGAAGCAGGTTTAACCAGTGAAGCATGTCAGGTTCTTTTGGCCCCCTGATCGAAGGGATCTCCCTCTTGCCATGCCGGATGCACGATCCTGCATGGCATTTTCAGCTGGTAACCAGCCCCCTCTTCCCATGACTTTGCTAGACTGCAACACACATATCTCCATCAGGTCTCCTCCGTCCGGTCTCTACGATCAGAGCGTCTTGAATCCTAAGATTGCCCACGAGATCGAACTCGTGACTGCCCGGACATAGCGCTCGTCGTGGTGACACATGCCCCAAGAGTGCGGCCTATGAGGCTCGACTCCCATCCATCCATCAGCACGACGTCCCTAGAACAACGTGTGGGTTTCAATGCAAGGGCAGCGCTTGACGGCTTCCTAACGCAGTCACGTTCTCGATGAACTGAGAGACCAGGCTTCAAGACTTGCGCATCAACCTTGACCCGACATATGCAGCCCGTCCTGCAAACGACGTTACACTGGAGTCTTCATCGAGACGTTATCGCTGATGATCGAGCCTGTGCCCGTCCTGAATGGCCCGTTTTTACCCTCTGAAATGGTCCAAAGGAACGTCGCATGAAAAGCTCCACATCCCAGAATAGACCACGGTTCACGAAGATGTGAGGGTTTCTATGCAACGACACCGCGGGGCTATTTTTGAACGCCCAAGAGCTGGGAAGAAATCGCAGGTTTCATGGCCTGCGTGTTCCTTTATAATTGAAGGATCTACGCTTATCGACCCTTTCTTAAGAGGATTCTTTGATGAAGTTGACGAAGAAATTGGCTTTTTTCGTTCTTACAGGGGTGGGCTTAGGTACCTTTGGAATCGTCCAAGCCTGTAAGACTGCGAACTCGAACGCGGGTGATAGCTCGCAACTGAGCGCAAACAACGACTCAGCAGAGCTTCGCAAGGCCCAAATCAATCAATTCACCGACGCTCAGAAGAAAATCCTCGCTGCAAAAAGTCGAAACGCCAGCGGTCAAGAGAAGCTTAATGTACTTTGGGATACGATCGTCGCTACCCAGCAGGACGCTGAGAGTCTTTACCCACCCGTTCCTGTGTTTCAGGATGCGCTTGCTTTTGGTAACGGCTCAGCCCAGCGTTTCTGGAAGATCTTCGAGGGATTCGGTAATGAATGGACAGAAGTCCGTCCTGAGGATGGGACGCGGGATCACATACGCCTTACCCACCGATACGGTGTCTATGCAAGAATGCGTTACATTCCCAAGGCTGATACCACCGGAGCCTACACTGGTATTTACCGCAATGGGAGTGAGCAGGTCCTCGTGCGCTTATCAAGCGCGGTCCCGACTTCGGTTCAAGATCGCTTTACACCTGCGCTTTCTGCAAAATTCTTTGTCGACGGCAATCACGATGCTGTCAACCTTATCACTCAGCACGATATTGGTGGCCAGTCCTCGGGAATGGACTATCGAAACAATCCCCCTACCCCAAAATCGATCGATTGGAATTTTTATACAAATCCCCTATCCAACCGCCTGAGCTTCGAGCGCGGAGTTCCGGCAGGCGCCGCTGCCTTCTCGCGATTTTATTTTACAGCGCAGGTCTTTGCTAAAAAAGTTGGCCTCGACATAACGGTCGACCCACGGGAACTCAGCGCTCAGCAACTGGCAGAGATCAATCCCGACGGAACGATACCACCAAAGCCAAACGGACCTCGCTTTGTCTGGATGATCGCGCCTAAGGAAACGGGTGTCAAAGAACGCTTTGCGCAGCGCATCCGTGCCAATGACACAGATTTTAGGCGACATTTCCTTGCAGAAAACAAGCTGGGAGGCTCTCGGATCTATTTTAACGTCTATGGTTCGGACACTTGGACCTACAATCCCGAATCTGATGCAGCTCTGATTGGAACCTTGGAATCGAGCTCCGATTTTGTTGCGTCAGAAGCTGCCGACGTCAGACTCTATTTCAAACATCGTATCGAGTGGCGTGAGCTTCTTTACGGTTCAAAAAATGTCTATACACGTGACTATCCACCTGAAGAGTGGATGGCTGCTAATCCGAAAGACCGAAGCAACTCCCAGAATCCTGCCAATCTCTTTACGTATGACTGTCGTCTCGGCGTTCTAGAATCTGAAGTGCAGCCAGCTCCGTTCTTCAACAGCAAGGGTCTCCATGGCACCTTTCTCTCAGGTGCGATCCTGAATCCGTTAACACAGCGTTGGGAACCTAAAGCTAATGGTGGCCAGCTTTGCGTCTTTAAGGTGCTCGGGGAGCGTCTCGCCAGAGGGAATGCTAATCGCGGCAAAGAGGAAGGAAGAAATGCCGGTGTTGAAGAGTTTACCGATCCCGTCCAGGACAAAATCAATCGACCTAATGGGGACCAAACGATTAATAATCTAGATGATCCTGCGATTATGCGTGATCTTACACCAGCTGACCCGAACAAACATTTCCCAACCTTTTAACCGCTCCGCCCAGAACTTAGTACAGAGCGATAGACAGCAGGTCTATCGCCCTCTAGCCAGGCCCCCTTAGAGAACTTCAGCGGGTAGCCCCAGCTGCTAGCGTCTCATGCTCAAGCCCTCGCACAGGTCCTGCTCCGTTCACTAGCCTCCCATGCCGTGCCTTGTCTCTGCAACAAGAGATGCTGCCTTCTATTCCGTCATCCTGAGCTCTTTTTCTTCACCAAATCCGACTTTCAATGCATTGGTCCGCGTGGCGAATTCGGTGAGAACATACTCCGCCGCAGTACCACCGCAGGGTGGGAATATGGTGTCTTTTTCGTTATAGTAATACTGCAGCAAATCTGCAGATCGCTCAGTCCGAGAACTTGGATTAGCAATGATTCTGTCGACGAATTCAGCCACGACGGCTTCACGCTGCCGGTCTCCTGCAATCGTGATGGTTTTCACTCCCGGGATGACTGCTGTAATCAACGGAACGCAGTCGTAGAGAGCTTGCGTAAACTGGCGACGAGCGGCCTCTCTCTCCTCGGGATTATCCCAGGTCTTTAAATTGCTTGTTGATTGCTGACTCGTTGTTTTACATGCCGTGATAGATCCGACCATAACGAGCAAAATCATCACACGATCCAGCACGAAAACCTCCGCCCATGGACTCTCTAATCGGTCTCCTCGAGTGCCATGCCCCTTTGCAGGAATGAATTTTCCTCTACCTGCGAGACACTACGCGAAAGGACGGAACGTCTTTCGCCTTCGGAGCAGCACCAGTCAGAGATTATCGATGATATGTTGTTCAATAATAGTGACAATTGTGAGAGATTTTCGCCTGAACTGTCAATCAACTTTTCTTCGATCTTTCGAGAGTTCTGACGCTTTTAAAAATTGATCTTGAAAGATCGAGGACCAACCAGCCATACTATAGGCTTCACATCAGTTTTTTGTTTGCTATAGGATCTAGGGGGCGAGATCGTGACTATGACCCTGCCGCAGAATGATGATCAGACCAGACGTAAAACTGAACTTTCTGAATTATCGAAACTCTACTCCTATAACGACGATCTTGGTATACCGCTGATCGAAGCGGAGGGTCCGGACGATCGCAATCGAGCGGAATGGACCGTAAAGATATTCAATTGTCTTTTGAGTCTTCGTAGTAATATGCAGAAGATCTATGAATTGGGTTCTTTTGAGTTCATGAAGCCAAAACCCGTGCGGGATATACCAAAGCTAATCGACACGCTGAAATCCCGGCAAAATCCGATCAATTACTTTGCTCCAGACCCGGGATTTGTGGTCGGGGGATCGCGTGGAAGTCGACCCGCCACGATCTCGGACTATGCGGATAAAATATTCTTGGAGCGAGACGCGAGTAATCGAGGAATTGGGGCCTTACCTGAGATTGTCGAACAATGGAATGACGACAAAACGCTTGCTTACACATTTCTTGCTGGTCCGAATCCCAACCAGCTGCAGCGTTGGACAGCGACTCGAAAGCCCAAAGAGATGGATCTCACAGGCTTTGACTTGGGTTCAATCCCAGGATTCTCGGGTGATACCATCGAGGCAGCCATAGGTTCGGGGCGCGTGTATTTTGTCGACCACTCGAGTCTTCAAGAGCTATTTGCCAACGATCCAACAGCTCCTGCGCCGAATGCAAGCAAGCGTTATGTTTATGGGACCGCTTCCAATGACTGGAAGTATATTTACGCTCCCACCGCGGCTTTTGCTGTGCCTAAAGATGGGCAGTACATGCTGCCTATAGCCATTCAGTGTGGCATTAAGGCTGAAGGGCATCGGATCTTTACACCCAAAGATGGCTACGCTTGGAAGATGGCACGAGTCTGCCTGCTTGCTGCCCACAACAATCACCACGAAGTCGTGTCTCATTTGGGGTGTACGCACCTCTTGATCGATCCGATCGTGATAGCAACTCGGATGCATCTGCATAAGAATCATCCCGTGAATAGGCTCCTGTCACCTCATTTCGAAGGGACCGCCTCGATCAATATCAGCGCCCGAACCTTTCTTATCTTACCTGAACGCTCCCTCGATCGCTTGATCGGATCTAAGATCGACAAAAACTATCCGTTTTTGAAGCAGGAGCGTCTCTCCTATTCGTTTCGCCATAATTTTCCGAAGGTGAGAGCTGCCCAGCGAGGTACAGACGATGCTAAACTCCTGCCAAATTACCCATATCGAGAGGATGCTTCTCTCCTTTGGGATGCTATAGGTTCTTGGGTCAGCGAATATGTCAGTATTTGGTATAAGTCCGAAGCTGACCTAAGAGCTGACTATGAAATTCAGGCCTGGGCAAACGAGATCAACGATCGCGGCAAAGTCAGAGATTTTTGTCTGGTCGGCGGAGGCGTGCAGAGTCGCGACGATCTCATCGACATGCTGACCATGATTATCTTCACGGCCGGCCCCCAGCATGCTGCAGTCAATTTCGCACAAGGGTCGGATATGACCTTTGTACCCGCTAATCCCTTCGCTGGTTATGGCCCAGCACCTCAACGCCAGGATCATAGCGAGCAGGACTTCTTAAATATACTACCCCCTATGGATGTAGCCGTCCAAACATGGACGATCCTCAATCTCCTCGCTGGCATCAATAGTACGCGCCTTGGCGACTACAACGGCGCCTTCCTACTGAATCCCATCAGTGAAATAGCGCGACAGAAGTTTCTCGCCAATCTGCGCTCGGTAGAGTCAAAAATTGAGTCAGCTAATGCCGTTCGTCGCTCGATTTACAAGCTTCCCTATGTGCACCTGCTGCCTTCTCGTATACCCGCAAGCATCAATATTTAAACCAAGGATTTTCGACCTATGGCAGTGAACATGGATAGACGATCAATCGTGGCTGCATCTCTTCTCCTTGCTTCGTCTCCCTTGCAAGCAGGAACTTTCTGGCAGTGGCTCAGCACAGACGATGCTACCGAGCGTCTTCATAGTATCTTGGTGGAGTATCTGGCTTTGGATACCCGACATAAGTCGCTCATGCCTGCCTTCATAAAGCGATTGAGAACGCAGGGTGCCTCCACCGAGGCTCCTGAGCGCTTCCATACTTGGCTGCATAAGCCAGAACACTCCAGCGAACTATCAGCTTATGTCATAGAGGAGTTTGTCGTCGCCAGCAATTACTTTGCCTGGAAATCCGGCGAAGATCAGGCTTTGACAATCATCCATCCGATCGACAATGCCTGACGTTGTCTGATCTCCCTTAAGATGGCACAGATTCTTGGACCTACACAGAAAACACAGAGTGCAAACCTCCAAGAACCTAGACGCTCCTAAACAACAAGGTTCGCGAGCAGACATAACTCTTTTGTTCCGATAGGCTTTGTGATGAACTGCCTGAGCTCGGACTGCATTATCTGCAAGACCTCCTCCCGAGGACTCCCTGCATACACGATCCGGTATGCAGCACCTGAACGACTGAGTGCTTGAGTGCCCCGAGGCATCCAGACCCATTCTGCTCGGATAATATCGATCGAAAAAGCTACCCAGCTCGGCCATGATCTCCTCAGGCTTCTCATGGGCAATCCAGTGAGGAGCATCAGGAAAGCGGTTGATGCTGACCTGTAGTGCCCAGGTGGAGAGACCGTCGAGATTCTGAATGGTGAGGGCGCGGTCCCGCTCTCCCCAGAGCACTCGGACAGGAATATCGATCTTTTTTGAAAGGTTAAGTTCCCGTGCAACGTTAGGAAGATAAGAGCGATAGTCATGAGGCGGCCCCGTCAGGTTCCTTGCCCAAGCCTCGATACAGCCTTTCTTCTCCTCATCCGTATAGGGTTGTCTCAGGAGGACATAAGAGCGGAAGAGGAAGGGAAACTGAGAGCTGCCCGCAATTTCATACCTATTCCCCAGATCTATAGCTCTTATTCTGAATAAAAACTCCACTTATACCTTGAGCTGCCGTTAATCTAAGGACCAGGTACGGCAGGAGCAAGCTCTGCCTTGCCCCTTATCAAGGAGTAAAGTATGAAAAAATGGTTTCTCTCGCTCACGATGCTAGCGACCCTTGTCAGCAGCCCTTCTTTTGGCAAACCTGCAGAACGCAAAGCTATTCTTTTTGTCTTGACGAGTCATGACCAACTCGGCACGACAGGCCAGAAAACTGGTGCCTACTTGGCTGAAATCACCCATGCTTACGAGCTCTTTCAGGCCAAGGGTTATCCGATCGACTTCGTGAGTCCGAAGGGTGGGCAGATCCCCGTGACTGGTACGGACAACAAAGATCCCATCAATGCCAAATGGATGGCCGATCCGACATTTACCCAGCTGCTTGCGAACAGCCTGAAGCCTGAAACCATCAAGCCCGAGCGCTATGATGCAGTATACTACCCCGGTGGGCACGGAACGATGTTTGATTTTCCTGACAATAAAGTCCTGGCACACATCGCCGCTCGTGTCTACGAGCAGGGTGGTGTTATCGGAGCTGTTTGTCACGGACCCGCCGGACTCGTGAACATCACCTTGCAACAGGGCGACTACCTAGTAAAAGGCAAGAAGGTGGCGGCTTTCACGAATGACGAAGAAAAGGCGGTAAAGCTCGTGGAACAGATGCCCTTCTTGCTCGAATCCAAGCTGATCGAACGCGGCGCGATCTTCAGCAAGGCGGCAAACTTTCAGAAACACGTTGTTGTATCCGAGCGCCTGGTCACCGGCCAAAATCCCGCGAGTGCTACGGGCGTCGCAGAAGAAATGCTCAAACTTTTGCGAAAGTAAGACCCAAAGTTGCAGCTGTGATCGGCTGAAAAGCAGCCGACCGAGTTGCCTTCTGAAGACTTGGGGAAGGGAACATCTGCAGCTTGCCGCTGACCCGTCAGGTGCGAGGGTTCGTCTCATCGAAGCCATCGACAGTGCAGGCATTGAAGATCAGAACCCTCGAGACACAGGTTGTCATGAGATGCCTGATGAAGGGTGAGCAAAGGAGGCTTCACCTCGCCCGACTGAGACTTCATTGACGAATACTTCGTAGGAAATGGGGAAGGCTTTACTTAGCATCGCGCTTACACCACAGTGAAGAGTCTGAGATAAGCTCACGCCCTCTAGGGCTAATCTAGGATCGACATCACCCGTCAAGCGAAAGGTCAAATGAGCTGAACGGAAGACGGCCGGATAGGTTTTCGTGGCTTCGATGGTTTCAACCTCAGCATGAACCTCGAAGCTCCTCACCTCCTGTCGCTTCTTACGCATAAAAGCCATGAGATCCATCCCCGTGCAACCCACAAGCCCTGCGATAACAAGCTGCTTTGGATTTTGTGCCGTTCCGCGGCCAATCGGAGCCTTGGCATCCATCGCAACTTCGTGCTGGTCCGCGATCGCACTGAATTGCATGCCTTCTTTCCAATTCAAGGTCAACTTAAGTGCCATATTCGCCACCTCTTATCCTATGTTGTGTCTTGTCTCTCGTCACGGACGCTCCGAGGCGCTCTGGTCTCAGCCGTCTGAGCCATCCGCGCCCTTCGATCAATGCAACGCTTGTTCCACAGGTCCCAACCAAGCCCGAAAACCATCGCGGAGGTGACCGTGGACCTCTAATCCTTGATGCTTGAGAAGTTGCAAGGCACGGAGTGAGCGCACACCCCCTTGGCAATACAAAACCAAAGGTCGGCGATCCTGAGTCATCTGAGGCCATTCTCCACGCAACATGGCAGAAAGCGGCCAGTGATGAGCGCCAGGGAGCCGTCCAAGGGCCCATTCGTGCGACTCGCGGACATCGAGCCACTGAAAATCTTTCCAGCGATCCTTAGCAGCCATTTCTTCCGCAGTGAATTCCATAAATGTCTCGCCGGCTCCAGACAGCTCACAAGAAGGCGGATCTAAATCAGTCAACACGATATGATCACTGGGTTGACTGCAGACCGGGCAGTGGGGATTCCTTTTGAGTCGAAGGCTCTGGGTTTCCATGGTCGATGCGCGTACAATCCACAATTGGCCGAGGAGAGGCGAGAGATGATCGGTGTAGGGGGGCGGACCTGCCACGAGCACTTTGATCGCCTCGAGGGCTTGCAGACTACCGACAACTCCGGCCAGGGCGCCGATCACGCCGGCTTCGGCACAATTGGGCACATGCTGCTCGGGGGGCGATGGGTAAAGGCAGCGATAGCACGGCCCGTGTTGCGCCCAGAACACTGCAAGCTGTCCCTCCCAGCGCAGGATCGAGCCGTAGACCAGTGGCTTACCAAGTTTTACACAAACATCGTTGAGCAAGAATTTAGCCGAAAAATTATCTGTCCCGTCGAGAATGAGATCGTATTCTTGCACGAGATTGAGAGCATTCGCTGCGGTCAATCGCTCGCTGTAACTGAGTACCTTAACGTGAGGATTCAGTGCCTCAAGTCGGGCCTTGGCCTGCTGGACCTTGCTTTGGCCGGCATCTTGGGTTGCGTAAAGGATCTGACGCTGCAGATTGCTACGATCCACCACATCTGCGTCAATAATTCCAAGACACCCCACGCCAGCGGCCGCGAGGTACAAAGATGCAGGCGAACCCAACCCCCCCATTCCGACGATGAGGACGCGGCTGTTTCCGAGTCTCTCCTGCCCCGAACGACCAATTTCCTTCAGGATCATTTGCCTGGCATAGCGGGTTTCTAGAGTCTCAAGCATAGCGAAGAACTCCCTACGTTCCGATTCTGGCGACTGGCGCTTCTACTCTACCCGGGCCCGCCGGCTAGCGCAATCGCCAGACGTGTGGGACTCCCATGCGACGCCCGTAAGTTTTGATTGCCAGAACAGCAGGTGCACGCTGGCAAAAGAAAAACCAGGCGGTCTGCAACGAGCGCCTGGTCCCTTTAGCGACACCTCGAACAGGAGAGAACCTTCGACTTTGTCGGAGTAAACCAACGGATGTCTCGCAAGCCCTGATCATGGCATACACCATGCTAAGCGGAACAGGACACCCCATGGAAGCCTCCGCCCACCACCATGGTAACCACCTCTCGTGTCGGCTTCAACGGTGAATTGACGGAAGGCCCTCATCAGCCAAGTGGAAGTATCCAAAGCGAGGATTGCGAACGAGCGACCTTGAAGCGACGCCAGCCGCACCCAAAAACTACCGAGAGAGCCTTCGGTCGTAAGCTTTTCGATGCATTCGGCTGTATTTGCCCTTTGCGTGCCGTCCCCTTTCGTATAACCTCATGCAGTCAAGCGAACATATGTGAGGTGACTTCGCGCCAAAGTTCGCGCTGCTCGAGCCGGGCAGACACCCTAAGGAGGATACTGAAATGGAAGAATGGCACAGCAAAGACGCAGGGAGCGATGCAACGATCGCGACTCCCAGCAAGAGCGTGGACGCGCCATCGAACAAGCGCAAAGACTACGAAACCCTGGCGTTGGCTTATCACGAGGCGGCTCCGCATGGCAAACTCGGGACCTACCTTAAGAAGCCTATCGATTCTCAGGATCAGCTTGCCATGGCCTACTCGCCTGGCGTCGCTGGCCCATGCCGCTTGATAGAAAAAGATCGCGATCTCTCCTTCCGCTATACCTCCCGCGGCAACCTTGTAGCCGTCGTATCCAACGGCACAGCCGTGTTGGGACTCGGCTCCATAGGTGCTTATGCCGCAAAACCAGTGATGGAAGGCAAAGCGATGCTGTTCAAGAAATTTGCTGGCATCGATGCATTCGATTTGGAAATCGCAGAAGATCATCCTGACGCCTTGATCCGTATGGTCGCGGCACTCGAGCCGACTTTTGGGGGCATCAACCTCGAAGACATCAAGGCTCCTGAATGCTTTTATATCGAAGAGCAGCTACGAGAGAAAATGGGGATCCCCGTCTTTCATGACGATCAACACGGTACAGCAATCATCGCAACAGCGGCGCTCCTTAATGCGCTTGAGATCAATGGCAAGTCGGTCGAAAGAATAAAGGTCGTCTTCTCAGGTGGCGGTGCAGCTGCGATCGCCTGCGCTGAGATGTTCTTAAGCATCGGCGTGCCACGTGACAACATCACAATGTGTGATAGTAAAGGAGTCGTTCACAAAGACCGCATCGACCTGAATGTCTATAAGGCACGGTTCGCCGTCAATAGCCCCTGCCGTTCTCTCGAGGATGCTCTCCGCGACGCTGATGTATTCGTCGGTGTATCGGCGGCCGGCTTAATGAGCTCGAGCATGCTGCGAAGCATGGCGAAGGATCCCATCGTCTTTGCCCTTGCCAACCCCGATCCTGAGATCACTCCGGACCTTGCTTATGCTGTTCGCGATGACGTCATCATTGCCACAGGCCGAAGTGATTATCCGAACCAGGTGAACAACGTACTCGGCTTTCCCTTCATCTTCCGCGGCGCTCTCGACGTGCAAGCCCGAGCGATCAACGAAGCGATGAAACGCGCTGCAGCCCAGGCGATAGCTGCCTTAGCGAAGGAACCCGTTCCCGAGTCGGTGCAACGTGTGTATCACCGCGAGGGTAGCTTGAAGTTTGGTCGGACCTATCTGATTCCGAAGCCGAATGACCCACGCGCCTTGCTCGAGATCGCCCCGGCTGTTGCCCAAGCGGCGATCGAGTCTGGTGTGGCTCGTCGAGAGATCGACTTGGTCGTCTACCGCCAGGATCTCCAAAGGCTCATGGCTGCACCTTTCGGAACCCAGCAGTGAGTGCATCCCGGTCTATCAAACGCCCCCCTTAGGGGCGTTGCATCGAAAAGCTCCGAAGCTCCTCATGGATCAAAAGCACACACTGAGCTTCGGGGCTTTCCTTGTCGGCTTGCTATCCGACTCCAAGGCTGGGTCACGGTTCCCCTTGTTCGAACAATCGTCGAATCTCTCCGATGCGTTTTCGATTCGCACCCACATCCCAATATCCGAGACGAGAAGCCGAACGCACGTGAATCTTACCTTCGCTGGGTGCAAGCAGAAACTCGACATCGTCCACAAACTTGAAGAGTTTAGAGGTGAACTCGGCTCGGAGATAGCTTCCCTTTTCGACAATCACCCGCGCCTGCGGCATCCTGGTAAGAATCGAGCGCAGACGGTGACGCCCTTCCTCAATCGTCCCCTGAAAATGCAGAGCCTCGATGAAATGATCTACATCTTCTGGATAGTGACTGCACACACAATTCCTCAGGTTCGGACAGGGCAGAAGTCGTCCATCCGACTGCAATCCGAGGATTGTTGAAGCTCGATCTTGGGTTATTTTTGCCACCATTCAAGGCACCTCCTTCTTTCTTCGCATCATAACCCTCAGCTCCTCATAACCCGTCTGTTTCCTCGGAGCTTTGGGACCTCAGGCGCTTACCATCGTGCCGAACGCTTCATCGGAGGTTTTAGGACCAACACTTCCTAAAGCAGCGCCCCCATAGGCTGACGATGCATCACGCGGTCCTTGATCTCTCCGAGAAGCTCGCGTACGAAAACGTCACGTTCCATGGTTTTTTGCTCCTGAATCCCGTAACGTCGGACTGTGACATGACCTTCGTCCGCTTCCTTTTGGCCGATGATCAGCAGGACAGGAACCTTACGCATCGTATGGCTCCGAATCTTCTTATTAAAGCTGTGGTCCGATTCATCCATCTCAACCCGCACCATCTGACTTTGCAGCGCGGCTACGAGAGCTTCACCGTAAGCATGCACCTGCTCACTCACGGGGATCACAACCACCTGGACCGGCGCGCACCAGCTTGGGAAGGCACCGCCGTAATACTCGATAAGATAGCTAATGAAGCGCTCGTGCGTCGAGAGAGGCGCACGATGGATGATAATGGGTGTCTGCTCTTGACCCTGTTCGTCGATGTAACTCAGCTCAAAATTCTGCGGACTGAGGAAGTCGACCTGAATAGTCGAGACCGTTTCTTCGCGGCCCATGAGGTTCCGGAATTGAATGTCGATCTTAGGGCCGTAGAAGGCTGCTTCACCCTCGCCACGGAAGTAATTCACACCAGCTGTCTTCAGAGCTTGCTCGAGGAGGTTCTCCGCTTTGTCCCACATTTTGCCATCGCCGCGGAATTTCTCTTTGTTATCTTCGCCCCGCACGGACAGTCGGAAGCGAAATTCGGTCAGTCCGAAAGTCTTATAGAACTCCTGATACATGGTCAGGAGCTTGTTAAACTCAGATTCAAACTGATTTTCCCGGAGATAGATATGGGCGTCATTCATCGTGAGACAGCGCACCCGGATCAGACCGGAGACCTCGCCCGATTGCTCGTAACGGTAACACGTTCCATACTCTGCCAGTCGGAGAGGTAAATCACGATAACTGCGCTTGCGAGCACTATAGATCAGATGGTGATGAGGACAGTTCATAGGTTTCAAATAGTATTCCGTCTTGTGCCCATCATCCTCAACCACGATCGGTGGGAACATCGATTCCCGGTAAGCTGGCAAATGTTGCGAGCGAACGTACAGATCCCCTTTGGTGATGTGTGGAGTCGCAACTCGCTTGTAACCGTATTTGAACTCCATCTCGACGGCATACTTTTGAATCTCATCGCGGATGACCGTTCCGTTCGGCAACCAAAGTGGCAAACCCTTGCCGATCAGGTCTTCGTAGTGGTAGATATCGAGTTCTTTACCTAGTTTTTTGTGATCGTACTCCTCGGCCATCTGTCGCCGCTTGAGGAAGTCGTCAAGCTGCTGTCGGTTCTCAAAAGCTAAGGCATAGATCCTCGTCAGCATCTTGTTCTTTTCATGACCCAGCCAGTAAGCGCCAGCAATTCGATCGAGTTTGAAGGAGTCGGCGGGTAGAAGAGATGTTTTTTCGACGTGAGGCCCTTCGCAAACATCCAAAAAACGTCCATTTTTATAGAATGTGAATTTCGTTTCGCCACGCTCGTGCAAGTTTCGGAGATTCTCGAGTTTGTAGGGCTCGCTTTTATGACTTTCTAAAAACTGGACCGCGCCCTCGAAATCGAATTCGAAATATTCAAATACCTGGCCTTGGCCAATGATCTTTTTCATGGCTTTTTCGATGTCTTTCAGATCGCTTTCAGCCAGAGTTTTTTGGCCGAAATCGAAGTCATAATAGAATCCATGCTCGGTAGGGGGCCCGAATCCGAGCTGAACGTCAGGGAACTTTTGCTGAACCGCCTGCGCCAGAACGTGAGCCAAAGAGTGGCGGATCATATAGAGTTTCGAATCATGCGCTTCCATCAATCAAACCTTTCCATACGACGGACTGTACCAAGCCAACGGTAAGACCTACCTCGGTTTCTCGCTCTTGACATACCGAACAGCTCCCCCCTTCTGACAGATCGTTCACGGGAAGGCTAGATATCCAGTCTCACGCTGACCCCCTGTACCTTAACACGGATCGAACAAGGCCTCCATGATTCCTCGTACCGATCAAGTGCGTCAACATACCCTAGGCTCTCCCATCAGTGTCTTCCCGGGGGAACCTTACCGTGCAGCAGCGCTGGGAACCTTACCGATCGACAGCCGGCTGGTCGAGGTTCGAGATGCCCTCCGTCTCCGAGGTTCGACTCACGAGACGATACGAAATAAATTTCAGTCTGGTCGATCTGATAGGTTATGGCGCACGATAATGACGAGCTCAGAGCCTATAATTTTCAGTCACTTAGAGTGTCAATTCAAGGAAGACGCCCAATGGTCCGAAACTCTCTCCAGACAAGAAAAGGCGGGTTTTGTGATGAAGCTTTTCGTTCCCAAGGCGATCGCTCCCCTCGGAGCACTCCTCGTGCTCAGCTGGATCGGTAGCAGCTGCCAAGGTGATAGTTTCCTTGGAACCAAACCAGAACGGGCTAAGCTGTCCGAAAGTGCAAATCCCAACGAGAAACCATCCCGCACCATTCCTCGGGTCGAACAAGCGGATGGAACTGCGGCGAGTGGTTTTGAGGTCAGCGAAGAGGCGTCGATTGCGACCGATATCACTGGCACCTATCTATCGATCCCAACCGGTATCAAAGCAGCCGGTAAGGCGACCAAGCTCCAGACAGCGTCCCTCGCTCCAGATTCTCAGTTTGGTGCGCTCCGACTGGTTCTTCCAAGAGAGTCCGTCGAGGACGATTCCAAGCTCGTCGTGCTTTATCACGTGACAAGGGAAAACGGTAAGAACTACGTCGGTCTCATTCCTAAATCCCAATTGGAGCTCGCGCGGGATTCCGTTCGAGTGCAACCGCGAGCTCAGGGCGTTTACCAGACCGCCATCCTTCCCGTCTTTCTGGGGGATCCGCGCGAAACAGAAGTCCCTCAGGCTCCGGCGGGACCAAAGTTGGTCAAGCATAGTAGCTACAATTCGCAGGGCACCGCAAGGGACCTCGTCCTTGTGAATGGCACGACCGCCTACCTTGCCGACACCAACGGGCTTGAGGCTCTGAATTGGTCTCCTACCCTGGGACTCAAGCTAAGTTATCGTGTGGAAGCTGCCGGCAATGCTTCGGTCCAAGCCGTGCTCAGCATGCCCTCGAAGATTTATGTAGCCGCGGGTCCAGCAGGTTTGGGACTCCTCGACCTAGAGCGCACCAATAAGTCGCTGAGCTTTTGGCCGACGAGGGGCATCACGAATGGTCTGGCCTCTGCTCCAAACCCGGACACCGTGTATACGTCTCAGGAGGCCGTGCCTAACGATTCCCAAACTTCGGCAGGTCTGTCGCGCGTGAATATCGGGGAGTCTACGCCAGCCTACGAAACCACGGAGAGCGTCGTGGAAGGCAATACTGGGACGCCTTACTACAGCCTCCAGATTCGTAATTCAACCGCTTACACGATCGGTCGCCGAGCACTGCACGTCTACGACATCACCAATAACGATCGGATTGTAGGTCTCGACCTCCTGAGTCTCGATAGCCAAGCTGACAGGTTAGTCCTGCAGGACGATCGAGCCTATGTAGTCGACAAACAAAGTGGAATCATCGTGGTTGATGTCACCGTATCCACAGATCTCCGCAGAGTCAGTACAATGAGCCTGCCTAATCTTGTCGATCTTGCTGTTATGGGCCGTTATTTGATAGCTGCGGACAGCATGGGTTCGGTCAGCCTCATCGAGACTAGCGATCCTACGCGACTTACAGTGCTCAACACATTCAAAGTCCAGGGAGTCCCCACTCGAGTCCGGGTCTTTGGCGACTTCATATTCGTTACCACAGGCGCTGATGGGGTCGAGGTTCTCAAGATCCAGTGATGTAAAATTTTTTCACCGCGATGCTTAGCGATTGTGCCTCTCGCAGGTGGCTCGCGAGGCAGATCACGCCAGTGATCTGCTCGCCACTCCTCGCCATTTTCCTACGAATGCTGAATGAGATTGGACCTTGGCCTCCTGCTCCTTCCTGTGTTACCCTACCGTATCTATATAAAAAGATAGGGAGCTTCTATGGTGATACCATTTCGCTATGCGATAGCTGGATTACTTTGTGTGCTATCGGGCGGCTTCGAGCAACTCATGGCGGCAGATTGTCAAGAAGTGAGCTACGAGACCGTAGAAGGTGGGAACATGCAAACGAAAGACTGTGAGGATCGCGACCCCAGTCGCGGATCTCTGGTCCCACTGCTATCCTGCCTGCCAGCTCGCAAACCTCAGACTGGCGCCTGGGGTGGCAGCGGACTCAATACTGTCTCGAAAGTAGCTCTTCCCGATGGCAAAGTCGAAACACTCATGAAAGGCTTGCAGTGGACCAGCAGTCTGGGAACAAGTCAGACCGAGATCTATTACGAACTCCTGCAACGCAAGGAAACCAAGAAAGAAGGGGGCTCAGATATTGAACTGCAGCTCAAAGAGGTCTTTACCCTCGACTACAGGGAAGACAAGGTCCAACGTTTGCCACCAAGCAGCAGTGAGCCGCAAACACTGATCATCAAGCTGCAGGCATCGGCACAGGGCTTCACCCCCCTGTCCGTTGTTACAGCCCAGGGGCTTACCTACACCTGCGCCCAAGGAAGAGTCCATGACCGCCTTCTCAATCTTTAAGCTGCCAACCATGCCCAGGAGAATGTCGTGACGCGGAAGTATGCTATAAGCCTTATCTGGAGCTGCCTTGTAATGAGCTCATGCAAGAGTATTGAGGAGGATACCAGCGAAATATTGGAATCGCCTCCAAGAAACCTCAACCGTACGACCGGCTGCGATCTAGCCCCACTTGCCGAAAGCGCTCGCCAAACCGTATTTCGTGGACGCACCATCCGCTACTACTCAAGTGCAGAAATCAACTATGGCTCAGCAGATTGGTGGGCCCAAGGAAAACCTTGGCTGAGCTATGATGCCCTCGATAGTAGCGTTCTTCAGTATCCGGGATTTCCGGGGACGACGGCAGCTTTTGCCGCAAAAGCGCCGGTGAATTTGCGTTTAGTTGCGGTTGATATCCGGAACATCAATGGAACTCTCCATTACCACTACTTCAGCAATGAGACGGCGAACAGTCCTCTCGAGAACTGGTCATCGACGAAGTCTTTAGTCATGCTGCAAGCGGCCCATACGATCCGGCGGGAAACTGGATCGAGCTTCCTCTCTCGCGTCTACAGCGCAGAGCAAGGGGGAAGTTCCTCGGGTTGGATCGGCGATCACGTGAACGAGGTGGCCCGCACAAGCAATAACGGAGTGGCAGCTTGGTTCAAATCGATCACTGGCTCGCAGCAGAGTCAGAACTTTGTTCGCAACTGGCTCGGTAGCTCGGGTACGTTTGGTGGCCTCCATGGAGAAAATCCCCGCGGCCTAGGGCGCTTTGTCCGACCTAACGATCAAGGTCCGCGCCAACGTCTGAGCCGAGCGGAGACGTGGCAATCCAATGGCTCCTCAAACACTCTGATGCCCATTATCATGGCGGAATTCTGGAAACGCCTCGCAGTCAACACACGCGATAAACGAACCTGGCTCAAAGCCACTGACTATACCTCACGCGAAACCCCTGTGAGTGAGCGAGGGAACCTCTACTTTAGTGACAGCAGCAATTTTGGTGTCGTCGATGAAGATCTCAGGGTGCTACTCTACGGTTATGCTAACTCGAACACCAATGGTGGCCTGCTGCTAGGAGCAACCCTGCAGGATGAGTTTGTGAATGCGTTTGGCGGCAAGGCCCGTCTCGACAGACTTAGCGGTGGCAATTGGCGTCTGTTTGGTAAGACAGGTAGCGGGTTCAGCACCGTCAGAAGCAGAAACGAGGCGGCCTTCGGTGGGTTCTTCTGCCTTCCTGCCGACCCCACTCGTCGCGATCTCCCCGAGGGACGCCTCCTAGCCTTCTTCATCAACTCTCAAGCTATCGGCGGCGCCTCTGGGCCTCGACAGACTGCTCTGGCAAACCTAGCAGGTGTCATGATCCCCCAGCTAACCGGAGCAAGTAATGTCTGGGGCCCCCTCCCGCAACCTGCGGATGATGTTCGAGCAGGGACTGCGCAAACAAGCGTTGCAACCATTCTGAAGCGAGCTCCGCGTCAATCGGCAGAGCTAGCGCCTAACGAACGTTGCAACATCGGCGCCGGAGTCGAGCTTGCTTACTCGGATCGCAGCGAAGCAGCAGGTAACCACCAACGACTGCTGATCGATCAGGCACCTGCTGCTTGTCCCGGATTTAGTGGCGAGGTTTTTGTCTTCGCCCCTCATCTCACCTTCTCGGAATAGCTCGGGTTGACAGCATCCTCTAACGTGCGGAGCACCCGAGGGCCTGTGATGACTTTCTCCGGACTACCTTTTGAGAAGCTCTAGCATGCAAAAGGGGAAGTCGCGAATGCAATGAAGCTTTCGGAGGTTTGAGTGCGAGCCTGAAAAATCAGAGGTCCAGCCTATTCAAGAGCTGGGCCTTTTCATTCCAAATCCGAACCTGACGAGCTAGCCCACGATCTGAGGTTTTCGCTTCAAAGGTCAGAGCCTCTCGTAGCCCCACCGTTTCCACGATGCAAAAAGGCAAGCGACATTCTATTTCCCTATTTACTCCAGGCACTTACAATTTGAAACAGGCTTTAATCTTCGAGCAACCATCGACACCGAAAAAGGATTCATCATGGGACATGCGTGGGCAAGTCCCCTGGCAAAACCCTAATGGACGGAGATCGATGATGAAATTTCAACATGGACAGTGGCGGAAGTCTTGGCGTCTCTTTTTCCTAGGAGTCATAACTCTGAGCCTTTCAGCCTGCTTCCACGGCCGCAAATCTCCCGAGGAGCGAGCAAAAGCATGGAGCGAGAAAGCTGCCGATCGTTTTGATTTGAACGATGCACAACGAGCTCAGTCACAGGCTATCGCTATAAGGATGGCGCAACTCGGGGAAGGACTGAAGATGCAGCACAAACGTCTGCACGAGCAGTTGCAGGAGCAGTTGCGAGCCGATAAAGTGGATGCTGCAGCCCTCACCGAGACACTGCGGACGAGTCTGCGCCAAATCGATGAGGAACTACCGAAACTCACTCAGCAGTTCGCAGAACTGCATAGTACCCTGAATTCCGAGCAGAAAGGGGAACTCCAGGAGATCCTCGATCGAGTCGGGAAAAAGTGGTGAACCATGGGTGGGTCGCCACCCCACAGTAGGACAGGAAGGTCGGAACATGGAGCGCAAAGTCCTCATCGTCGATGACGATCGTAAGCTACTCGATCTCCTGGCCGATTATCTGCCTCGATTCGGGTTTCAGACGCTATCGTGACGGAGGGGGACCGAGCTCTCGACGTCCTGCGACAGAGCGAGCCGGACCTTGTGATTCTCGATGTCATGCTGCCTGTGATGAATGGTTTCGAGATTTGCAAGGCCATCCGGCAGGAAACTCAGATTCCCATCATCATGCTCACGGCTCGTGGCGAGGTTGCAGACAGGATCGTCGGACTGGAACTTGGAGCTGATGACTACCTACCGAAGCCATTCGAACCACGGGAATTGGTTGGTCGGATGGAGGCGGTCTGGCGTCGCTCGCAGGGAGCTACGAGTCACTCCCGTTGGGTCTTCGGCGATCTTATGATCGATCCTCACGCGCAAACTGTCATGTTGAAAGATAAAGAACTCGAACTCTCAACGGCCGAATATCGCGTACTCGAGCTACTAGCTCGCTCGCCAGGCAAAACCTTTGAACGTCAGGCCATTATCGACTGCCTCCACGGAACTGATTGGGCAACAGTTCTACGGTCGGTGGATGTGCTGATCTCACGCCTGAGAACCCGACTACTCGATGATCCAAAGGAACCTCGCTACATCCGCACGGTCTGGGGTCGAGGCTATCGGTTTATAGGCAAAAGGGGGTCCTAATGCGCGCACGTTTCAGTCTGAAATGGAACCGCCTCTATCGGTCGCTTTATGTGCGCCTGTTTGTAATCCTAGTCCTCACTGGACTTCTTTTGAATGGTCTCGTAGGTTTCAGTTTTCGAGCCATGTGGAGCATCCAAAATCCACTGAATCAACGAGTCTTAGGCCACTGGATTGAACACTATCGTGAGTTGGTGCTGCGCGACATTGGTTCGCCCCCGGATTCCCAGAGACTTAAGATCTTGGGTGAAAAACTGAGCATCGATTTGAAAGTATGGACGCCCGACGGAGAAGCTGAGACCCGATCGGGTTTGCCAAGCTGGTCGGTGCTAGAAGAGAACGCTCTTCGAGCCACTCGTTGGAACATGAGCTTCGGTCGCTGGGGGGATCGTTACTTTCTGATCACGGCGCAAGGTCCTCAGCGACTGGCAGCCTTTGCCCCTCCTCAATTGCAGATCGAAACGAAACCTGCTGCCATCACATTGCTCCTGCTTCTCTTAAGTTTCACTCTTTTTCTAACGTATGTAGCTCTGAGCCGGCTGCTCCTGCCACTGCATGATCTGATGGCATCGAGTCGAGCCTTAGCACAGGGACGCTTTGAGGTCAAAGTACCTCGATCCAATCTGCATGAGTGGAATGAGCTTAGTGAAAGCTTCAATCACATGGCAGAATCTCTGCAGCGCATCATCCAGAGGAAGGATCAGCTCCTGCGGGATATCAGTCACGAACTTCGCTCGCCACTCACGCGCATGCGAGTCGCCCTCAGCATGATGGAAGCGTCTAAGTACCGTGACTCGATCGAGCAGGATCTCAAGGAAATGGATCAGCTGATCGAACAGATTCTAGCTGCTGCTCGCACAGAGGCAGGACAACAGCCATCAGCGGAAGTCGACCTCGCTGCTCTTTGTCGGGAAGCTGTTGAGCAGTATCGTTTGCTAGGTGTTGCAATCGAAGCGTACGGGACCGAGCAAGCCTGGCTGGCACGAGGCGATGCGGGTGCTCTCCGTCGGGTCTTGAACAATCTTCTCGATAACGCCATGAAATATGCAGCAGGCGCTAAGCGTCCGATTCAGGTGCGATGTCTTCCCACCGAAAACCGCTGGATCGTCCGTGATTTTGGTCCAGGCGTCCACCCCTCCGAACTTGAGCATCTTGGGACTGTCTTCTATCGACCCGATCCGTCCCGGAGCCGAGAAAGCGGCGGTTTCGGCCTGGGACTGGCGATATGCAAAACGACCTTGGAGCAACACGGCGGGCGATTGGAGATGCGTCTGCCATCTGATGGCGGCCTGGAAGTCATCGTCCAATTCCCCACGAAAGACGCCAGCAAACCATGAAAACTAGGGAATTTGCTGAACTGATCTGTGTGTCACGTTCTCCTGAATCATCTAGCTTCAGAACTGGATGTGCCGAGCCTCTAGACCATGTCTGAACGCTTCAACGGACATCTCAGGACGAAGACTCAGCTAGGGAGCGAGCATCGATCGAGGCACCACAATCTGAACATTGTTGTACTTGATCTTGGTTAATGCTGGGACCCGCATAGCTCCTTTCAGGTAGCTCTTATCCATTTTGTAGTGACCGTCCGTCGACGTCGCAAGCGGCAGACCAGCCTCGTTGAACTTTGCACCCACGCCCCAGCTATTCTTAAACACGATGAATTCGAGATCTTCCGACGGGCGCTTGAGCTCGATATCCTGCTGCTGGGTGCTAAGTGCTCCCATGCTCATACCCTGATTCACATAGTCCTTGACAAGAACGAGATGCCCCCCATCTCTAGCAAACGAGATCCAATCGTTTGGATCCCGTATTGCTGCACCGGTGAGACGGTCGCCCTCGAAGCGATCGACATTGATCGGAAAGGCTAAAGGTACTGAATAACCTCGGTGCAAGGCCCTTTTCAATAGGGCTACGAGTTGAGGATAATCGGCATCACTTTGGCTGTTGAAAACACCAAAATCATCAGGTTGGAACCTGAGCTTACTTCGAACAAACTCTCGACTATCCCAGATCTCACCTCGATACTCGAATTGGCTCGGAGGCACGGAAGGGAAAGCACCCTCCCCTACCAAAACCTGCTCCATAATCTCCTGCAAACTGTAACTGGCAAGCGGACGGGATCCCTGCAGAAGACGCCGTGTATTCTTAACGATCGCTTGAAAGAGCTTTTGTTTGGCCGTCTCGTCGCTGACTTTAAACGACCACACCTCCTCTGGAACAAGTCCGTAGGTCTGGATCAAGTCCAGGCCATCGCGCTGACGAGGCTCTCCCTTCGCGAGGGGTGTTTCGTAGTCCGGAGTTATCCGTGTGTTCCAGCCTTCGGGTAGAGCTTGTTTGGAGAGTACGGTAAGAAGCTCCGAAACACTTAGGGTTTTAAATAGCGCCTCCATACCTTCGGCCATATGATAGAAGACTAACGCCTCTTCACTGAGATCAATGTCGAGTCCTTGCTCGCGCTTGAATTCGGCCTCGACGAGACCTATCGTTCCGTAGGCCCAACAGACGCCGAAGCGACCTTGATTCCGCACTGGTGTTTGAGGAAGTTCAACCGTCTCCAACGTCGCATGAAGGTCTGGCAATGGCCTACCACAACTGACATTCCAGCCTAAACACATCAGCAAACATACCGCCCCGAATCGCATGCTGCTTCTCCTATTCTTACAGGCCTCCTAGCATCTCCAGCCGCCCCTGCCCACCAAAATATTTAACTCTGACTGAGCAGCATAGCTTTGTTTACGTACATCATAAAAACATAGAATCGCTTAATTGCGTCACATAGGCAGCTAAACGTTGTGGGGAAACGGATGACTCGCCGAAGGAAGGGAGCGGAATTGTTGCCATGATCGAGTGCCAAGATGCCTTGTGTCCTTGCGGCTCCGTAAGCTCAGAGACCTCGTGTGAATAGGTTTGTCATCAAAATCGTTTCAATGCTAAAGCCCTCGATAGACCCCCGATCCGTAGAAAGGGGTCTCGCTCCGCAGAGGAACCCACGCTCGAAGCTTACAATCCGGGCTATGGGTGCGTGGATGGGAAAATTTTTGGAAGAGCGGTAAACGGCAGGAGGGTGGGCACATGCGCAGCTTAAGTCTGGGAATCTTGCTGGCTCTGTCTGGCTGCGGTTCGTTCCAAAACAATGTCGACAATCTGCGAGCTGCCTGCGGCCCTGAGGTCGATCCATCTTCCTTCTTTTACATCCGGGTGTCCGACTCAGATCCAACGGGACAGGATGCTGTCATCGTGAGCGAGAAGGGTCGTGCCCCTCTCCAGCGGAATCAACAGGGCTGCTTCGCGGTACCTCGGGACATCCCGGACTCTGCGAAGATCCTCATTCGTTCGCAAAGCGCTCCTCGCGGCGCGAGCTTGCGTCGCAGTGCCTTATCTCTGCACACCCCACTCGAGGCGATCTCCCTGTCCCCCAGCTCCGAGCTCAGCAACTACCAACTTAAGCTGCTCTGTCCGACGGAGACCTATACAACTGCACGGAGGCTATCACTGGTGCGCTCCGAGCAACCGTCTCGCATCTTGACCCAAACAGAGGTGACCGCGACCATTGTTGATCAGCAGGGGCAGCTCGTGGCCAAGCTCGCCCTCGATACCAACGCGACCGGCGTGACGCTCGGTTCACAGCTCCCTGAGGGTACGTACCTACTGACTCTTTCATCCACAGATCTCTTCGACTCACAGGTTCAGCCCTTTCAAAGCCAATGTCAGCTCATCATCGATCGCTCCGCCCCTACGTTGAGATCCTCACTTGATACATGGCCTTTTTATGACGAGGCTAGCGGCATGCGTCAGGTAGCTCCCTCAAGTACAATTCGCTTCGAGCTCACAGATGCCAGCTCAAGCCAAGTCATGGTATGCCTGAAGCCAATGGGAGAAACATGCCAAGACATTGACTTTCAGTCAGTCCGCAATGGTCTCACTGCTCCACAGAATGGCATCTGGCAGCTTTGGAGTTACGCGATCGACCAAGCGGGCAACCAAACCGCGCTCCAAAAGGAGCGCTTTGCCATTTTTCACCAAGATCAAATTGATCAGATCTTAGCCCTCCTCGCAGAGTCAGCCCGCAGCCTCCAGGTCGATCAGCAGCCCGAGGCATGGGCCGCATTTCAGCAAGCCAACGGTCTACGCAGAAGACTGCAGCTTGATCGCGAACGGGACGCCGTTCACTGGCAGACCATTCAAAGTTTTTGGCAACTTGACGCTCAACTGACCTATCTGCAATCGCTCAACTATGGCCCTGACCTCTTAGGCACTCTCTACTCTCCCTACGACGATCGAGCCATTGTCAAGCGAAACGACGGTACGACCTCGCTCTACAGGGGAGCCCAGCTCGCAGGCATCCTGCCGCCAAACAAACAAATAGCTTTTAACAGAGATAGCTCTCTTTGGATGGTAGGGAACGACGATCGTGTGCGCCTCATCGACGAACAGAAGGGGACCATAGACCTGGGACTCACAGGCCCTAAGGCTTCTCTGCGAATCGGATCGACAGGTCGCTGGGCTGTGACCTGGTTTCCATCCGATGCCACACGACGCAATGAGCGACGGATTCAGATTTGGGATGCGTCAAAGCCGGGCGCGCCCGTGTTCGAGCGTGATATCAGCAGGGTGCCCAATGTCCCCTTCGGCCCCTTCCTATTCTTCGACAACGATCGCTACCTACTCGGTGCTTACGGCCAGGAGATGGCTATCTGGGACCTTGCTGCCGACTTCAAGGAAAGTCGCATGACCGTTGACCCTGGCTGTTACATTAGTCACGTCGTAGTGCGAGCAGAGCGGTTCATCTACCTCGCCAGTCGAGCACTCGATAGCCAGCAGCGTCCGTTCGATGAGCAGCTTTGCGATCTACTCGAAATCAATCGAGAAGATTCTACGCGCGCCCCTCGCTCACTGAGGGCCTTTTTTAAAATCCCATCCAGTTTGCGGGTTACAGATCTGGCATTGTCAAACGATTCAGAACAGCGTTATCTCATCTTAGCGGCAGAAGTCGCCGTATCGAGCGCGGATCCTCTCGCACCAGGAGGTACTCGCCTTGAGTCGATCAAGTTATTCGATCTCCTTAAGGATCAGACCCTGCCGGGTTTCAACTCAGGCTTGACTCACAGCCTGACTGCACTGGGGACCTCGTCTCTACGATTCGGTGCCTCATCTCAACAGAACGGACGGCAGGCCTACCAGATAAGTCCTGCTACAGCTTCTGTTGTTCCTTATATGCGTCTCGGTCGAGATTCGCAGGAATATTTCTGTCGATCGATTGCCGAGCGGGACTTGCTCGCCTGTGAGATCGTGGGCAGCAAGGTGCAGTATTTTCATACGACCGACCGGACACGCAGGCTGCAGCCATTCGTCAGCTTCGATGACTCAGCGCCTCACCCCTCCGATCGCCCCTTAGCCGCCTCTGTCTTCGATCACGAGACGGAGTCGGGGCTTTCTGTCGGCTATGACCCTTACCATCGTATCCTCGAGCTGAAGTCGGAACGGGGAACTGTCCTGCGGCAACGTACGGCTGATTCGCATGTGCTCGATCTTGATATTGGCAGCGATGGTGATGTGGTCGTGAGTATGATCGATGGTTCGGTGGCTTACTGGAGCGCCGAGGGGACTTTCCTTCGTCTCCCCGGAGAAGGGCTTGGCTACGTCCTTGATATCGCCATTGGCGAGGATGGGCGCTTTTTTGCTTTGCATGAAACAAACGAAGGCAAACTCATTCTCAGGAGCTACCGGGCAGATAAAGGCTCGCTCGAGACGTCCACCGAGCAGGCTCTCCCTGCGATCGCCTCCGACTCCCCTACCCTGCGTTACTCGCCACGAGCCCAACAGGGGCTCGTTTATAGTTCAGAGGTGTGTGCTCTCTCAGAGCCGCGCGAGGCAATCGTTTTCGATCGAGAGGGTCGGATCCAAGCACGCTTGACGATGGATAACTCAGACCTACGCTGGGATGCCGATGGTCTACACTTTCTCTTCAGCCTCGGCCCACGGGTTTATCGCTACGGCCCCGAGGGGATTCACCCTGTGTTAGATGGACTAACTTGGTCTCCCTGTGAAGTATTCGAGGGAGAAGAGATTTATGGGAGACATCGTGAGGATGACGCTCTCTATGCCGTACCTTCTCGGCGTAAAATCGCCGAAAGTGCCTTGTTTTTCGCGCTAGGACCACATGGCACCATCCTCGCAGCTGGACAAGATTCGCAGGCCCAGGTCCAGGTGATCGCTCCCAGGACCTCGCAGATCCTAGCAAGCTTCAGCATCCCCACAACGGGTCAGCTGCAAGCTTTCTATAGCTCCTCGGATGGTGACAAGTTCGCGGTGCTCAGTGAGGAAGTCAACCTCGGTTTTGCCCTCAGACGCTTCACGACCGATCTTAACACCATGGATAGTTGGTTGAGCGAGTGGCGACTCTAGGCGGAGGCAAAGCGGGCGGCCTGAGGCTAGTTCTCAATCAGCTCTATCACCCGCATGATCTTTGACTCCCTCAAGTAAAAAATGCCTGTCCTTTCAAAGAGAGACTTCAGGACTAGGTCTGGCCTGCATTCTATGAGCCATCCTCCATCCCAAGAGTCCTGCTTCATCCCAAGAGTCCTGCTTCATCCCAAGGGTCGTCTGTTATTCCGAGATTCGCTACCCTGTGACGCCTCCGACCATGGACTATGTCCATCTTCTTTTGAGATCTTCGAGTGTTATAGTCCTTACCCCAAGCGAGCTTCGCGCAGCATACCTCTTGTCCCTGCACATTTTCACGATCATTTCAGATACCTTACCTGCTTTGCATCTCCTAACGAGCTCTTTTGTCAACACGTCCCTTCGAGATTTTGCATCGGAATTGGAAACATATAGTTTCCAACAAGCTCGATTATTTCCTCTAGCGATACACCCGATAATATCCTTGTCTTTGGCGGAACTTGTCTCCGTCACGGACAGAATGTTCGGAGCAACGAACTGAAATCATTACAGGAGAGCATCTTATGTTTAACTTTCGCGCCCCAACCAAACATGTCATCCTCGGCCCCCTTCTGCTCACCCCTTGGCTGTTAGCCAGTTGTTCGAAAGACGACGATAAGGAGGATCCTAAGGCGACTCCGCTTCCCGATACAATCCAGTACACAAGAGAGGGGCTTTACCCTGAAGGGTTTGCTTTTGATGACAAAAATCGTCGCTTTCTTGTCTCTTCAGTGACGGAAAGCATCGTCTTCAGCGTAAGTGAGACCGGTGAGGTCACACCCTTTATCGAGGACGATCGGATAGCGAATTCTACTGGAATCACAGTGGATGCAGAAAACAACCGCATACTCGTGTCTGCAGGCAATGTCGGCACCAATCTTAGTAAGCTTCAAGACCCTGAGCAGCCATTGTTCCAAACTAACACTCTAGGTGTCTACAACCTGTCGAATGGAGAGCGTATCGCCTGGTACAGCTTTAGTAAAGTTGAAGGATACTCGGGATCAAGTCTCTTTGGGAGCGAGCCTGTGAGTGGTCCCGATGGGAGCATCTATGTGACCGATTCCTTCCAGCCAGTGATCTTCAAGGTTGATCCTAAAGGTAACATGTCTGTCTTGATCAAAAATGAGTTATTCCGACCAGCACCGTATAAGTTCGGATTGAATCCAATGGTCTATCATCCAGACGGCTACCTCCTCGTGGCAAAAAGTGATGATGGAACCCTCTGGAAGATACCCGTCGACGCGCCAGAATCCTTCACCAAGGTTCAAGTTGAGGCTCTTACCAATGCTGATGGCATGGTCCTCCAGGGAAACAACCAGTTGGTTCTAGCTATGGGTACCGATGATAAAGTCATTCGGATTCAGTCGACAGATGCTTGGAAAACAGCCACGAAGAATGGAGAGCAAGCGACAGCTAAAGGCGTCCGTCCCACCGCAGTCAATGCCGCTGGAGACGAGATCTTCTATCTGGAAAGCTATTTGACCAAAGTCCTGCCAGTATCTGCTGGCGGCTTGAATGATAGAACACACAAAGATTGGGCTCTCCAAAAAGTTAAATTTCAGTGAGTCCATGCCGGGGCCTGCTCGTCACACGAGCGAGCCCCATTCCAGGTTGAGTGACACGTTACTAAAATCAATTCTTATAGTGACAAACCTACAAAAGCTGCTTACTCATCCCCATTGCCGGACTCTGAATCTAGGGCCTGTTGACGTTTGGGTTCGCCAACGTCATCCAGGCCGATCCTTTAGTACCAGAGACTAGCAGAATCTTTCGCCGTTGCCTGCCGATGTCCTTGGCTTTCGCGTTGCCTTTGCCCTAGCCTTTGGCCTGATCATGATCGTCG
>Ga0209985_10000644_pt1 | contig 36969 bp, 49 predicted proteins | sample NOAtaG_FD_187305 | JGI IMG/M metagenome (GOLD analysis project Ga0209985, IMG submission 187305) | Freshwater lake microbial communities from Lake Erie, under a cyanobacterial bloom - NOAA_Erie_Diel6S_1000h metaG (SPAdes) (version 2) | ecosystem: Environmental > Aquatic > Freshwater > Lake ...
AGGTTCGTCCTCCCCCTCCGAGTCCTCCCACGGGTCGGACGGCTCCACGGGGCTCTCCGTGGCTTGGGCGCGGCGACCTTCGTTGATGCCCGCCGTGCGGATCGGGTACTCGACGCCGTTGCGGACGGCGGTGCGTGGCGAGTCCATCTGGGGAATTTCCCCAGATGACTTGGCGCGCTGGATAGCCACGGTCTTGTGGTCGACCCCGCAGTGCTCCGCAATCTTGCGGTCGCTCAGGTTCGGCCGCAGTTCAAGAGCGAGGCGCACGGCCTTCTGCTTGTCGGCGGTCGTGCGATTCAGCCCGTGCTGGGTGTTCGCCCCCGCCGCGTGCCACCTGGCATCGTCGCGCGATCCCTTGATGACCTGCGCGTCGATCCACTTCTCGCCGCGCTTCCGCGCCGCGTGGTAGCGGTGGAAGCCGTCCGCGAGCCAGTAGGTGCTGCCGTCGTGGTAGCACACGATCGGCGGGAGCTTCTCCTTCCGCGCCATCGCGTCGGCGTACTCGGCGACGGTGTCGTTGTTCAGTTGAACGCGAGCCTGATTCTGAGGCTCGTACTCGATGCTGTCGAGCATCACCTTGCGGGGGCGTCCTGCGGTCGGGGTCTTGGTGGTCATGGTGTTTGCCTCGCTGTCGAAAGCCTCGATGCACCGGGTGCAGCGCACCGAGGCCGATGGGAAGCCTCAATGCGCCGTTTCCGGCGCACCGAGGCCGAGTGGAGTGCTGTCAGAACGGGAGTTCGTCTGCGTCGATGGGCTTCGCCCCGGGCTTGGTCGGCTGCGACGCTGGGGGCGTCGTGCGGACCTGCGCGAACTCAGGCCGGATCGGGGAGATGTCGCGGATCGGGTTCCCGTTGCGGTCGACCTTGTCGAGCAGCTTGATGCGGATGAAGACCGTGCGCTGCTTCTCGACGAGGTTGCGGCGGGCCATGTCCTCGCTGGCGAAGTGCGCGGGCTCGATGCCGCGCGCCATCATCTGCTCGAAGTCGAACGGCGGCTCGCACGCGTTGAGGAGCGCGGCGAACGACCACGCCGCCTTGTCCGAGAGCGTGAACATCTGCCCCGCCTCGGCTCCGCGCGAGTCGGCGTAGACCACGAACAACTGCGGGCTGCCGTCGTTCGACGTGAACTCCGTGCCGTCCTTCTTCGTGCGGCGCACGCTCTTGATCGTGACCTTGTGGTCGCCTAGTTCCAGTTCGGGGGCGCGGCCCCCTGCGTTCTTCCAATCGAATGCCATGTCAGGCTCCTTTCGGGTTCATGCGGTCGTCGACAGCGACGCGACCTTCGCGCGCTTGTCCTCGACCCTCTTCTTGAGTTCAGCGGCCTGTGCCGCGAGGTCGTTCGGGTAGGTCTTTTGCGCCCAAGCGCGGATGGCCTTCACCGTGGTCTTCTTCTCGCCGAGCGCGTCGTTCAGCGCGACCAGTTCGTCGGCGAGCACCTCGATCTCGTCATCGAGCGCGGCGGGCGAGGCCGTCTCGTCCGTGACCGCGAAGCCGAGCGGGCCGAGCACCTCGACCGCCTTGGCGACGATCTGCTCGCCGCGCTCGTCGCGCTTCGGCTCGGGCTTGAACGGGATCTTGGTTGTCGCCGCGGCGGGCTGCGCCTCGACGGGGACGGAGGATCGGCTTCCCTGCGGCAACTCGGCGGATGCGCCGCCTCGGCGGCTTTCGTCATCCGTCACCAGCAGCGCGTTGATCGCGCTCGGGGCGCCGGCGTTTACTCCGGCCTGACCGTCCTGAGTCCCCGCCATGAGGCTGTCCGTGGTGCGGGAGCCCGCGAGAGGCTTCGCCGCGATGATCGGCGCGTCATCGTCGCCGTCGAGGCCGAGTCCGCAAAGCGACATCGTCACGCGGCGCTTCGCCTTGGTCTCCGCGCGCATCATCTGATTCGCGAGGTTCTCGTGCGACATTCCCTTCACGCCGACGCAGCCGATCGCGCTGTCCTTGCGCCCGTCTGGCGTGGTCGCGACCACCTCGACCATGTAGACGCCCTGCTCGGGCAGGTAGGTGCGCCCCGTGACCTCGATCGACACGGTGTCGCGGCGGCGCAACTGCGCGGCGCAGTCCTTGGTCGGGAACAACTGGAGTTTGCCGCCCTCGCCGGGCAGGTAGATGAACGGGTTCGTCTCCCAGTTCAGCCGCAGGTTCTCGCAGACGCGCTTGAGGTAGCGGACGCGCTGCTCGGGCGTGAGAGGTGCCAGGTTCCCACCGACCACGACGCCCTCGATCACGCGCCACTCGGCGTCGTTCGGCGCGGTGGTCGCGAGCGCCGTCTCTTCGTTCTGCTGTGTGATTCGCTTTGCCATGTGTTGGTCCTCTCATTCGCCAGCGCTGTACGAATCCCCTCGCAGCCACCACGACGGCAGCGCGAGCTCCTGAATCTCCTCGGGGTATCCCGTGCGGTCGCCCGCCTTCACCTGCCACCAGCGCTCGACGAGTCGGTCGATGTGGTGGTCGGCGATGCCCATCGCGACATCGGGGAGGCGGAACACCGCGACGCAGTGCGGCCGCTCCTTCTCGATGGCGATGAACACCACATCCTCGACGAACAGCCCGAGCGAGCCGAGCACGCGCGAGTAGAACGCGGCCTGATGCGCGTAGCCGTACGAGATCACCGAGCGCGAGAAGTCGCGCGCGCTCGCCGAGACGGTGGTCTTCACATCAACGATGCAGACCGACTTGCCGCCGTCCTTCGCGGGCAGCAGGCCGTCGATCTTGCACTTCGCGGGCTTCCCGGCGATCTCTCCGATCGCGACGATCTCGCGCTGTTCGCACGATCGGAGAATCGAGGCAACGCCCTTGTGCTTGATCGCGGCGCCCGCCATCGCCTCCGCGAGTCCGACCTGCTGGTCGTTGATCAGCCGCGCCTTCCGCTTGTCGGCCTCGGCCTGCGCGGCGGCCCACTCGGCCTTCCCCGCGGTCGTGCGGCGGTCGACCTTCGGCACGACCACGAAGTCAAACTTGATCGACTGCGGCTGAAGGAGGAGCGCGTGGAGGTACGAGCCGACCGTGAGCGCGTCGGTCTCGTCCTCGGGGTGCTCGCGCTGCCAGCCGAGGTGCGCGTTCGTGCCTGTCGCGAGCACCTTGGTCTGGCTGCTCGACGGAAGGTCGATCGCGAAGTACGCGCGATCGGTCATGCGATGGAGACCCTTCTTCGGGATCGCGGGCTCTGCCGTGGTGGTCTGTTCCTGCATCGTGGTTCCTCATGTGGCCGTGAGACACCGAGCGCGACACGCGCGCTGCATCCACGGTTGGCTCTGTCAGGGGAAAGGCGAGGCCCGGGCTTTCACCGAGCCGCGCGGTCGCTCAGGAGCCGAGAGCGCCGCTGTTCGCCGTTTGCGCGGGAGTGTGGGTGTCGTTGGCCCGCACGCCGCTGGGTTGGTTCATTTGGTCGATGGCGATGGCCGCGACCGCGCCGAGCGCGAGGCCGATCGCGAGGTACCACAGCGGCAACGAGCGGAACTCGTCTGCACCGTGGTAGTCGCGGCGGTAGTCGCCCTGCCCGAGCGACACGACGGGGGTGCGGCGGCTCATCGGCGGCACCCCTTGCGTGCGCAACGGCACGACTCGGCGGTGACCGCCTCGCGCGCGGCGATGAACTCGGCGAGCGCCGTCTCGGAGACGCGGTAGTGGCCGCGCGCGGAGTAGCGCGACGCGACGATGGAGCCCTTCGCGATCAGCGAACGGACAAGGTCGGCTGAGATTTTGAGCCGCTCGGCGGTTTCCGCGACCGTGAGCATTTGGGGGGTGGTCTGAGAATCAAGCATCGAATGGCCTCTGAAGCCCGCATTGAGCGGTAGTTCGGGGAAGTTACGGATAGTTTCGGCAGCCGTCAACCCTATTCTGCACTCTTTTTTGGGAAAATTCGCGGTAGCGCCGTAACCCCTGCTACCGTCAATACATGGAGCCAACCAATCAAGAAATCGGAGCGGCGCTGCGCGACCTGCTCGACGAGATGGGGGTGCTTCAGAAGGCGCTCGCCGCGCGCATGGGCAAGAAGAGCGAGAGCACGGGGACCAAACTGGTGCAGGGCGAACTGCCGTTCACCGCGAAGCGGCTCGGCGAGATCGCGCTCGCGCTCGGCATCTCGCGCGACAGGCTCGACGCGGAGCTGCGCCGCATCATCGCGAAGCGCCCGCTCTCGATGCGCGTCTCAGGCTCCATGCAGGAGAGCACCGCGCCGCGCGGCGTGCCGATGCTCGCGCCTGTCGCTGCCGGCAGCGCCAACCACAGCCCCGAGATCGACGCGCCGCGCTCGACGCTCCCGATCACCACGCAGGCGGTCGGCGACGAGCACGCGTTCGCGCTGGAGATCGTCGGCGACTCCATGTCGCCGCTGCTCGACGAAGGCGACATCGTGGTCTGCTCGCCGCGCGCGTCGTGGAACGACGGCGACCCGTGCTACATCGAGATGCGCGACCGATCCGACACGGTGAAGGCGGTCTATCGCCTCGGCGAGGGACGCGTCGAGCTGCGCCCGCTGAACGCGCGGCGCCACCGCCCGCGCATCGAGAGCGACGATTTGGACACGGGCCGCATCTCGCGCATCGTGCGCGTGGTCGGCAGATACACGCCGCTCAACGGGCGGCACAGGTAGCCACTCAGTCAGGAGCCAAACATGGAACGAAGAAAAGCGATGCTTGCGGCGATCGCGTCGGCGGTGATCGCGCTTTCACCTGGGGTCGCGATGCCGATGCAGCAGGAGCCGCCTTCGCCGCCGAAGCCGACCGCGCCGAGCGATTCGACGAAGGTCTTTGTGACGAAGAGCGGGAAGAAGTACCACAAGAAATCGTGCAAGCACATCTCGGGCGGCGCGAGCGAGATCACGCTCGGCGAGGCGAAGAAGCGCGGCATGTCCGCGTGCTCAGACTGCGGAGGAGCATGACATGGGACGGAAGTTCGGCTTCTCGTTCTCGGCGAAGCGCGCGGTCGGAATCTCGGCAGCGAAGGGACGGATCGCCCGCGCGTCAGGCATTCCCACGACAAGATCGGGCTTGCGCAACAAGGTCGGCAGGTCGGCCGGGTGCGTGATCCCGCTCGCGTTCGCGGCGCTCGCTCTGATCGGTCTCGCGACCGCCGCGGTCACCGCCTCCGCCTGACCTCGAACACCCGCTGCAACACCGTCGCGATCTCCGTCGCGCGCTGCGTCACCGCCTCTTCCGACAGGTCCCAGTCCTGCGCGTGGATCATCTCGTGAATGACCGTGTCGAGAAGGTCCGCGTCCGACTGCGACGGCGACAGGCGGATGCGCCGAGTGCGCCGGCACGACCCGTATTCGCAGTGCCCGAAGTCGCCGATGTGCGCGAACTCGACGCGCCACACCTGATCGCGGATCGTCGCGCGGATCGCCTTGCGACGAGGCATATCAATCGGCCCTCTCGAACTTGACCCCGATGCGCCGCTCGCGGTTCGACTCGACGAGGAAGAGCTTCATCCACACGGCGCCGAGCGACTTCGGCGGGCCGCCGCGCTCGATGTGCCAGCCGCCGAATCCGTCGCCGTACTCGTCCTTGTAGGTGCCGCAGCGCACATGGAACTGCGTCGAGATTTCCACCTTGTAGTCGCCGTTCTTCGTGCGCAGCCGCTCGCGCTCGACCTCCAGTGTCCACTTGTCGTGAGTGTGCCCGCCGACGATCACGTCTGCGTCGGGCGTCCACGAAGCGATGCGCCGCACGCGAAGCGTGTCCATCGACATCAAGCCGCCGCCGCCCGAGCCGTGGAAATATTTCAGCGCGAGCGTGTGAATCTGGGTGCCGTAGCCGATGCGGAACTGCACCCAGCCGCCGTAGCCGCCCGAGTGCACGCGGTGCCCGCTCGTCGCCGACATCCGCTCGCACAGGCGCTCGGTCAGGTCGGTCTCTTGGTTCTTCAGCACGCTCGTTTCGTGGTTGCCGCGACCGACCATCACGAAGTTCCGCGCGAACGGCGAGTAGAAGTCGGACGCGTGACGCACCAGCGAGTCGAAGTAGTCGTTGGCGAGAGCGTGCTCGGGCCGCGCAATGCCGTGCTTCGCGCGTCGCGGATCGGCTCGACCGCCCATCGCGCAGAACAGGTCGCCGACATCAATGATGCCCGCACCGCGCGCCTTCGCCTCGCGCAGGTGCTTCAGTTCGAGCGCGTGGTCGGCGTGCGGGTTGTCGTGGTGCCGATCGCTCGACAGCAGGAACCACCGCTCTTCGGACGTGCTCCGCAAGTCCATGTGCACGACATGGATGTTCCGCGACTTCTCCTCGACGCGGAACGGAGGTTCAGCCGTGCTCGTCGCCCGCGTCGCCGTCCTCGTAGATTTCCTCGCCGTCATCGTCGCCTCCGGGTTCTACCACTTCGATTCGGGACATCTCGCAGCCGGCATTTTCAGCTTCACCGTCAGCCGAGCACGGGCATTCAGCCCGCAGCCGCACTTCCGGCAGAACCCGATCTCGTCCGCAGGATTCGTGTCCTTCAGCCGATGCTCGCAGCCCATGCACGCTGCCTTCCGCGCCTCGAACACGGCAGCATCCACCGGGCCTTGGATCGCGAGAGATGCCTCGGCCTTCGCGTAGCTCACCACGTTGCGGATCGTGACATTCGCACGGGGCAGGTTGTCGCCGCTCGATCTCAGGTACGACATGGTTCATGGCTCCGGTGGGTTGCATTCGATGTCATGTCCTATGCAGGAAACTTGTCCGGCGGTTTGCTCCGGCGGGCATCGCTCGGTCGGCTCGCAGTCGACCTTCTCCCGTCCGCAGCAGTCCGTCTGCGCGGACCATGTCCCGAGCACCGGACAGAAGCCGCCGCAGCAGAGGTCATCGCTGCTTTGCAGGTCGCCCGGCAGGATCTCGGGATTCGGGATGAAGCCAGGATTGGTCTGCTCCATGATCGCGGTGCAGAGCGGCGTCGGAGCCTGATGCGTCGCGACGAGGCCGGGGTACTGATAGTTCGCGGGCAGCGGCGGGATCTCGGGCCGACACTGGAACGGGATCGACTCGTCCCACGAGTTCGACGTGCGCTGCGCTTCGATCAGGAACGACTGCGCCACCTTGCCGCACTCGTAGCGGACGTAGCCGCAGCAGCCGCTCGCGTTCTCCTCGCACTCGTACGCGACGGGCTGCGTCTTGTACAGCGTGTACGCGAAGCGAATCCCGCCGCAGAACGCCGCGACGTTCAGCGCGTCGCACCACTGGCCTCCAGTACCCGTGTTGTTCCCGTCGCAGCGCGAGGGAAATCCGATGCCGCCGTTCTCCGTGGTCGGGCAGTTGAGCGACAGGATCGCGCACTCCGCGTCGGGCTCGACGCACGAGCACTGCACGGGATTCTCGAACGTGTCCCAACACGGATGCGTGCACGTCGTGATCGTCGGCTCCGCGAGCGGGAACCCCTTGAGCGCCTCGATGCAGCTCGGATCTTGCCGACCGCATCCCGCGAGGATCGCTTCCTCCTCCTCCCACCCAAGGCACGCGCCGCTCGGTGCGTTCCATCCGGCCCACGTCCAACCTCCCGGAACGGCGCGGAAATACACCCACTGGCGATCGGCCCAGTACGCGTAGTCGGCCTCGTTGCCGGCGGTGAACAGACCCGGGTAGTCGATGAAGCACGCGCCGTCCACGTTGATCGTCTGCTGTGTCGCCGTCGCGTCCGCGAGATCGAGGATCGGAGTCGGATTCGCGTCGGCGAATGCACCGCACAGACGCCGACGAACCGGGCCGAGCGCGTCCATGTCCGCGACGTTCTGGACGCACGCGGCGTATCCCGCGCCGGGGAACTCCCCGTTCAGATCGACGAACGCCTGACGCTGCGCCGCTCTCCAATCCTTCGTGTCGAAATATCCACCCGCAGACATCCGAATCAGGATGTCCTGTATCGGCTGCTCCTTCAACGCGGCGGCGCTCCGCAGGTCGCTCGCCTCCTCCGTCGTGATGAACTCGCGGTTCACCGCATCGGTGATGTCGAAGTCAAACAGCGGCACGCCGCTGCACGCGTAGATCCACCACTTCGGGACGAGGTTGTCGCCCTGCACCGGCGCGCCGTCGCCGCACTGCCAACCGTTCTCAGTCTCGGTGCAGTCGGGAACGTGGATGCGCCACTGTGCGCAGCCCGCGCGCTTCGGGTCTGCGATCTTCCACCACCGCTCGAAGTGCACGATGCCGAGCAACTGGTCCTCAAGCCGCCCGAGCGTCGCGGTCAGGTTCGCGCCGCCGCCCCAACAGATCATCTCCGGACCCCACAGCGTCCCCGGCTCCTCGGTCCACTTGTCGAGCTGATACTGAGAGTGCGTGGAATTGCAGACGCATCCGCTGAAGTTCGGGAACGGCGGGGATGGGTCGCAATTCTCGCAGCCGCTGTAGCCCTCCTCGGGACATGGGAACGGACACTCGGGATAAGGAGCCATCCACGTCCGCAGTCCGGGCCGATCGTCGCGGTACGCCACGCGATAGAACGTCCCGTGGTGGCGGTAGATCGCCTGCACCGGCGGCAGCGAGCTCCACGAATACTCGCAGCACAGCACGCGAGTCTGGCCGGGCGCCGGGTTCGCGTTGAACTGCGCGGCCATGTTCTTCTGCGTGTAGCCCGGGCGCTCGCAGAACAGGATCAGCGTGTCGCACGACGGGCAGCAGCCCGTGTCGATGGTGCTCCCGTTCAGACAGTCATGGGTCGGGCAAGCCGAACCGCAGCAGCATTTTCCCTTCGCCGTCATGCGCACTCTCCGTCGATCGTGTTTGCCGCGTCGAACACATGCCGTCCGTTCGCGAGGCGCCGCATCTCCACCACCGGATTCCGCTGCGCGTTCGACCGCGTGAGGCCGATCGCGAGCGGAAGGAAAGTCTCCGTCGCGTCGATCTTGTACGACGGTCCTCCGAACGTGTCGGAGTTGTCGGCCTCGATCGCGTTCACCGCGTAGTCCGTGGTCGTGGTCCCCGAGCGACCGCCCGGGACCGTCTGCCAGTTGTCGCCGGAGCCGTACGCCGGAAGCATCACCTCTTCCCACGCGTAGACCCAGCGGTACGTCCCGCCGCCAGCGGCGCTCGACGTGATCCGCGCATGGAAGCGCAGCGTCGCGCACGGCGTGAACAGGATCAGCGCGCGCTTCGTGCCAGTGCCGCTCTCCCTCCACAGGACGCGCGCCATGCCGTCGCCCACGAGCGAGAGCTGCGTCGCGTCGGAGTTCTTCACCTCGACCGCCTCCGGGAGGATCGTCGCGCTCTGCGAGTCGACCTTGCACGCGGCGATTCCCGAAACGATCGCGAGGCCGATGCCGTTCGACGGGATCGACTCGGCGAGCACCGCGAACTTCCCCGAATGCGATGCGCGCGTCGGCAGAGATCCGACGAGCGTCGGACGGAACCGGAACTCGTCGAGGTTGTCGGTCGGCGTGAACAGCGCAGAGCCGAGCCCGACGATGTCCCCGGCGTCGCGCGCCGCGCCCGACGAGTTCTTCACCCGGATCATCCCCGGCGGCAGCGAGCCGCCCTGCTGCCGGTTCGCAGAGGCGTCGAGGGCCGCGATGCGGCGCGCCGACTCGATCATCGCGTTCCATGCGGCGGCGCTCGGAGCGAACGGCTCGCCGGGTAGGACGCGCTTGAGCGGATCGCCTGGCATCAGATTCCGAGCCCCGCGAAACTAGCGTAGGGGAACACCTGCACGACGTAGGCCGCGATCGGGCGCTTCACCACGCGCTTCGCCGTCGCGTCCTCCTCCTCGGCGCTGTACACCCAGAGGTAGTCCCATCCCTTCTTCGTCACGCCGGTGAACGGGCCGAAGGTCGCCCCGCTCACGTTCGGCAGCGCGCTGAACGAGAACGTGATCTCGTAGTCGCCGTTCGCGTTCGACGCGCCGCGAGCGCCGAGGAACAGCACCTCGCCCGCCGCGAAGCCCTTGTACGCGGCGTTGTTCACCTTGCCCGTGAGCGAGAAGATCGTCGCCTTGTACGCCGCCGTGAAAGACGCCGCCGCGATCGTGTGCGTCTCGCTGAAGTTGTACACGGGCACGGGCCTGCTGATCCCCTGCGGCCCATCGCTCGTGACGTTGATGCCGCCCTTCATGTCGGGCGGCGTGCCCGTGCCGGGGGCCGCGTACGACGCGATCGTCGAGAGCGCGAGGAACATCTGCTCGCTGCCGCCAGACGTGTCGAACTCGTAGCGCGGCGCAGTCGACGCGCCGCTCTCGTAGCGGTTCGGTTGATACGTCACCGTCACCACGAACGTCGACGCGTCGATCGTCTCGCACGAGCGCGAGGAGCGCGGCATCCCGTTGTAGACGCTCGGCGCTGCGGCCGCCACCGCCGACAGCGCGTCGCTCTCGTCCGTCGCGCCCGTCACCGTGTACCGAAGCCTCGCGCTCGGGCTCGCGCCCGTCGTGATCTCAGTACCCTCGATGTTCCAAAGAGCCGTCGCTGGCATCGTTCCCCCCGTTCAAGACCACACGAGCGCCTCGCGCTGTCGCTTTCCTTGCTCGAGCAACTTCTGCAAATACTCGGCCGACTTCTTGGTGTGCTCCTCGATCTTCGATCCCGAGTCTCCGAACATCCCGCCGAGCGCGGCCGCGTTGAAGCCGCCCATCGCGCTCATGCGAGCCTGAATCTCCGCCTGCGCCGGAGCGAGGTCCGGCAGCGCGGGAGCATCCACGCCCGGCAGTTCCGGCAGCGCGGGAAGCGTCGGGGCCGCAGGCATCGACGGAGACATCTCCGGGTCGATCCTGCGGCGCGCGCGCTCGGACTCATTGCGGGCGTCGCGAGCCTTCTGCTTCAGGCCGTCGAGCTCCTTCTCCGCGTCAGACGCGCCGAAGTCGAGCAGGCCAGAGGAGGAGCGCATCGCCGCGCCAAGTTCGCCGAATGACCCGAGGCCCGGGAGTTCACCGAGGATCTCGAAATACTTCGCGGCGAACGGAACGACCACGCGCTGGATGATCCCGGCGAGCCCGCGGCGCAGAGCCGCTTCGAGCCCGAGCACCGCGATCTCTCCGGCGAGAGCCCAATCGTCCGCGGCGATCGCGTCGGTGACGCCTTGCCACGCGGACGCAAGTCCGCTCGCCGTCTCGACGCCGACATCCCACAGCGCGGAGAACGACGCCGCCGCCGCTCCGAGCAGCCCCGTCGCGTACGCGATCGCGGCGCCGAGCGCGAGCACTCCGGCGACGGCGAGGAACACCGGGCCAGTGACAGCGGCCCACGCGGCAGTCGCTGCCGGGACGATCCCGACGAATCCGGCAGAGACGAGCGAGGACGCCGCAGCCAAGAATCCGAGCACCGTCGACGTGGTCGAGATGAGGACGCCGAACGTCACGAGCCCTGCGCCAACTATGCCGATCGCAGTGCCGACGCCGAGCAGCGCGACGCCCGCTGCCGTCACGCCGAGAACGAGCCCTTGGTTCTCGCGGATGAACTGGATCACGCGGCCGACGAGCCCCTGCATCACCGCGACGAATGCGTTTGCGACAGGCAGAAGCGCCTCGCCGATCGCGACCGCCACGCGCTTGAACTGATCTTGCAGCACCTCGATCTGCGCGCCGAGCGCGTCGGCCGCGTCCGCAGTCTCGCCGCTCAGGCTGAAGCCCATCTCGCGCGCCTTGCGCCGGAACTCGTCGATGCCAGCGCCGCCCGCTTCGAGGACGGGAAGCAACTTGTACGCGCTCTTGCCGAACAACTCCATCGCGAGCGCGAGGCGGTCTGTCGGGTTCTTGACCTTCGACAGCGCGTCGGCGATCTTGAGGAACTGCTCGTCGGCAGAGAGGTCGATCAGTTCGGACGCAGTCAGGCCGAGCCTGCCGAGCGCCTCGACCGCGCCCTTCGATCCCTGAGCCGCCTCGGAGATGAAGCGGCGCAACTTCACGACCGACTTCGAAAACTCCTCGACGCTCGATCCGGCGTCCTTGAGCGCCATCTCCAGTTCGCTCATCAGCTCTGCCGTCAGGCCCGTCTGCGCAGCGAGGTCGGAGAAGTCGCCAGCGATCTTCGCGAACGCTGCCACGCTCGCCGCAGCAGCGCCGACGATCGCGCCGCCGAACGCGGTCACAGCCGCGCCGGCCATCGCAACCGCGCTGCCGATCTCCTTGATCTTCTCGCCGAACAACTCCATGCGCTTCTCGGCGCGACGGAGCGGCTCCGTCACCCCGTCGCGCATCGAGAGCTCGACGTACGCCGCGCCCGCCTTGATTCCGCCTTGCTTAGACATCGCCGCCTCCCCTCACGCTCATCGACCACATCGGCGCGAGCTTCGGCAGCGAGCGCTGCAACGACGGCGCCATGAACGGACGCTCGGCCACCCTGATTGTGCGCGGCCCGAATATCTCGCGGTTGATCCGCGTCGCACGGTCGGCCTGAGCCTGCGTGCGGATCTTGCCGTACACGACGCGCACGCCGGGGCGAACCTCCTTGCCGCGCTGCGATGCGCGGAGGAACTTGCCCGACGAGTCGCGCTTCACCCCTGCCGCCGCGCCGCTCACCACGCGGATCTCGCCGCCGTCGCCCACCTTGCGCACGACCGAGTTGTCGATCACCGAGTCGCCGCCGAACTCAAGCGTGTTCGGCGCGCCCGTGCCCCAATCGAACTTCACCGGGCCGACCACCGCCTGACCGAGGCCGCGCTCGTAGTGCGCCTGAATGCCGCGCTTCAGGTCGCCGCGCACGGAGCGCGGTGCCTGACCGGGCTGCGACGGGCCCTTCCGGCGACGGATCGAGTTGCGAGCCGCGCGACGGAGGTACAGCGCGTTCCGCTTCAGACCCTCGAACTCGATCCGCTCGACCTCGGTCTCGACGATCGCGCGGTCGAAGAACTTGGATGTGTCGGCCTTCATCGTGAACATCGGCCTACTCCTCCTGCTCCACGAAACTTGGCGGCACGCAGTACCACCCCTCGGGAATCTCGACCCCGTTCTCGCTCAACACCCACTCGTCCCCGACCCTCGTGTACACGCGGGCCTTAGTCTCCGGGCCGATCCGAATCGGACTCGACTCGGGGACCAATACTGCTCGACTGCATCCACTCGCGAACGCGAGCGCCAGCGCGGCGAAGGCGATCGCGGTCCATGTCAGCGTCCACCGCGCGATGCCTCGACTCCGCGCGGCTCTCAAGCCAGCGGAACAGGCCGAGAGCGATGGCCGCGACGATGCGCTCAAGGGCACTCACGCCCCCCTCTTCGCCATGCCGCGAGACACCGTGTAGCCGAGCGAGGCAAGCACCGTCGCCGCGAGGCCGAGGATGCGGTCGCCGCCAGAGTCGGTCTCGAACACGCCAGACGCGAGAGCCGCGCCGACGATCATCGCCGCGACGGAGAGCCAAAATTCCGTGGTCTTGTATCCGGGCTTCATCGTTCACCCTGCTTTCTGCGGCACGTGGCCGCTGTTCATCGTTCCTTCTCAAGCGCCTCGACGCGGCGCTCCAACTGGGTCACCCGCTCGTGCTGGACGAGCAGGATGCCCTTGATCTCCGCGATCTCAAGACGGATGCCGCTCGCGATCTGCCCGAGCTTCCATCCGACTCCGAGGATCGCGGAAACCACCGTGATGATTCCTATGACGAGGTTCAGGTCGATCATGTCAGACCCTCCAGCGCGGCGATCGTCGCCTCGGTCGTGGCGATCTGCGCGTCGAGCGCCGCGATCGCGGCGGTGTCTCCGAGCGCGACGGCAGTGCCGCGCCTTCCGTTCAAGTACGCGAGCCGCGCCCGCGCCAGTGCGATAAGTTCAGCGATGGTCATGGATGGCCTCAGACGAGCGGGATAAGTTCCTGCGTGCGCGTGGCGAGGTGAGACTGAAGCAGGATGCAGTCGTAGATGTCGGTTCCGTCGAGCGCCGCATACGCCGCCATGCGGTTCCCCTGCGTCGCCGTGCCAGCCTGAATCTCGTCGGTCGGCGTGTACGGGGACAGCACGCGATTCTGCACGTCGAAGCGGAAAATCTGACTCACGGCGTTGGCCGTGTACGGGTTGAGGTAGAACATCCGGCCCTCGTTCTCGAACGGCGAGTAGCAGCCGCTCATCGCCGCAGTCGTGGTGATGCCGCCGTCGATTACGATGGCGTTCGTCCATGAGCCGGTGATCGTTCCCGCGATGTCGAACAGGTCGAGGTTCGCGCTTGTCCCGCGCCAGCAGAACAGGTGCGAATGCCGCGCGTTCTTCGCCGCGTCGGGTCGGATGCCGAATGAAGGCATCCACATGACGCCAGACGCCGCCGCGTTCGCCGCAGCGGCGAAGTAGGTCGTGCTCCACGCGTTCGACGCGATGTTGTTCGTGCCGTTGTTTACCGTCGCGTCGGTGTAGTTGTAGACGTACTGCGTCGTGGCGGCAGTCCGCAGGATGATGAGGTTCGGGTACTCGATCACGAACTTCGCCGCGCTCGACGGGGTCGTGGTCCAGTTCGTGCCGAGCGTGTAGACGGCGTTCGGCCCAGCCGTGTGCGAGGCGATGATGCGCCGCTGCCCGACCGAGGCCGGGGTCGTCGCGTCGTGCACGATGCGGATCTGGAAGTTGCGGTACTCGTTCGCGACAACGGCTGCGTCGCCAGCCGTCGCCTGTCCCGTGATCGTTCCGGCGGCGGCTGCGGTCGCCGCAAGCGCCTTGCGGCTCACGAGGTTGTTGTCGTACTCGAACGCGCCCTTGACGAAGCCCTCGCCGGGGTTGCAGTCGAACGGCGTGTACTGCTCGTCGAGGCAGACCAGCGACGAGTCGGTTCCGACGGTCGGAAGGTTGGTGTTCGAGAGGTTCGCGAACGCATTCGTCGCGACCTCGAATGAACGCCACGACGCGGCGGCTGGCGCTCCGCTCGACAGCATGATGACGCGCCCGCTCAGGAGTTCGTAGCGATCGCTGCTCGTCGGAGTGAAGGTCAGCGGGTTGTCGAGCAGCAGCGTCGGCGTCGTGCCGCCGGTGTTGCCGACGATGAATCGCTCCTCCGTCTTGCCCGCCGTGAACCCGATGACTCGGACCTTGAAGCCGTAGTCGCCCGAGCCGCCGCGGTTGGCGAGCATGTTGACGCCGACTGCGGCCGGAAGCGCGGTCGTGAGTGGGATGCTCGTCGTGGTCGCGCCCGCAGCGATCGTGCCGACCGCCGCGAACGACGGCGCGAACACCGCAGCCGCGCCCGCCGCAAGCGCCGCCATGCCCGGAGAGCCGACGAAATGCCAGCCCTTCGTGATGATGTTGAAGCGGTTGAGGATCGACGCAGACGCGATCTGATACACGAACGGATTGCGCGAGATGTCGGAGCGCAGGTCGCTGACGAGCGCAGCCGCCGCCGCGTGGGCGTTCGGCGCTGGGGTCGTGCTGTCCCACATCTGACGGTCGATGACCTTCTTGAAGGTGTTTGCCATTGTTTCCTCTCAGGTGATCCGTGCGCGGTGTGACGTTGCCCATGCGCTCCTGCTCGCGCTGTTGATGAGTCGTTCCGCAGGTAGGCCGCCAAGCTGCGATACGTTGGTCACGGTCGAACAGGTGGTTACCGTGGTGACTGTGGTTACGGTCCCGCTCTCCACGATGGCCGTGTTGCGGTAACGCTGAAGATCCTTCGCGTAGCCAAGCGGCGAGGACAGGAGCCGCAGGACGCGAACGAGCAGATTCGAGAGCGTTCCTTGTGGGGCGGCATCGACAGGCATCGGCGCGTCGACATCGAGGATGATCTGCAACACGTCGGACGCGCTGTGCGTCGAGGTGTCGTAGTCAAGCACAAGGTTGTTCAAGCCGAACGACGTGGCGCCCGCAGCGGAATCCGCGAAGTTGTAGATGATCTCGTTCCGGGTGACGTTCGTAATCAGTTTGACGTTCGCAAGCGTCAGGTCGATGCCGATGAACCCGACGCTTCCTAGGCCGGAAGATCCCGGCGTGAACGTGTACGAACCCGCGATGTCGATTCCAAGAGTCTTGTTCATAGTGCCACCGCCATCGCAATCGCGAATGACTTGCTCACGCCGCCGCCGCCGCCCGTCGCGGAGAGAGTCGTTCCGGTCAGCGAGAGCCCGGACCCGATCGTGATTTCCTGCGGCTGGCCGGAGCCCGACGATGCGCCGCGACCGAGAAGCCGGGACTGAGCCGACGTGATTCGGCTCTGAATCAGGTTGCCGTTGAAGCGGATCTCACCCGGAGCAACCAGCCGCAGGTCGCCGTTCCCGCTCTCGATCACGCCGTCCGTCTGATCGTGCGACATGCGAACGAAGTCGTTCGCCTGCGTGCTGTCCATCGAGTAGACGTAGAAGTGCGGGTCCGCGTGCGTCACGCTCGGGCAGCGTGTCGAAAGGCCGAAATGGTACCTATGCATCAGCGCGAACGAACTGCTGCTGATGTCCGTGCCGCCGAAGTTGTAGCCGACGCCGACCCCGACGCAGAGCGTCTGCCGGAGGCCCGCGCCGACCACTTGCCGGAACGCAGACCAATCCTGTCCCGAGATCACAAGGTCGACGTTGTTGCCGACTTGAATCGGGATGTCCCAGTACACGCCGCCAACGTTCACCGCGCTGTCGATCGGACGGAAAGATCCGATGCTGATGAGGTTCTGCCGCAGCGTCAGGTCGAACGTGATGCCGATCCGGTCCGCGACCGATGGCTGCGGAAGGATCTCGACGCGCCCGTTCGTCGTGTTCCTGATCCGCTCGCCGTTCTCTAGGACGATCTCCTTGAACGTCGGCGTGTCGCCAGTTCCAAGCCCGAGCGCCGTCGCGCCCGCCGCAGCCGTCGCAGCCGTCAGCACCGAACGACCGACAGCCGTTGAATCGCTGATCTGATTGGCGACGTGCGTGTGGCTTGTGGACGCCTTCCCGTCGAGCGCAGTCTGGAGACCGGATACGTCGCTGATCGCGTGACCATGTCCGACGTTCGACTTTCCATCGAGCGCCGTCTGTAGCCCGGTCACGTCCGCGACGGCGTGAGCGTGGCTCGACGCGGCCTTCCCGTCCAGAGCCGTCTGGAGCCCCGTCACGTCTGCAATGGCGTGAGAATGGGAAGCCGCGGCCTTCGCGTCGAGCGCAGTCTGCAAGCTCGACACGTCGCCGATCACATGGCCGTGCGCCGTAGGCGTACGCGCGTCAGAAAGCCGCGCGTCGTTGCCTTCGCAGACGGTGTTGCCCGCGCTGCCGAAGTTCGCCCGCACTGTGAACGTGTCGGCAGGGCTCTCCGTGACGGTGATGCCGTCGCCCGACACGACGTTGACGTTGCCGCCGCCCGCCGCGCTCGCGCCCTGCGGGCCCGGCGACACGAGCTCCATCAGGATCGGGCTCGTCTCCAGCGACAGGTTCACCTGCGGCGCGTCGAGAATCATCAGCCGCCAGCCCGTGTTCGTCGCGCTCATGGGATCGTCCCCCGAGCCGCCGCGCGGCCAACAGTCACGGCGCCCTCCCACAGCGAATCCACCACGCCGCCCGGCCACTCCATCTCGCAGTCATGGACGAACCGACCCGCGAGGCCAACCGTCACCGACTTCGGCAGGTGGAACGAAACCACACCGTTCACCGCGTCAACCGTGATCCGACTGTCAGTGGTCGACATCGACGCCGTCAGCGTCGCCGAGTCGAATGTCGGGCGCATCGCCCAGCGGAACACGCAGCCCGTCAGGTTGATCGGCGCGCCGCTCTCGTCGCGCATCCTGATCGAGAAGCGCCAGTCGGCGCCCGCCTTGATCGCGGCGTTCCACACGGGGACGAGTCGGGTGTTGATCGCGTCGCAGGTCATCGTCGCCTCACAATCCGAATATGCCCTTCAACGCCTTCGCCGAGATCCGAATCTCTGGCGCCTTGCTCTTCCGCGCGAACGGGTGGAAGTCATCCACCTTGAATGTCCGGCCCTTGCCGCCGCCGTGCGCGTTCGCGATCAGGCACATGAGCGACGCCGTGTGGTTCCACTCGCTCCGCGCCTTCGCGTCGTGCATCCACGCGAGCTCGCGCAGAGTCCAATCGTCGGGGCTCAGTCCGACGATGGCCGCCGACTCGGCCACGAACCGCCAGCAGTCGGCGCCAGCTTCTCCTCCACGAGCGCCTCCATCCTGTCGCGCAGCCGCTCCGCCTCCACCGCCGCCGCCTCCAGCAACCTCTTGAGCGCGGCTCTCTCGCGAGGGTTCGGGAAAAAATCCACGATCGCTCCGAGCATCGCCTGCACCGCGTGGTCCAGCGCGTCTCCCGCCATCGCCGCGCCGAACTCCTCGTCGCTCACCCCATGCGCCTCCGCCTGATCGCGGCACAGCACATAGATCACATCCACGAGGAGAACGGGGTCGGACGCGAGCCGCTCCAACACACCCGGCTCGCGCCCGCCCTCCGAGTTCTTCCCCTGCGCGACCTGCATCAGGTCCACGCCGAGCGCTGACCGCACGCGCTTCGCCGCGCCGACATCCACGCGGACGCTCCAGTACCGACCCGCCAAGTCCTTGAATCCGTGCATCGTTCAGACTCCTATCAGGTGGGGGTGTGCCAAGTCGGGTTGCGCGAGACGTACGCCGGCTTGCAGGTCACGCTCACAGTCTGCGTGTCCTCAAGCGGCTGCTCGATCGAGAAGCCCGTCACGGTCCAGTCCGCGATCAGGCCCTCGCCGCTCGCAGCGTCGAGCACCGCGAGCGCGATGATCGTGTTCGACATGAATGCGACTTGGAACGCATCCACGTCCGCGTCGGTCACGTCGAAGTTCATGTTGAACTCCAGCGTCGCGCTCTTCAGCGTGCCGAGCGTGGTGCGCCAGCCGCCGGCCGCGCGAGTCGAGGTGTCGGCCTCGCCCTTCTCCATCGAGAGGGTCAGGTCCTTCACGTTGTTGACCGCGGTCAGCGTGGCAATCGCTGTTCCAACAGTGCCTCGCCTCAGCGATCCTTCAAGTCCAACACGAATAGGCATCTTTCATCCCTCCTGTTCATCCGGCGGCGCGAAGCCGCGCGGTGACAACCCCTGTGAATACGCCATGCTGCTGCATGTGAACGGGCGAAACCATCGGGTCGATGGTCACGCCCACGCACACGAATCCCGTCGTTCCCGCGCGGAGCGCGTACAGCGCGTCCGCCACCTTCTCCACGTCCGCGCTCAGCAGCGCGATCTCCGCGTTCCGCGCCGTCTGGTCGATCTTCCGCTGCACCATCACATCCACCGAATAGTCGATCCGCTCCGAGACCCGAGTCTCCGCGCGGCGCTCGATCGCGCGAGGCATCACCGTCAGCGTCAGCGACAGCAGCTCGTCGGGCTTCCGCTCCGGCCAGAACGAGCGGACAGCCGTGTACGCGCTCGACAGCGTGAGCCCCGTCACCGCAGCGAGCACCGCATCACCGACCTGTGCTGGCGTAGCCGTCATGCCGTCTGCGTCCTCAACTTCGTGTGCACGCGGATCATCAGCCGAGCCGTGTCCGCGTACTTCCATTCCTGCTCGCGACCCGGCGCCGTCACCTCGTAGGTGCGAACCGCCCCATCACACGAGCGCTCTTCGATCAGGTCGCCCTTCGCAGGGACCACGGGCAGCGCACCGAGAACGAGGTCGCAAGCGCTCACCAAGAAATCCCGGCTCTCCCAGCGCAGCACGCCGTGAGAGTCCTCCACCTCGAACACCGTGCGGCCCACCGTCGCGGGAATCCTGACGCTGTCCGAGCCGCGCATGTACACGATGTCCGTCGACAGGGCAGCGCGCATCGCCGATGCCACGAGCGCGCTGCCCTTGTCGAACAGATTCCCCATGATTCAGCCTCACGGATTCAGGATCGCGAGAACCTTCGTCGTGCCGTTGCCGGCGGCAGCGATCGCGCGGCCGAACTGCTTGTGCGTCGACGCGGTGATCGTCGCGCGGCTGTTCGCCACGTCCCAGTAGAGGATCGCGCCGGCCGCGACCACGTCCGTCGAGAGCTTGTTGATGTTGTAGATGCCGCGCGTCGAGAGCGCGCCCAGGGTGTTCGCGGGAATCGCGTTCTCAGCGACGCACACGAGGTCAGCCTGAACCACGACCGAGCCCTGCGCGACAGTCGCGCCCGGCGTGTGGTCGATGTAGTTGCCTTCCGAAATCTTGTCTGCGATTGCCATTTCTCTGCCCTCTTTCGTTTGTTCGTTTGGTTGAGGCTCGGGGCGGGGCCGACAAGTGCGGCCCCGCCCTCCGCCGTTCGATCACTCATCAGGCGCCGGCCATCTTCACGCCGCCGCGGTACTCCTGCTTCGCCACGCCGAAGTCGTGGAAGCCGCGCATCTGGATGCCGAGCAGGTTGAAGTCCGCGTCCGCGGTCTCCACCGTCGGAGCCTCCACGCCGTTGAGGAACGCGACCTCGATGGTCGAGAGCACGCTCGGGTCGGCGAGCAGGTACCACGCCGTGGAGCTGTTGCCCGTGAGCGACGCGTTCGACAGGTAGGCCGAGTAGACCACCGAGAACTTGCCCGCGTGCGGGTTGCCGACCACATCCTTCGAGGACGAGGTCGGACGGAGCTCGAGGCTCGACATGAGCTGCGCGCCCTTCGCGTTGAGCGCGGTCGGCACGAGCAGGATGCTCGGAGCGATCGCGAGCGGCGAGCCGTCGGGATCGGTCTGGTCGAGGAACGCCTGCTCCGCCTGCGTGAGCGAGTCGACGCCGAGCGCGGTGCCAGCGCCCGTCTTCAGCGAGCCGTTGCCGGCGGTGAAGAACGAGGCGTTGTCGAGGAACGCGCCCCAGAAGACCTTGTTCATCTTGAGCGCCGCGCCGCGGCCGATCCGCTGCGGGAGCGAGGTCAGCGCGCCGAGGTCGTCGTTGATGATGTCCTGACGGGTGACGGCGAACATCTTGCCGTAGGTCTTGGCCTGATTGGAGTAGCCCGTCTCGCTCACCTCGCCGTGCTTCAGCTCGCCGTTCGCTGCGACCTCGTCGTACTCGAAGCCGCCGTTGAGGCGGTACGAGGTGACCGACTTGAAGTCGTTCACGCCGCGGATCGACGCGATCGAGCGCCACGAACTCTCGACGGCGTTGAAGCCTTCGAGAACGAACTTGTTGGCGGTGTTCGAAAGAATGCCCGGGAGCGACAGGCCGCTGAAGCCTGCGCGGAGCACCTCGCGCTCGTGACCACGGAACGAGCGGCCCGTGTAGCCGTTCGCCCACGCGGCTTCGAGGAGGAGCTCCTGAAGGCCGATGCCGCGCTTGAAGCGCTTGTCCGCTGCTTCGAGGGTCTTCGCGTCGAAGCTCTTCTCGACCGAGCGCATGCCGCCGGCCTTGCAGAGCGCGGCGACGAGCACGTCGGAGCTCGGAGCGTCATCGCCCTTGATGTGAGCGGCGGGTGCGCCGATCACGGGACGCGATGCGCGGAGAGCCTCAAGCTCGGTCTTCTCCGAGGTCCAGCCCTCGGCGATCGCCTTCGCCTCGATCTCGGCGTTCCCGCCCGCAGCCTTGCGGACGGACGCGATGCGGTTTGCCTCGGCAGCAGCGGCGGCGCGGATCTCGCTCACCGTTGCGGCCACGTCCGCCGCGCCATTGGCGGCGGTGACTTCGTTCTTTTCAGCCATGATGTTTCCCTCGTTTCCTTCTGCGGGATCGCCCGCGATCTCAGCGGCACACGCCGCAACGGATGCACTCGTGTTGTCATCCGCGCCCAGCGCCACGAACGACACCTCGGAAAGCGCCGAGGAACGCACGATGTAGACGGGGCCCTTGAAGACGCGGCCGTTCGCCTCCGCCTTCTCCCCCTTGTCCACGAACTCCACCTGATTCGCAGACGCGCCGATCGACGCCTGCCACGGGAAGCCGTTCGCGGCCGAGCGCATCACGCTCTCGCTCGCGTCGCTCGCCCCCGAGATCACGCCCGACACGCGCAGCTCCATGCCGCGCGAGAGGCTCTTCACCTCGACCGCGTCCGTGTGGCCGACGATCCGAAGCGGGTCATGCTGGAGCAGGATCGGACGCGCCTTCTCGGTGGTCTTCATGCCCGCGAGGTCGACCACGACGGGCACGCCCCACCCGACGTTCATCGCGCCGCCCGTGTAGGCCAACATCTTGAACGACTTCAGCTTCGGCGACTCGTCGCCTGCCGCCGCGTCGATCTCGGTCGGAGCCGTGAACTCGACCTGACCGCCCGCGAACTGGATCTGCTTTCCGCTCATGTCCTTCATGTCACTCCCCTCCGTTCGGGTCGGGCCCATCGGGCGACATCGCCTGCTGCCCTGGCATCGGGAGACCGAGCTCGATCATCAGCGCGTGCTCACGCGCACGCTGCCGCAACTCGCTTTCCCAATCCTTGCCCTGCCGCGCGTACTCCGCGGCGAGCGTCGTGGTGCCGTTGAGGAGACGCGTCGACTGCGCGTTCGCCTCCTTCGCGGGGTCCACGTGCTCGTTGCCGTCCCACATCCACTCATGGGGCCACGCCGCAACGCGAAGCGCGGGCGGGATCAGACCCGAGATCAGGATCGCCTCCGCGATCCACGCCGCGAACACCCGGTCGAGGACCGTGTCCGCCATGACCTGCTGCTCGATGCGGAGGCTCTTGTGGTAGACCTGATGGTCGAGGCGGCCGCTCGCGTAGTTGTACTTCGAGCTGTTGCCCGCAGCCACATTGAACGGCATGTTCAGGCACCGAGCGACCTCGTTCAGAATCTCGTTCTTGAACATCTCGTAGGTCGTGGTCGGCTGCTCGGCCTTCAGCTGCCCCATCTTCCACCCAGCGGGAAGCGTGATGAACGAGTTGCGCTCGACCTCGATCGTGTCCATCGGGTCCACATCGTCAGCCTCGCCGCCGGCGGGCGAGTCCGTGTGCAGCACGCCCGCGTAGTTCGCAGCCGTCTCTGCGCAGTCGAGCACCGCCAGCGTGTAGCGCCGCAGCTGACCGAACAAGTACAGCGCGGGGACGATGTCAGGCACACCGCGCAGTTGGCCCGGGCGCTCGGCGCGGAAATAATGGATCACGCGCGAAGCGTCGATCCACTTGCCCGAGGCCGCGAGCGCGGTCATCATCGTCGGGCCCGCCATCGTGCTCGCGCCGTTGTCGCCGGGGTGCGCGTCGAGGAGGTAGTACCGTGCGGGGTTGCCGAACTCGTCGTACTCGATCAGCGGCACCTGCTCGCTCTCGACGAGGCGCAGGTCGAGCTTGATCGGCCCGCGCAGCGATGCGTTCGATGCGAGGATCGCGAAGACCTCGCCGCTCTCGCAGCGGCCAGAGCGGAGGAGTCGCATCTTCTCCGCGAGGCGCACCTCGGTCGACCACTCGTCGAACGCGGCCTCGATGCGGCTCGACACCACCCGATCGTCCGTCTTCAACTGGAGCCGCGCGCCCGTGCCGACGAGGTCGTTCGCGAGCGTCGAGACGATCCCCTTCGCGTAGCTGTTGTTCGCGACCTCGTAGCGGCAGCGCTCGCGCAGGGTCTTCCGAATCGCGTCCGTCAGCGCCGCAGCGGGCGAGTAGCCGTCCGCGCCCGCCCAGTGCTTCGCGTTCTGCGGCGTCTTCGCGGCCGCGTCGTACTTCGCGCGAACGACCACGCGACGAGGCGATGCGCCTGCGTTCGAGCCGCCGAAGATGCGCGAGAGAATCCCCATCAGACGGTCCCCGGCGGAATGATCCGCTGCACGCGGAGCCCACGGTCGCGGCGCTTCGTCGCCGCCTTCGACGCGAGGTAGCGGTCGAGCTCGATCAGCTTCGAGATGTCCTGCTGCGTCACGCTGCCCGCGTCGTTCGACGCAGAGGCGGGCGCCACCGCGGACTCGCGGAGCGCCTTCTCGATGTCGGAGTTGGTCGGCACGCTGCTCAAAGTTCGTTGGTCCGCTCTCGCTTCCGCTGACGCCGAACCGATGACCACCAGCTGTTCACCGCGACCGCCGCATCCGCGCCGCTCAGGTGCGCGATCCATGCAACTTGGACGGCGTCCTCGCGGTCATTCGACGGCACGAGCCCGAGCTCAAGCTCAAGACGCCGCGTGTCGGTCACCGGGGGCAGGCCATCCATCAGGTACAGGCGCGAGAAACCGAAAATCTTGGCCGTTTTCGCATCGCGCCGCGCAGATTCCCGAGATTCCCCTACGGGTAGTGGTCGGATCATCGGCCCTCCTGCTCGTAGGTAGTCGTGCGCTTGCCGCAGCGGCGGCACTCGCGGCGCCTCATTACCCGCTTCATCGGGGCGTTCCGCGTCTCAAGCACCCGCAGTTCGCGGGAGCCGCACGCGCGACAGCACAGGCCGCTCGGCTCGGCCTTCGGTTCGGGCTCGGTGCGCGGCTTCTTCGGCGTCATCGTGGCAAAGCCCCGAAGAGCGTGCGGTCGCCAGCCACCTTCGCGATGCGCCTTCGCGCAATCTCCGCGTACTCGGCCTCGCGCTCGATGCCGACGAATCGGAATCCCTCAAGCACCGCGCCGCGCCCCGTCGATCCGCTGCCCGCGAAGGGGTCGAGCACGACGCCGTTCGGGGGCGTGACGAGACGGCACAGGTAGCGCATGAGGTCGGTCGGCTTGACGGTCGGGTGCGTGTTGCCGCGCGGGGCGACTGCGCCCTTGTTCATGCGCTCGTTGCTGCCGCCGCTCGGGCGCTCGTCGCCGACGCCCGCCTTCCCGTGCGCCACCCCATCGAGTCCGTCCTCTCGGTCGCGCTTGCTGGCCTTGGCGCAGTAGAAGAAGCGCGCGGCGGAGCCGGAATCGCCGTGCCCCTGAAACTTGCCACTGCGCGTTCCATCGCTTGAACCTACATTGAATCCGCCACCGGCTTTGCCGCCTTGCGTAATGACACCGCGCGGGCTTGCCACCGTCTGCGGAAACAGCCCCACCACCTCATCGCTGCCATCGTGGATCAGGTTCGCAGGCCATCGGCCAAGCGTGTCTGCCACATTCGCAAGCGTCGGATCATAGTTATCTCCAAGCCCTGTCTGCGAAGGTCTGCCGTTTGCCTTGCACTTATAGTCGCCGTTCAGAGACACCCTGCACCCGTCGATGTTCAGCGCGCCCGTCCCGTGCTGCATCACATTCTGCGCGACCGTGCCGACGAGCGGCTTGCGGGCGACGGTGATCGGTTCGAGCGCGGGCTTGAGCGCGGTTCCCCAGCCGTGCGATGGCCCAAACTCGCCGCCACTGTGCAGTGTGTCGAGAAAGATAGATTGATCGCTCGCGCCTTGCCCCCAGTCTTCAGGACGCTCGGTACTCGCCAACGCGGCGACCAGATCATCGACCTCATCGCCAAATCCAAGTTCGCTTTTCAAGACCTCCCACTGGCGAACAGATGGAACAGCGGGCTGGGACGCCAACGAGGTCCAGTGACCAGCCATGCCGTTTGTGCCAAACAACGCGTCGATTCGGCGGTTGTTCCAGCCAGCCCTGTCGCGTGCGGCTTTCAGAAACCCAGTCACTTTGTACACGCCGGCCCGATCGCCGGCCCGATCGCCGGCCATCCATCGCTTCATGGCCTCAGTAGCATCCATCGACTTCGGAAACCCCGAGCCGTAGACCCACGCGATCATGTCGCGGATCTCGAAGCCCGCGTCCTCGATGCGCACGGACATCCGATGCTGCGTGCGCGTGCCCGCGAACGCCAGAAGATGCCCGCCGGGCCTGAGCACCCGCAGACACTCGGCCCAAATCTCGACGCTCGGCACATCGTAGTCCCACTTCTTCCCCATGAACGACAGGCCGTACGGCGGGTCGGTCACGATCGCGTCCACGCTGTCCGCGTCCATGCCGCGCATCACTTCGAGGCAGTCGCCCGTGTGCAACGAAAAGAAATCGCTTGTCATCTATTCCCCCTCTTGATGTCGGAGAGTTTGACGCGCGGTTTACGCTCCACAACCGCCTCGCGCATCGACGGCAGCGAGCACCCGCTCATGCTCGCGCCAACCGCGCAGCCGACCATGCAGTCCAGCCAGTGGTTGTCGAGGCCAGGTCGCCTCAGCCTCCACTCGTCCACCGTCCGACCCTTCGCGCTCACCGCGATCCGATGCTCTGCCGTCAGGTGCTCGGCGAACATCCGATGCAGCTCGCGGTCGCCATCGAACAACGACACGCTGCCCGGGTCGCCGAGCGGCACGCCGAAGCGCTCGTGGACGAAGCTCTTCCACCAGTTGCTGTCGAACAGCACATGCCGCACAGCGCGGCGCTCGGTCGCGGGCGGCATACGCCAGTGCGACCCCGCCTTCTCCCCCTTCTTCTTCGCCGTGCTACCCCACGGGGCGCTCGACGCGCCCACGAACCGACCGTGCGACGGCAGCGCGAGGCCGTTCCAACGAGACCGCGCGCAGAACTGGTACACGACATCGGTGCTCTGCCCCCAGTTCGCGTCGATCAGCACGCGGTCGAGCCGAACCGTGCCGCCGCCGTCCTGCTTCCACACGCGGTCGGCCCGCTCCTCCAGCAGCCGCTCAAGGCCGTGATGGATCGAGCCCTCCAAGCCCGCCTTCGGAGCCGCGTCCGACAGCGTCCGCTTCACCTCGCCGAGCGTGTAGTACCTCATCTTCTGGTCGGGCCACGCGCCGTAGTCCACCACCCACCCCGTGAAGTCCTCGCTCCACGCGGCCACCGTCCAGAAAAGCACCGACTGCTGGATGTCGATCGACATCGTGAGCGCAGACGCATCGCGAGGCACAAGCCCGCGCGCGTAGCCGCTCACCTTGCCCGCCGCCTCGTCCTGCTCCAGCTCCGACACGCTCGCCGTCACCAGCGGAATCGGTTCGTTTTGAAACTCGGCGAAGAACGCCGCGTCCTTGCGGTCGATCCGAAGGTTCATCGCGTGCTGCAACGCGCTCAACTCGTCGGGATCGTGCCGAGCCTCCCACGACACCACGCCGCCGGCGTCCATCGCCGCCTTGTTCGCGCGGTAGAACTCGGTTGCCGTCTCGCCCCGACCGCCGTCGCGGAACGACTGCCGACGCAGCGCCGCGTACTCGTCCCACAGCGCCGTGTTCGTCGGCCACTCCACCACCATCTTCGACCGCTCGCCCCTCCATTCGGGGTGCTTCTCGCGGTCGAGGATCGCGTCGGCCATGTCCCCCGCGCGGATCACCGTGCACGGCATCACCGCCGCGATTTTCTGACCCGGCCCCGCGAGGCCGAGGATCGCGCCCGCGAGCAAGCCCTCGCGAGTCCTGCACTGAGACGGGCTGTTCGCGCTCTCGTCCGTCTGGGGATCGTCGATGATCGCCAAGTTCGGGCGCACGCGGCGACCGTCCGCGCGCTTCGCGCTCATGCCGCGGATCGCACCCGTCAGGCCCGCGCATCGGATGATCGCGCCCGACGCCTTCGACCCGACGATGGTCGGCAGCACGATCGACTTCGCTTCCCAGCGGATGTGGGTGGGCTTGCCGCAGCACAGCTGCCCGTTCGCCCGCTGCGCGATTCCCTCAAGCCGCTCGATCGGGACGCAGATCTCGGGGTAGTCCTCGCCGAGCATCTCGTTCGTCGCGAACTCCACCTTCAGGTTCCCGAGCATCCGCTCCGCGTGCTCCTCCGTCGCGCCGATCAGCGCGATGAAGTCGCGCCGCCCCGTCGCCACGGCGTACATCCCGCCGACCTCGCACATCGTCGTTTTGCCCGTGCCGCGCGGCATGGCGAAGGCGAACAGCCCGCCCACCGTCACCGCCTCGTCGATGCGCGAGAGCGCGCGGATGTGCGGGTCGCTCCACGCCAGCGGGAAGGTCTGCGCGAAGTAGACCTCGCACCAGCGCCGCAAACTCGTCTCGGCCTCCGCTCGGCGCTCGGGGTTTGCGCACGGAGGGATCGACCCGATGTCGCGCCCGCGCGCGGACATGGCGCGGAACTCGTTGGCCTTCGCCTCCCTGAACCGTTCGTAGCCCCGAAGCGGAGTCGGCGCCGCCGGCGCGGCTGGGGCGTCCACCGCCGCTGCGGTAGGTGCCAGAACTGGCGGCTTCGGCTTGACCGCCTTCGGCTTGCGGGTCGCCTTCGTGGGCTTCTTGGGCTTCATCCTCGGCCCCCCAAGTAAGCCAGTGCGGTTTTCTGGCTACTCCGGCGGCCCAAACCACCCAAAAAAACCGCCGGAAGGACCCAAAAAAAGCGCAAATAATGCGCGATCATGTGCCGATCTGCGCCGATCATGTCGGCATCGTACGCGATCATGCCGCGAAGTCGCGCCGATCTGCGACTTCGGGACACGATCGACGGACGAGCGACAGCCACGGCGGACGCCGTCAGGTAGTTATCGGGATGTACGGGTGCATCGGGCATCGCAGCGCCACAGGGGCGCGCGGACCAACGACACGATGAATCATCTCACGGCCAGCCGGGAACGCAAGAGACAACCCGCACAATCACACGACCGATGTGATCGTGCGCGCACAATGTGCGGAGCTCTGGCCCCCAATGTTCGGAGCTCTGGCCTTCAATGTGCGGAGCTCGACGCCCTGGCATCGCTGCGCTCACCGAGGAAATTCGGAGTTTCCGAAATTCGGAATTTCCACCATGTAGTAATACTAAGAATATTCTGCATCGGATGGACCTTCCTGTCCTGTCCTCTCCTGTCCTGTCCTGTGGTCACGCTCCGTTCGGACAGATGTCCGAATCAAAGCGGACAGAATGCGGACACAATGCGGACAGAATGCGGACACGAACCGCACTGGCGCGCTCAGAACGCGGTTCGGCCTGAAACTCGGAATTTCGCTGCACCGTCGACGCTGTGCCGGGCGGCTCTCGCGCGCGTCGGCGTGCGGACATCGTTGGACATCTGTCCGAACCGATGCGGACAGAATGCGGACAGAAAGCGGACAGATGTCCGCTTCGATGCGGACGAAAAGCGGACAGAAAGCGGACAGGATGCGGACGCGGCCTCGCCTCTGGAGCGTGTCGCTTGCGGGGTCGGCGGCGAGTCTCTGGACGCCCAGCGCATCGAGTCGATGGCCGACGAGGTTCGCCGCGGACGATTTTGCCCCAATTTTCCCCCACACGATCCGTCGAGGTCGGGTTATCTCGGTGAGCGTCCGTCATCGTCGTTAGGCTCGGGAACGGTCGCAACACCCGCTCAGAGCGTCACTTGCGGGCAAGGTCCGTCAAGGTCGGTCAGAGTCGGGCAAGGTCCGATTTCGGGTCGCAGATGCTTCCCAAGCTGAATGTCGCGGGTTCGAATCCCGTCTCCCGCTTTGCGGCGCGCAGGTTTATGCGCGCCGCTCTGCTTTTCCCCCCAGTTTTGCCCCAATCGCGTTGGTGAAGTTCGCGACAGACTGCGACAGTCCGCGACAGTCAGCCGTGCCGCCTCACCCACTCGCGGAGCCGCGCGAGGTCCGTCTCGGCGTAGACCTCGGTGACCTCGGCGTGACGGTGGCCGAGGAGGAGCTGCGCGACATCAAGCCCGCCCCCGCGTCTCGCCTCGGTCGCCGCAGAGTGCCGCAGTTGGTTCGGGCTCCAGTGCGGCTCGCCCGCCGCTTGAGCGGCCCTGCGGATCGCCTGCGCGTAGGAGACGGTCGACCACGCATCGCCGCGGTCGTGGCGCCTCGGGCGGGCTGCAAGGCGCGACTGATAGCAGCGCCAGGTTCTGTAGTCGTGGGCGCCATCGGGCGGCTCGTAGGCCGCGCGCGCGGCCTCGTCGCGCTCCTCCATCGCGAGGTTCGGCGAGAACACGCGCCCACCGATCGCGAGGCCGACGAGCGGCGCGAGGATCGCCTGAGCGCGAGGCCCGAGCATGACGCGGCGGCGGTGGCCGTGGTGCGCGGTCTTGTGATGTCGCGGCTCGTACACCCACACCTCGCCGCTGCGGTCGATCTCGCGCCATTCCATCGCGCAGACCTCGCCGGGCCTCATGCCCGTGATCCGCTGAAGCCTGACCATCGCGGCGATGGACGGCGGCAGCGCGTCGCAGGTGCGCTCCACGACGCTGTCTGCGACGGGGCGCACTGGCTCGGTGACTCGGGCGGCGCATCGCCCGCGCCGCAGCGGCTCAAGGGCGCACAGGCACTGCCACGACTCGATCGAGACGAGCCTCTTGCTCGCGAGCCACTTCCACGCGCGGCGAATCGTGCGCACCCGCTGGTTGATGACGCCGAGCGAGATGTCGCGCGCGACCTGGAGCTCGCGATACGCGTCGATCGTCTCGGGCCCGATCTCGCTCGCGAGCGTGTCGCCAGCGACCTCGACGAGCGCGCGGAGCGTGTGGCGGATGTTCAGCACCTCGCGCGAGCCCGCGTAGTAGGTCGCAGCGTGGGCCTCGTAGCGCTCGACGGCGAGCGCGACGGTGAGCGGGCCCGTGTCGCCCGGGTCACGCACCATCGGGTCTGACCGCCACTGGTTGACCCAAGCGAGCCATCGGTTCCGCGCGGCGCGTCGGTCGGCGCCGAAGGACTTCTCGCGGCGCTTGCCCGCGCCGTCCGTCCATCGGACGCGGTAGTAGCCGTCCTCGCGCCGCTCTAGTCTCGGTGGCTCCATGTAGTCACCCTAGCGAGAGGCGATCCACCGATCAATGCTTTCGGCCTCGACCATGATCCAACGGCCCACGGCGACCCCGCGCAGTTCGCCTCGGGCGACCATCTCTCGGACCACGCGCTCGGGTCGGCGCGAGATGCGGTCGAGCCCGAGCCGCCGCGCGGCCTCCTCGCGGGTGACGAGGAGCGGGGAGCGGTCGGCCTTGTCGTTCCGGCGCGGCGGGGTCATTCGATCCCCCTGACGGTGATCTCGACGCGCGGGAACGCGGGGTCGGGCTCGCCGATCTCGACGCGGTGGCTGATCCCCGAATCGTCGAGCACGACGCGCGCATCGGCGAGCCCGTCAAACGCGGCCTTGAGCGACGCGAGGAGATTGTCCCTGTCGCGGCGTCGCTTGGTCGCGAAGAAGAAGCGCGCGGTGCACGCGGCCTCGCGCCACGGCTTGAATCCGTCGATGACGCTGATCTCCTCCATCGCGCACGCCCACGCGTACTCGCGGTAGCGCTTGACGGCGCGGGCCTTCGAGGCCCAGTGCGGGCGCGAGTTCGGCGCGAGTTCCTTCGGCGGCAGCGGCAGCGTGACCACGATCTCACTCGCCATCGCCCCTCCTGAATCGCTCGTTGTTGGCGTCGGCCTCGGCGGCGTCGCGCACGACCCACACGCCGACCTGCTCGCCGTTCTCGTCGATGGACTTAGTCCACCGCCACTCGTAGCCCATCGCATCGACGGCGTCGATCATGGTTCTCATGTTGCCGACGAACGCAGGGAGGTCGTCCCCGTCTCTGCATCCCGCCGCCTCGCGGGTCAGCGTGATCGTGTGGAGGAGCGAGGCGACCGTTCCCGAGATCGTGATTTGGTGCGCTTCCATTGAGACGGCGAGTCGAGCGTTCGCCGCGTCGCGCTCGGCCTCGGCCTTCGCGAGTTCGGCGCGGAGGCGCTCGATTTCGCGCTTTCCTGCGCCACGCGGGGTCACGGTGATGGTTTCCTTGCTCATGCGCCCCCCCAGATCAGGTAGCCGACGATCAGCCCCACGGCTGCGCCGATGGCGAGAAGCGCGACCGCCAATAGCGGAAGCCCGCACCCCACAAGGCGGTCTAGATCCAGTTCCCAGTAGTCGCTCATCGCTCCCCCTCCTTCGCACGGCGGATCACGTCGATTGCAATATCAGCGTGTTGCGCGGAAAACGCCGCATCACGCGCCGCATACCCAGCACCCCGCGCCGCATCCCACGCAGCCTCAGCAGCCGCAGCCTCAGCAGCCGACGCCGCTGCCCACGCCGCCAACGTTGTCCGCTCGCTGCACATCTTGGCCCACGACTCCCCGTGGCCGTCCGCGTCCGCTTGCGGCTGGTACTCGCTCAACTCGCGCCACATCTCCGCAAGTGGGTCGTGCGCCTTGAGCGCGGCGTTCTGCGCCTCCAGCCACCGCAGCCGCTCAAGCGCCCGTTCGAGCGTCGGAAGCGCGGCAAGCGTCACGAACTGGCGCATCTCGCGCTCGGTCAGCGGTGCGGGTTCCGCCTTCTCGTTCGTGTCAGAAATCATCGTGCGTTTTCCTTTCTTGCGCGGGCGGACTCGCACGCGTCGATGAACTTCAGAATGTGCGTCGGCGTGATCCACGACTTCTCGCACAGGTGCCTGATCCACTCGATCTGCCCGGCCTTGGTGCGAACCTCGTCAAGGTGAACGCGGTACGGGACGCACCGAAAACCGCCGTCCTCGGCGAGGTCATGGAGCTCGATCACTTCCCGTCGGAGCACGACGAGCCGATTGCTCGCCTCGGTCTTGTGCTTGGACTCCTCGATGATCTGCCTGATTGTCTTTGGCCCGTTCTTCCTCTGGAGCGCGGACGCGCGCGATTCGGAGACCATCCTGTCAAGGACGGCCTCGGCTTCCGCTATAGATGTGCAGCCCGTAGAGCGGTCAACCCGCCTCCCGTCAGCGTCGATGAAACGGGCGGTGTAGATGTCGCTCTCGTTCCTCCTGAAGAGCGTCCCGCCCGACCGCCTGCGCTCGTTCGGCTTCACAAACTTGATCTGAATGGTGCCGTCGATGCCGTCCGACAGCCAATCGTCGATGCCGTCGCTGATGAAATCGTTGTCGGAGATGCTCACGACTCACCCCCCGTCATCTCGGGCAGCATCGCGTCGAGCAAGTTCTCGTCGACCGCGCGCAGCGCCGTGCGAAGTTCCTGCGGGCCGAGCGGCGCGACCGTGAGCGTGGTCCACTGGCCGTCCAACTTGTCCATGTACTCGACGCTCACCTCCGCGAAGCAGTCGGGCTGCTCGTAGCGGATGACGGTTCGGTAGCGCGTCTCCATCTCGCTGTGCGTCCGGCTGAACACCTCGGGCGCGTTGTCGCAGTGGATCTCGACCCTCATGGCGCCCCCTCCGCGACCGCGACCCGCGCGAGATGGGATGCGTTCAGCGCACGGAGGCGCTGGTTCTCGTTGATGAGCCACCGCCGCTCGGCCTCGTAGTCCTCAAGCCGCTTCGCGGCCTGCCACTCGACCATCTCCGCGACGGGTTGCGCCGTCCCCGCCCTCTCGGCGGCCCGTTGCCGCAGTTCGTCCGACATCTTCTGCACCGCCATATGCATCGGTACCTCCTCCAGTTCGGTGTCGATCCGTTCGTCGTTCGCGAGCTCGATCGCGTCCTCCAGTTTCGCTGCCCATTCGTGCAGCATCCGGTTTCGCCTGTTGCCGGACGCCTGCGAGATGTCCTCGGCCATCGACCGCAGGTGTTCCGCGATCAGCCGGGCCGTTTCGTCGAGCGTCGCCGCTGCCCGCATGTGTGCGATGACCGTGCTCATGCCTTCGCGTCCACCTTCCTGCGCTCGATCTCGGCGCGCGCCCATCGCGCAAGCTCGCGGCCCCTCTCGGCAACGCGAATCTCTCCGAGGCACGCACCGTAGCCCGCGATATCGACCGCGTTGTCACGCTTCGGAACGTGCTGCTCGCGCGCGAGCTTGTCGATGACCATGAACATCGACCAGTCCGCGGCCGTGATCGGCTCGCGGAGCTTGTGCGCGAAGATCGCGCTGATCGCGCCCGCCGTGCGCGAGAAGTGCGCCTCGGGAGAGCCGTACGACTCGCCGCGCTCGCGCACGATGCGCGCCGTCTCCTCTAGCAGTTTCACCCGTTCAGACATGTTTTGCCCCTTTCGCGTTCGGCGCGCTTGCGCCTTTGATCCTGTGCTCTGCGCTTCGCGCTCTGACCCATCCAGCGGTCGAACTTCGGGACGATCGCGCCGCCATCGTCGAACATGAGCCAGCCCGCGCTCTCAAGCGCGTCTGCGAAGCCAAGGTGCTTGACCACGGCGTCGATGTCGCCCGCGACCACGCGCGGGAGCGACCCGTCCGCGCTCTCGGCGTCTACCCACGACCAGAAGATCACGCACAGCCCCACGGCGTGCGCGTCCGCGATGCCGAGGGTTCGCGCGAGTACGCGCACCTCCGTTCGGTTCGCGATCGTCGATGAAATCGGAATCCAACTGCTCACTTGATGCTCCTCCTGCGATGCCACATGCGCGCCGAAACCTTCAACTCGATGAGTCGGAACGCGGTGTCCTCGTCGTTCTGCCTGACGAACTGGCGGATGTCCTTGCATCCGAGACCCTCGCCGAGACCGCGCTGCGGCACGGCGACCTTGACGCGCGCGAACTCCGCGACGAGATCGTCGGCGAGCGCGTTCGCGCCCTCGACGCCGGGCCCGTCCGCGTCGGCGATCACGACCACCTCGGGCTCGCGCGCGGCGAGGAGCCGCACCGCCTGCACGACGAGCTGGTGCTGCCCCGTGCACGACGCGCGGCCGATGACGGCGACGGGGTAGTCGCGGTAGAGCCATTCGAGCGCGGCGGCGTCGGTCGGCCCCTCGACCACGAACACGCGGTCGAGCGAGGTTCGGCGCACGCCTGCGGGCAGAAACAGCCCTGCGCGGCTTCCCTTGAGCGCCCACTTCGCCGCGCCTTCATCGACGGGCTCGCGGAGTCGGATGCCGCACACGCGGCCCTCGCCGTCGTGCATCGGGAACGCCCACGATCCGTCGCCCGCCGGGCACCACGCGAAGCCGTACGCGGTGAGCGAGGTTACGCAAACGCCGAGCGTTTGCGCCGCTTCGACGGTGCGCTGGAGCGTCGTGTGCATGCGCCACGCGTCGATGACCTCGCCGCAGTCCTCGCGGTAGCGGTGCTCCTCGACCTTCGGCGCCTTCGACGGGCGCTTCATCGGCACGGACGGCAGCGCGATCCCCTCGGCGATGCGGCGCACCGCCTCCGCGAAGTCGACGCCGTCGAAGTCCATCACGAACCTGATCGCGTCGCCGCCAGCGCCGCACGCGTGGCACTTGTAGAACCCGCGCCCCTTGTGGGTGATGACCGCCATCGACGGCGTGGAGTCCTCGTGGAACGGGCAGAGCGCGACGAGCTCGCGGCCCTTGCGTCGGAGCGCGACGCGCGAGCCGACCACCTCGACGATGCTCGCGAGCGAGCGCACCTCGTCGGCGTCGGGCGCGGGCTTGGCCGCTTGTTCCCAGTTGAACGACATCAGAAGACCTCCGTGGAGACGGGGTACTGGCGCGGCTCGGCCGGCGCGGTGTAGGTCTTCTTGAAGATGGCGTCGAGCGCCTTCGTGGCGTCGGCCTTCGACATGTTCGGATCAAGCCCGTTCTTCCGAAGGATCGCGGCCTGCTTGAATGTGCACTTGCCCGACTTGAAGCGGGCGATGATCTCCTGACAGAGCCGCCGCGCCTCGTCGCCGTTGAGCGAGCGCGGGTCGATGCCAGAACGCGCGAGCATTTGCGCTTGCTTGTCGCTGATCGGGCGCCCCGAGCCCGACCACTTGGCGAGCGCGGCGGGGTCGCGCCTGACGCCGAGCACCTCGAACGGATCGACTGTGCTGGTGCGGTAGTCGGCCTTGGCGCGGAGGTTCGCGCGGCGCGCGGCCTCGCGGGCGATCTGCTCTTCGCGTAGCCGCTTCGCCTCGGCGCGGCGCTCGGCCTCCTCCTCGGCGCGTCGGCGCTCCTCCTCGATGCGTGCGCGGGCCTCGGCGAGCGCGGACTCGACATCGGCGCCGCGTCCCGCCTTGCGGGCGATCTCGGCCGCGAGGTCGCGCACAGGCTCGGGGTCGTTGCCGCCGAGGATGTCGGAGACCGAGATCAGGCGGTGGCGGCCAGTGTTGCCGACGAAGTCTACGACCTCGCAGCAGGGCTTTGCGCTCGCCGCGATCGCCGCGACGCGGGCCGCCGCAGTCTCGGGGCCGTCCACGATGCCCGGCAGCGGGCGGGTGCCGCGACCGACCATCTGCGTGAAGAGCGCGCGGCTCTTCGTGGGCCTCGCGAGCACGACCACCTCGACGCCAGGGTCGTCGAATCCCTCGGTGAGCACGCCGCAGTTGCAGAGGAACTGCGTCGAGCCGCGCGCGAATCGCGAGAGGATCGCCTGACGCTCAAGCTTCGGCGTCTCGCCGCTGACCATCGCAGCGGAGCCGCCCTTCCATCGGTTGATGATCTCGCCGATCCGCGTGGCCTGTTCGACGCTCGCGCAGAACACGATGGCGCGTCGGCCGCGCGCGACCTCGATCGTCGGGTGGGCGATCTGGTGGAGGGTCTTCTCCTCGTTGAGGATCTTGGACAGGTCTGCGCCGTTGAGGTCGCCCGCCGTGGTGCGAACCGACGAGTAGTCGAGGCCCGCGACATTGACGCTCGTCTGCCTGATCGGCGTCAGCCATCCGTCCGTGACGGCGTCCGCGATGTCGTATGAGTGCGCGACCGTCTCGAACACGGAGCCGAGCGCGAGCTCGTCGGCGCGGTCGGGGGTTGCGGTCACGCCGAGCACCCGCATCTCGGGGTTGATCGCGCGGAAGTGCTCGATGATGCGGCGGTAGGACTCGGCCGGCGCGTGGTGCGCCTCGTCGATGACGAGGAGGTCGAACCCGCTCGCGAACCGCCTCATGCGGCCCGTCGAGAGGGTCTGCACGCTCGACACGATCACGCGGGTCGGCGCGTGGTCCCAATCGAGCCACTCGGGCGTGGCCCAGTGCGCGGCCATCTCGATCTGCGGTGAGACGCCCGTGACGGCGTGGATCTTCTGCGCGGCCTGCGCGATCAGCTCCTCGCGGTGCGCGATGACGAGCGCGCGGCCGCGGCCGCCGAGCCTGTCGATCGCGGTCGCGAACACGATCGTCTTCCCGCACCCCGTGGGGAGCACGACGAGCGCGGAGTCGTGCGAGGCGAACGCCTCGTCGATGCGCGCGATGGCCTCGGCTTGGTAGGGACGAAGCCGCATCGGTCAGTCCTTCCCCGCCAGTTCGGGCGCGACGCACTGCCACCCGGCGCGCGGCAGCCATCCGTTGCCCTTGCAAGCGTCGCAGCCGTCGCCCGAGCAGTACGGGCACACGGCGTACGGGAGCGCCTCGGCGCGGACGGCGTTCGCGACCCGCAGGAGCGCCGCCTCGATCTCGGGCCACGCGAGCGACGCGTAGCCGCTCTTGGTCCGCTGCCCGAGGAGACGCTCCGAGATCGCGCGGAAGTCCGCGAGCCACTCGTTCACATCGGCGCGCTGGTCGAGGAACGCCTCGGCGATGTTCGCGGGAATCACGCGCCCCTTGCCGTCGACGCGCGCTGGCTTCGCGGGAGCCGCCGCCGCCTTCACGGGAGCCGCCGCCGCCTTCACGGGAGCCGCCGCAGGTTCGTCCTCCCCCTCCGAGTCCTCCCACGGGTCGGACGGCTCCACGGGGCTCTCCGTGGCTTGGGCGCGGCGACCTTCGTTGATGCCCGCCGTGCGGATC
>Ga0209985_10000647_pt1 | contig 36865 bp, 30 predicted proteins | sample NOAtaG_FD_187305 | JGI IMG/M metagenome (GOLD analysis project Ga0209985, IMG submission 187305) | Freshwater lake microbial communities from Lake Erie, under a cyanobacterial bloom - NOAA_Erie_Diel6S_1000h metaG (SPAdes) (version 2) | ecosystem: Environmental > Aquatic > Freshwater > Lake ...
TAAGCTCCACACCATCACACTGCCCCTCTCCGCCGCCCTCTCCACCTACGCCGGCAGCAAACCCCTCCCCAGCCTCTTCAACTCCCCCGCCGCCACGCCGCCGCGCGACGCCGCCCGCGCCGAAAAACTCCTCCGCCGATTGCACACCCTTTCGCACGACAGCGCCCGCGTGGGCGAGATCTCGCGCCAAGGGTTGAAGCTCCTCCAGCAGATGCTCGATCAGCACGACGATCAGGCCGTGGTCAACCGCCTGATCGAAAAGGCCCAGCAGCTCGCGCAGTCCGTCAAGGTCATCGAACCCGCCTACTCGATGGTCCAGCGCCTGAACCAGACCGGCGCTTTCAACCGCACCCGCGCCGACCGCGCCATCATCACCGAGACCGACCTGACGCCGCTGCAGCGCCAACGCCGCCAGATCGAACGCGACATCGCCAATCTCCAGCGCCTCATCGACTGCGCCGACGTGATGCGCCGCACGCTCGACAACGCCGCCGCCGCCTTGCGCACGGGCGAAAAACTCTTCCGCGACCCCGTCGTGGCCCAATCCGCGCCGCACGCTTTGCCCTCCTCCACCTTCTCCACCGACAACCCCGCCGCACCACTGCCCAGCTCCCTCGCCGCCGTCGTCGTCTTCCGCCATCAATCCAACGGCCTCGGCCTCCCCGCCCTCCCGCCCACTTCGCTCCTTCCCTCCATCAACCTCACCCCCCTTGAGCTCACCCTCAAGCGCGTGCTCCAAACCGCCCTCACCGGGCCCATCCTCATCGCCTCCGACAACGAACCCCTCGCCCGCCAAGCCGCCGGCGAACTCGCCCACAACCCGCGCATCCGCTTCGTCACCTTCCCGCGCCGCGTCGAACGCTACAGCCCGCAGGTCCGCAGCGCCGCCCGATCCCTCGCCCGCCACAGTTGGCGCGGCGGGCTGGGCAACCTCACCGTCTACGACGAACTCATCGACCCCGCACTCCTCCACCAAACCCTCACCGCCAACAACCTCGAAGCCGCCGTGGTCGTCGCCAGCGACTGGTGCTTCTTCGACCCCGCCCTCACCAGCGACATCGCCCGCCGATACCTTGAAGACCCGCCCGCCCACCGCTTCAGCTTCTCACAAGCCGGCCCCGGCCTCGCCGGGTGCGTCATCGACGCCACCCTCGCCGCCAACCTCGCCAAGGCCACCGCCAACGCCGGCATCCACGCCTCCCTCGGCGGCACCCTCAGCTACATCCCCGTCGTCCCCATGTCCGACCTCATCACCCGCCCCATGTGCGTGCAGGTCGATCCCATCGTCCGCGATCTGCCCCTCCGCGCTATCGCCGACAACCCGCAGAACACCGAATCGATCCTCTCCGCCCTCGCCGCCGCCGGACTCAACCCCCTCACCGCAACCGCTTCGGAAATCTCCCGCGCGCTCACCGACGCGATCACCCTCGGCCGCCTGACCCCGCAGAGCCCCGAGCATCTCCGTCTCATCATCAACCCCTTCGACACAGATCGCCCCGACCTCCTCCCCGCGGGCGAAGCCCTCCCCCACGAAACCGCCGCGGCCATCATCGAGTCCTTCGCCACCTCATTAAACCCCGGCTGCCTGACCATCCACGACCCGCTGGGCGATCACCCCGCCACGCTCGAACTCCTCAAACTCGCCCGTGCCCGCAACCTCCCGCTCATCCACCTCCGCTCACAGTTCGCCCTCGGCTCGCTCGAAGCCGCCACGCTCATCCCCGACGCAACCGCCGCCGAGCAACCACCCGCCGATGTCATCTCCTTCGACATCGTCAGCGACGACGCCGAGACGTATGCCAAGCTCTCGCCGCGCGCCGGTCTCGCCGGTCACGCCACCTCGCGTCGCCGCCTCGCCGAGCTCATCAACCGCCGCCGCGAAACCCCCGCTGATCTCAACGCCGGCATCCCGCTGCCGTTCATCTGCCCGCGCCTCACCCGCCGCGACGAGGTCTACACGCACATCGAGGCCGTCGTCGATTCCTGCATCATGCTCACCGGCTGGTGCGTCCTCGATCCCCTCCGCGCACGCATCCCCGATCACCGCATCGAGCCCTTCCCGCTTCCCACCCTCGCAAGTCTTCGCAACCGCCTGACCACCCTCACCGTCGACGCACGCTCTCTCCGCGGCCTCAACGCCCAAACCGCCCTCTCCACCCTCTGGCAACGCCACCTCGCCCCGGGCACCACCGCATGAGCGAGCACCACTCCGCCATCGCCATCATCCTCGCCCGCGCCGGCAGCAAAGGCCTCCCGGGCAAAAACACCGCCCCCGTCGCGGGCAAGCCCTGCATCGCCTGGACCATCCAGCACGCCCAACGCAGCAAACACCTCAGCGAAGTCGTCGTCAGCACCGACTGCCCCCACGCCGCCGCCATCGCCCGCGAACATTCCTGCACCGTCGTCGATCGCCCCGCCGATCTCGCAAGCGACCGCGCCACCGTCGACGACGCCGCCCGACACGCCTTCACGCTCCTCAATCAACGCCGAGAGCGCCCGCAAACCCACGCCGTCATCCTCTACGCCAACGTCCCGGTGCGTCCAACCGACCTGACCGACCGCGCCCTGAATCTCCTCTTCACCTCGCGCTGCCACAGCGTGCAGTCCTACGCACCCGTCGGTAAGTATCACCCTTGGTGGACCGCGCGCCTCGATCCGACCACGAGCCTCGTCTCACCCTGGGAAGGCACCGTTCTCAACCACAACATCTTCCGCAGGCAAGACCTCCCGCCCGCCTACATCCCCGACGGCGGCATCATCGCCCTCGCCGCCGACGCACTCCTCCTCCGCATCCCAAACGTCCCGCCCGGCCCGCACGCCTTCTTCGGGCTCGACCGTCGCGGCATCATCAACCCCGAAGGCGCCGTCATCGACATCGACGCCCGCACCGACCTCCTCGTCGCCGACGCCATCCTCCGCTCCTCCTCCACCTGATCAATCCATCCAACCCAAGGCCCGCGCATGCTCATCGCCGACCGCACCATCGCCCACGATCAACCCCCCTACCTCATCGCCGAGCTGGGGGTCAATCACGACGGCTCCCTCGACAAGGCCCTCCACCTGATCGAACTCGCCGCCACCCACGCCGCCCACGCCGTGAAGTTCCAGATCTTCGACGCGCACCTGCTGATGAGCAAGGCCCGCCGCCTCGCCGCTTACCAGCAAACCGCCGGCGAATCCGACGCGCTGGCCATGCTCCAGCGCCTGCAACTCTCCGAAGCGCAGCTCGCCACCTGCGTCACCCACGCCCACAAGCTCGGCATCCACGCCATCGCCACCGTCTTCTCCCTCCCGCTGGTCGACATGGCCCAGCGCCTGAGCCTCGACGCCTACAAAACCGCCTCCCCCGACATCATCCACCGCCCGCTGCTCGAAGCCCTCGCCTCCACCGGCAAGCCGCTGATCATCTCCACCGGCGCCAGCACCCTCAGCGAAGTCGCCCGCGCGCTCACCTGGATCAAATCCGCCCGCGCACGCCTCGCCGTGCTCCAGTGCGTCAGCAGCTACCCAACCCCGATCGAGCACGCGGCCCTCGGCGGCATGGCCGCCATCGCCGACATCTTCCGCGGGCCGGTGGGCTACTCCGACCACACCGACAGCGATCAGACCTCCCTCGACGCCTGCGCCCTGGGCGCCTGCATCCTCGAAAAGCACTTCACGTACAACCGCGCCGCCAAAGGCCCCGACCACGCCGCCTCGCTCGAGCCGCTCAGCTTCCGCCGCTACGCCGACGCCGCCATCCTGGGTTATCAGGTCCGCATGCGCAGCGAGCATCTGGACATGGACGAAGTCGCCCAGCGCCTTCCGCCCGGCTCGCCGATCATCGCCGCCCACCAGGCCGCCGCCGAGTTCGACCGCGCCGTCCTCGACCGCCTCCCCAAGCCGCCGTACAGCAAAGAGGTCCTGCCCATCGAGCAGGACGTCCGCGCCGTCTCGCGCCAGAGCATCTGCACCGTCCGCGACCTGCCCAAGGGCCACACCATCCGCGAAAGCGACCTCTGCTTCAAACGCCCGGGCACAGGCATCCCGCCCTTCCGCCTCACCGAAATCCTCGGCCGCACAACCCAGCACACCATCCCCGCCGACACACCCATCACCGAACACGACCTCGCCGAACACCACGCGCAAGCAATCACGAAGTGAAAGCGCGAAGAAGTGCGAGAAAGTGACAAAGTGCCAGAGTGACAAAGTGGCAAAGCACCTCCAGCCACCGAGCCACTGAGCCACTTTGCCACTCTTCATGTGCCATGTGCCATGTGGCCCTGTGCCCTGTGCAATGTCTCACGCATACCGCCCCGCACGCGTCTCGCTCCGCGCGTCAAGATTCGTGATCAAGTACCGCAGCGCGTCGCACGCGTGATCGCTCCCGTCCTTCCGCGGCTCAAGATTCTCCCGGTTCTCCTCGTCATACCGGTACCGCGACAAACTCTCAATCAACTTCACACACCGCGCATGCACAAACAGCCGCGGTCCAATCCCCACACCCCCCGCCCCTCCCAAACCTTCCACGCCGTCCGCCAAAGCGTCCCCGCTCTCCGCCGCCGCCGCGTGCGTTGAAACGCCGCCGAGCCGAGCCGTTGTGCGGAAGAGCGCCGGCGCCAGCCGCGCCCGCACCAGGTTGATCCCCGCCTCGATCGTCGTCCGCTTCGCCCGCACGCTCAGCCCCGCCTTCCGCATCAAGTCCACGGCACTCAACTTCGTCTGTTCACTCCGATTACACCCCGCCGGGTCCACGCCCACCCACTCCGGCTCGCCCCACGCGCTGCACAGAATCGTGTCGATGTGCTCACCCGTCGCGCGGTCGCTCGCCACCATCTCGTCCACCACGCGCAGCACGCCGTCGCTGCCCAACAGCGCCCACAGCACAACCGTCGGCGAGCGCAAGCCAAAGTCCATCCCGCACAGCAAGCGAGCGTTCGAGAGCGCACCCGGGCCAAAGTTCCGCAGCACCTGACCCTGCGCATTGACCCGCGCCGGCGCCAGCGGATCGTTGATCAGCGCCTTCGCCTGATCGTCGGCTCCGCCGGGCATCTCCAGCCGCTCGTGCATCACGTGCACCGCGACATCAAACTCCGGATAGACCGTGTCGCTGCGGCTCGGGCGCAGGCACAGCATCTCCGACTCCCACTGCGCCACGCTCACCCGCGCCTTGGCCCGCAGCGCGTCGTCGATGTGCACGTGCCCCGCTTCGTCAACACTCCGCGTCTTCGCCCTCCCCGCGCACTCATCGTTGAGCCCGCACTGCGCACACGCGCGCGTCGCGTCGCAGTGCTCCAGCGCATCAACAACACCCCAGCGGAAGAGCACCCGCCGCCGATACTTCTCGTCCTCGTGCGCATCGGCGTTCATGCTCGCCTCCGCATTCATGTTCGCGTTCACGTTCGCGTTCACGTTCGCGTTCCCCATCCCGCCCATGACCAGCGTTCCGCCGCTGAGCCCGCGCGTGGTGCTCGCTTCCTGCACGACGTTCCACATCAAGCCCATGGGTCTGTGCATCGTCGAGAGCGCCTCGACGCTCCCGCGCACCACCGCGCCCCAGGGCCCGGCGCACGCCATCGAGCGCGTGACGAGCTGCGCCGCCGACCACACCTCCGGGTCGAAGAGTTCCACCTCGTCGCAGCGGACTTTCTGCACGCGCGTGCCGCGGACGCTCGCCTGCGATTGGCTCAAGACCTCCGCGCGTGAGCGGTTGAGCAGTTTCAGCCGCTTGTCCGTCACGCCGCGCTCGCCGACCAACCCCGCCAGGCTCGGCTTCTCAAAGAGCGTCCGCAGGTGCTCGTGCATCCGCCGCGATTGCTCCAGCGAGCCGCCGAGCGTCCGCACCTCGATCCCCGGCTTGAAGACCAGGTCCAGCATCGTTGCGACGGCCGAGAGAAACGTCTTCCCCCCGCCGCGGTTCGCCCACACCACACAGTCCGGGCTCGTCCGCGCCGCCTCGCCCAGCGAAACGCCCGACTCATCAAACCGCAGCCCCTCGAAGTACGTGAAGCACAGGTACTCGAACGGGCTGGTGCTGCCGCGCTCGCTGAGCGCACGCACCGGCACGACAATCCCCAGCTCGCGCAGGAATGCTCGCAGCTCCACCGGATTCACCGGCGGCGTCAACCGCTCGCTCATGCACAACTCCGCCGTCGAATCTTCCCCGACTCTGACCGCCGCCGCCGTTGGCGACGTCTTCTTCACGCTCGATCGCGTCCTCTTCGACTTCGCGTTCGCTTTCTTCTTCTTCTCGCTCATTCTCCACCCTCCCCCTGATTGATTGACGTGTTGCTTTCACTGGCCCCGCTGGTGTGTACGTACACCAGCCGCGTCGGGCGCAGGGCCCCGCAGGCTTCTTGCAGAAGCTCCGTGGTCGTTCGCGTCTCGGCCCCGCGCGCGGTGGCTTTGCTGGCCTTGGCCCAGCGCAGCGCACACGCGCGGACCTTTCGGCCCAGGCGTACGCGGTGCTCGACGACCTGTACTCCGCACAGCGCGCGCGCCGGGTTCAGCCCGAGCCGGCGCAGGTCGCGCAGCAGCCGCTCATCGCGTGCCGACCTCTTCAGTTCGATCTCGCGCATTCCCGCGGCTCGAAGGAACGGGCACGCACCGCCCATCGCCGCCAGGGACTCGGTGTACACGGTGATCGGTGTGCGCAGATATCGCCGCACCAGTTCGCTGGAGAGCCCGATTCCGCGGTATCGCGGATCAACCACCACGCGCGAGATGCACCGCACACACGCGTTGAGCGTGCGTGCGTCCGCGTTGAGCAGCTCGGGCCAGGCCACCGCGCGCCACGGCGCGTTGAGCACCGGGTAGCTCACGCACAGGACGGCCGCGGGTTCACTTCTCGCACGAGACGCGCCCTCGCCGCCGCGTTCACGTTCGAATGCGCACAGGACCAGCGCCACCGTCGCGGGCATCGCCGCTCGGTAATGAAACCGCAGCAAGGACCGCAGATCGCTCCTCCCGCCCGAAATGAACGAGAAGTTCGCGAGCAAAGCCCGATTCCCCCGCACAGTTACCCGCCCCGTAGTCATCACCCAACCTCCACGTTGATTGCTCTTTCAGCGCGTGCGCACCGCGCGCGACCCGGCCTGGCCTCTCCGCCGAACCATCACGGTCGCGGGCGCGCTGAGTCGGCAGTGAACCTCGACGCTCGCGTGCAGCGCCTCGCACAGGTTCTCGTTGTGATCCGCCACCAGCAGGCGCAGCGGCGCGGCGTGATCGCTGGTTGTTGAAACGTACCGCGCAAGGCCCGCCGCGAGCGCAACCGCCGTTTGCCGATCCAGCCCCGAGGTCAGTTCGTCGGCCACGATCCACGCGCCGTGCTTTTCGTGCTGCTTGCGGTGATCTCTGCGGGCGCGGCTGTGCCGGCGTGCCGCCCTTGCCAGCAGCATCGCCAGCTTCGCGCGGTGCAACTGCCCTTGCGACAGCTCGTCCACCCTGCGTGCGAAGAGGCCCGCCTGGGCAAGTCCCGCGTGCGCGAGGATCGCCAGCCAACGCCGCGTGCTCAACCCCGCGCCCAGCTCGATGAGCGGCCGAGCGCCGATGCGCACGCGCAGACGATCAGCGTTGCCGCGGAGTTGAAAGACGGTGCCGCCGAGCGACTTGATCCGCTGAACCAGTCGGCGAAGGTGCGTGGACTTTCCCGCGCCGGAGGGGCCGAGGATGAAGTACGCCCCGCCCGCGGGGACACGTTCAAGCGCCCTGATCGCGGCGGATCGGACTTTCACGCAGGTCTGGTGCTCGCGTCCGTCTGCAGAGCGCGTCAGCGGCAGGCCCAACACCCGCTGCGCCCGCGCCAGCGCGCCGGCGCGCCGAGGCGACGAAGCAGATGAAGACTTCGCGGTGCGTGTTGCGCACCGGGCGCGTTGGTGCTTCTCCCGCTTCATTACGCGGCTCCCTGCTGACGGCGGTGTGTAGAGGCGGGGTGCTGCGCGTGGGTGGTCTCGACGGCGACGGCGCCGCTGGCTTTGCCGGTGACGCGAGCGGGTTGTGCGGTGGCGTTGCTGCGGTCGGCGTTGATGAGGGTTTGGATCGAATCGCGGTGGCGGCGGATGGTGTGGTAGGTGAGGTTCAAGGACGCGGAGGCGGCGCGAAGCCCGCGGCCGAGCAGGTAGACCTCACGCGCCACGCTGCGCATGGTCGCGGGCCAGCGGTCGATGTTCCGCAGCACGAAGGCGTACTCGTGCGAAAGAAGGCGCGCGGTGAGCAAACGGACGCGCCGCGAGATCCACTTGCGGTCGCGCTGCAGGAGGTGCGCGAGGGTGATGAAGGTTTCGCCGCGGTCGTAGACGGCCTGGAGCAGGGCGCGGTCGGCGTTGGGCAACGGCTCCGTCCGGGCCAGGAGCGTCTGAGCCAGATCGCGTGCCCGATCCTTTCGATGCTGCAAACGGGGTTGCGTTGCGTCTGTTGTTTGGTATATACTTGGTTTTTCGGCGGACATGATGGCACCTCCCGGTTCTTTGATTCGACAAAGTGAACACGAGTTCACAGATTGGTGAATGTGTATTGTCTATGATTCGGGATCGGTTTGGCAAGGGGAAATGGCGGAAGGGACGAAGATTGCGCGCAACCGTGGGCCAGAGCACCCCTTCCTTGGGGAGAATCCTGTGGACAACTCCGACCAAAGTCGGGACATGACGAGGCCGGGCCACCACCAAACCCCTGCACAGGGGGGTCGAGACCGTCCGCGCGATGACTCGGCGGCGGGTGCCGAGCGACCTGCTCAAGCCCCCGAGCGGGTTGGAGAGGTCTATTCAACCTGCGGCGAGATCATCCGCGCCACGCGTCGGGCGCGCGGGCTGACGCTGGAGGCGCTGGCGCAGCGCGTCGGGTGCGCCAAAAGCGCGCTGTCGATGCTGGAGCGCGGGCGGCGGACGAGCTCGCGGGCGTTGTTGATTCGGCTTGAGAACGCGCTGGAGCTCTCGCGCGGCGAGCTGGTGCGGGCCGACCATTGGGAGCATGCGCCGGGGGAGGTGAAATCGGACGTGGCGCGCCTGCACGCGGCGCAGCGGGCGGCTCGGCTGATCGCGACGCAGCAGCTCGCGGAGCTTGGCGGGGTGGGCGGGCTTGATCGAGCGTTGGCGAGCGGGCGGCTGCGGAAGATCATTTCACAGATCGATCCGGAGCTGGGCTTGCAGTCTGAGCGGGGCGTCGAGGACGAGGCCGAGCGGGCGAGCGGGGCTCGGGCGATCGAGCGGGGGAACGGCGGTGTGGGAGCGCTTTCATCCGGTTCGGAGCACGCGGCGGGGGGCGTTGCGGGCGGCGTGGATGAGCGTGAGGGCGGCGCGGTGGTTCGGTTGGGGCTGCCGGTGGAGGTGCCGCTGATCAACAAGGTGGCGGCGGGGTATCCGACGGAGTTCACGGACCTTGGCTATCCGGCGCGGGTGGCGGATGAGTATGTGCGGGTGCCGGAGGTGAGCGACCCGGACGCGTTCGGTGCGCGGGTGGTGGGCGACTCGATGGAGCCGGAGTATCGCGAGGGAGACATGGTGGTTTTTTCGCCGCGGGCTACGGTGTACAACGGTGCGGACTGCTTTGTGCGGCTTGAGCGCGACGCGCAGACGACCTTCAAGCGGGTTTTCTTTGAGGACGAAACGGGGAAGGTGATGGACGACGAAGCGGTGCGCCGCAGCGGGGTCGGCGCGTCGGCGGTGCGCGTGGTGCGGATCCGTTTGCAGCCGCTGAACCCGCGGTACGGCCCGCGCGTGTACGAGCGCGAGGAAGTCGCGGGGCTGTATGCGGCCGTGACGGTCACGCGGAAGGTCGGGGCTCGAGGAACGTGAACGGGAACGTGAACATGAAAAAGACGCGGTTCGACTGATCGCGGTGCCTTTGGCTTCTCGGCTTTTTTCACGTTCATGTTCGCGTTCACGTTTGCGTTCGTGTTCGCTTTCATCCCATGATTTGCTGCCAGACTTGCAGGGCTGGGGCGATGTGGTCTTTGAGTGTTGACCAATCGGGGTTGAGCGCCGGGTCGGTGATGGGCGTGCTGGTCGGGCGGAGCTTTGGGTCAACCGACACTGCGCCCCAGACGGGTACGGCGAGGGCGGTTTCGAGGTGTGTGTCGAGCAGCCAAGCGGCGAGCCTTGAGGCGGCTTGGGGGTTTGGTGATGCGCGGACGAAGGCGAGGGTGGTGGGCGTGCTGATGCGCGAGGCGTCGGCGAGCGCGCGTGCGTCGGGATCGCTGAGGGCTTGCAGCGCGGCGAGGTTTGGGCGGGGCGGAACAATCGGCGCGGTGGTGCTTGCGTCGGCGGGCGGGGACTCGACCACGGGCCAGCCCTCGCGCTCCGCGGCGCGGAGGTCGTCGATATCGGTGATCCCGGCGTGGGCCTCGCCCCGCGCCACTGCGCGCACGACGGCGGCGTTGCCCGGGACGATCTGGGCTTCGCTGGACTTCAGGGCGCGCAGGAAGAGCTCGAAGCCTTCGCGGGAGAGTGTGCTGTGCAGCAGCGCGAGCTGCCCGCGCGTGGTGCCGAAGCGCGGGTCGGCGATGGCGACGCGGCCTTTGAGCTGCGGATCGGCGAAGTCGAGCAGCGAGCGTGGCGGCCGGGCTGCTGATCGTTCGAGAGCCTTTGGGTTGTGAACAAGCACGCGGGCGCGCAGGGCGAGCTGCACCCATGTCGGCGTGCGATGAGCCGCGGGCCAGCGTGCGAGGATCGGGCTGATGGGATCGCTGTCGGAGGGGAGCGGGTCGAAGGTTGCCTCGGCCGCGAGTGAGGCGGTGTTGATCGCTTCTGAGCTGAGCCAGAGATCGGCGCGCGGTCGGGCGGCCTCGGAGCGCAGGCGGAGGGCGAGCCCGGTGGTTTTGGTGGCTTCGGTGTCGTAGACCGCTTCGACGTTCAGCGTCAGCGCGGCGGCGGCGGCTTTGAGCACGGGCTCGATGATGTCGCGGTCGAGCGAGCAGTAGACCGTAACGGTGGAACGATCGGCATCGGCGGCGCTTGTGCTTGATGTGCGGCGGCAGGCGCCGAGCAGGCCGGTGAGTGGTGCGGCGACGACGCCGAGGGCGAAGGTCCGCAGCGCTTCACGGCGTGACCAATCAGCGGGACGAGGGCGGGGTGGATTCATGGGGGGGGGGGAAACGTGAACGGGAACGGGATGAACGTGAACGCGAACGTGAACATGAAAAAACGCAGAAGCGACGGCCGGCGTGTTCAGCGCTTCATGTTCGCGTTCATGTTCATGTTCATGTTCATGTTCGCGTTCACGTTCGCGTTTCTTCGTTCACGGCTTTGGCGTGTCTTTCGCGGGGACGCCCGACTTGGCGTCGGGCTTGGGGGCGGGCTTGTTTTCGGCGTTGCTCTTGGCGGCGAGCTGGCCGAAGTAGTGCTTGACGAGGTCGTGGTATTGGCGCTCGATGACGTTGTTTTCGAGGGCCTCGGTGGCTTCCTGTTCGGCGGCGGCGGCGATGTTTGCGAACTGCTGGCGCGATTCGCCCTTGACCTGTTCGCCTTGGATGAGCATGGTGCCGATGGGCGTGCCGCCGGTGTCTTCGGTCTTGGCCTTGATCTTTTGCCAGGATTCAGCGGCGGCGGATTCGCCCATGCCACCACCACCTTGTGAGATGCCCGGCCCGCCGCGACCGGCGCCATCGCCCTGGGATTGGCCGTCTTTGAACGCGCCGTTGCCGCCGAGCCCGCCCTTGTCGGCGGCGCCCATGCCGGGGGAATCGCACTGGCCCATGCCTTCGGAGAGGGCCTGGAGCTGTTGCTTCGCCTCGGCGGCGGTGGCTTCCATGGACTTCATCTCGGCCTCGGCCATTTCCATCTGCGAGAGCTGGTCGGAGAGTTCGTCCATCGCCTGGGCCATCTGCTGGCTCATGCCCGAGCCCTGCTGGTCGCCCTTCTCACCCTGCTGACCTTCTTGGCCTTGCTGGCCTTGCTGCTGACCGGCTTGGGCGTTCTGACCCGAGCCGGGCTGTTGTCCGCCCTGCGGGTTCTTGCAGGCCTGGGCCATCTGCTGCATGGACTGGCTCATGTTCTGGCAGGCGTTGTTGGTGTTTTGCAGCGCTTGCTGGAGGTTCTGCAGGGCCTGCTTCTGCTGATCGCTGAGCTGGCTGTAGTTCTTCAGCGCCTCGGCGAGCTGCTGGGCGTCCTTGGCGGCGGCGGGGTCGATGCCCGCGTCTTTGAGTGCTTTTTCAAGGGCCGACTGATCCTTCGCGAGATTCGCGAGCTGCTTGGACATCTTCTCGAGCTGCTCGGCGAGTTTTTCTTTGTCCTTCTCGTTGAGCTTGCTGGAGGCGAGATCCTGCGCCAGCTTGTCGAGCTGGTCTTTCGCTTCGGAGATGTTGCCCTTTGCCAGCGAGCTCGAGAGTTCGGAGAGCGGGCCCTGCCCGGGTGTGCGGAGCTGCTTGAGCTTGTCGAGCATTGTCTGCGTGGTTTGGGCGGCGGCGGTCTGCTTGGCCGCGTCGATCTTTTCCATCGCGCTGGTGAGCGTGCGGATGGCGGCGCGGCGGATTTCTTCGGGGTTCTTCTGCTTGAGGGCCTGGTTCTCTTCGAGGGCCTTGGTCTTGTCGCCTTCGCCTTTCTCGGGGTTCAGCGCGTCGACCTTGGCGACGATCTTGTCGACCTGGGCCTTGGCCTTCTCGGCTTCCTTGCGCTGAGACTCGGCGCGCTGCTGGTCCTCGGCGAGTTTTTTCGCCTCGGCTTTTTTGCCCAGGATGTCGAACGAGGGCAGGACGATCCACAGCACGAACGCGGCCATGGCGGCGACGAAGGGCGCGGGCCAGTGCTTCGGTGCGCGGACGGGCAGGGCGTTTTTGAGATTCACGTTCGGCGCGACGCTGGACGCGGAGGCGACCACCGCCTTGCTCCACGGGTCGTTTGAACCCGCGACGTGCAGCGCGGTTGAGAGGGACTCTTTCAGGTCGGCACCCTCGTCAACGGCGCGGGCGACCTGCTGCTGGCTGGGCAGGCGGATGAGGGCCCAGAGGATTGTGCCGAGCAGCAGCGCCAGCGGGGCGTAGATCGCGGCTTGGTCCCAGCGCACCTGCGCCAGCCCCGAGCGCTCAACCACGATGAGCGCGATGAGGCAGACCACCAGCGCGGTGCTGAGCACCACCAGCCCGGTGATGGCGCGCGACAGCATGACTCGGCTCTTGGCCCGGCGAAGCAGACGGGTAATCTCGATCATGACTTGTCCCCCGATCAGCGGCGCGAAGGTGGACGGTTCCTGTCCACGGTCGATCCGAGGCGGTTGTGCGAACACAGAAACGACACCGTATTGAACAGGATATTCGGCCTTGCGGTTCAATCCGCACCCCGAAAAGCACCAAAACCGCGCACTTCGTCACCAGCGATATCCGGCTTTGCGGCCATTACACAAACAGACACCGATCATGCGACCGGTGTCTGGGGGTTTCTTGGGATGATGACGCGTGTGGGCAACTGGGCCCCGGGGCTCAGCTTTGGGCGATCACTTCTGCTTGTAGTAGTCCAGGTTGACCTGGACGAACTTGGTCCATTCTTTGGGCAGGTCTTCTTCGGGGTAGATGGCTTTGACGGGGCATTCGTCGACGCACAGGCCGCAGTCAATGCAGGTGCCCGGGTCGATGTAGAGCTGGTTCGACTTACCGAAGTCGGGCTCGTTTTTGGTGGGGTGGATGCAGTCAACGGGGCAGACCTCAACACACGAGGTATCCTTGGTCGCAACGCACGGCTCGGCAATCACGTGAGGCATAGCAGCTCGCTCCGCAGGAACAGCCTTAAAGGCTGGGAACAGATTTACACCGACGACCGACGGCGGCCGGAAACTCCCGGATTGATCGGGGGGCTCATCAACAGTGTAGAACGCTGTTTGGCGGGCTGCCAGCCAAGGGCGGAAGCGATCAACCCGTCTGTTTTCTTGAGGATCAGACGTAGCGGTATTCGATCGGGGCGTCGACCTCTGGGTGAAGCGAGGCGTGAACGGGGCAGGCGTACCCGACTTTTTCCAGCCGCTCGCGCATCTCGACGGGGACGCGGGCGGGGAGCGTGACCACGGTGGGCAGCTTGGCGATTCTGCGAGGAGCCGGGGGGACGGACATGTGTTTTTCGGTGGTGGCGGTGGCGCCGGTGATATCGAGGCCGTGGCGTTCGGCGAAAATCGCGACGGTGGTGAGGATGCACGAGGCGAGTGCGGAGGCGACGAGGTCGGTGGGGCTGAAGGCGGAGGCGTCGCCGCCGATGTCTTTGGGCGCGTCGGTGCGGAGGGTTGAGCCCTCCGGATGGGTGAGGGCGCACTTTTTATTGCCGAGGTAAGAGGCGGAGATGGTGACCATGGCGCAAGCGTAGTCCGCGGGTGGGCAAACTCGCGCGGGGTGTTTGCTGGTCGGCTGAGTTCCGGTAACGTGCGGCGGGCGCTGCTTTCGGCGCTCCGCGAGCGTCATCCGGGGGCGATGGCTTGCACGAGCACCGAGTTCGGGGCATGGTTGATCCATGCACGACGCGCGTGAAAGGTGCGGCCGATCTCGGGCGGTCACGGTGGCGATGATGATCGCGGCGTGCACGGCCTTGACGTGTGTGTTGTCGGGCAGTTCGGTTTTCGCGGGGCCGATGTCGCCGCCTACTGGCCCGGTCGCTGATACTTCAACCGACCCGGCGCTGAAGTACAAGACCCTCGGGCAGATCGAGCCGCGGACGGCGGTGCAGAGCCTGCCGGCGTCGTTGACGGCGAGTTACGTGATCACGCAGAGCGGGTCGTACTACCTGACCGGCAACATCACAGGCGAGGCGGGTCGGCACGGGATTCTCATCACGGCGAGCAATGTCACGCTCGATCTGAATGGCTTTGCGCTCATCGGGATCACCACCGCGGGCGACGGCGTCAGCACGCTGGACTTTGTCCGAAACATCCGTGTGACCAACGGCTCGATCCGCTCCTGGCCCGGCAGCGGGATCAACGTTCTGGGGGACAACTCGCGCTTTGACAATCTGCGCATCAGCGACTGCACGCTGGCGGGGATCAACACGGACACGAGCCTGGGGACCGTGATCACCGACTGCAACGTGCTTTCTTGTCGTGGCGGGGGTATCTATACCGGGGTTGCGAGCATCGTTGAACGCAACACGGTGATGAACGAGTCAACGCTCGGCACAGGGCCGGGGATCTCGGTGGCCGACGGCTCGACCGTGCGGGGGAACACCGTCCGCGCGGCGCGGAGCACCGGGATCGTCACCGGGGCCTCGTGCCTGGTGGAGAACAACACCGTCAGCAGGTCCGGGGGCGACGGGATCAACGTCGGCACGCGCTCGACGGTGCAGCAGAACTCCTGTGCCGAGAACGCCGGGTCGGGGATTGTGCTGAACGGTGCCGCGTGCGCCGCGTTGAACAACACGCTGACGAACAACGCCCCGGGTTCGACCTCCGCGGGGGGGATCGTCACCACGCAGAACAACTCGCGGATCGAAGCGAACACGCTGGTGGGCAACGGGCAGGGCGTGCGTGTGACGGGGCTGGGCAACTTCATCGCGCGGAACACCGCCCGCGCGAACCAGACCAACTACACCATCGGCAACAGCAACGCCTTCGGGCCGATCATCAACGTTGCGCTCCTCGGGGACTTTGGCAACAACCCCAACGGCAACGCGATCCACCCCTGGGCGAACTACTCGCACTAACCCTGCGACGCGGCTGGCGTCATTTCAGCGTTCGATCTCCTCGCGCCAGGCCGGTTCGATCTTCTGCCACGTTGCGCGGAGGCGGACCGCCATTGCGCTCAGCGAGCTGGGTATGACGCGCACGCGTCCGACGACGCTGATGAAGTTTGAGTCGCCGCCCCATCGCGGGACGACGTGGACGTGGAGATGTCCGGGGACGCCCGCGCCGGCCGCCCGTCCCTGATTGAGCCCGACGTTGACGCCCTGACACTCGAGCGTGCGCTCGACGAGGTCTGTGCCGAGATCGGCGAGGCGCCAGAGTCGCTGGCGATCAGTCGCGTCGTAGTCCAGCAGGCGGGGCTTGCCTTCGCCCAGGGCGATGAGCAGGTGCCCGTTGGCGTAGGGGAAGGCGTTGAGCAGGACCATGCCGTGGGGCGAGCGCACGATCACGTGGTTCACTTCGTCGCTTTGAGGCTGCAACCAATAGTCCCGCAGGAACGACCCGGAGCCTGTCGGCGGCGGCCCGCCTGTGCGCTTCTCGCTGGCGCTCAGGGCTTCGAGATATTCCAGCCGCCACGGCGCTTGCAATGTGGTCTCGGGCCCGGTGGGGTTGGTTGCCCCAACGGGAAAATCGGGGTGTGGGGGAGAACTGCTCATGACGCGAACATCCTAACACACACCCTTCAAGCGCGTTGTATGCGAGCGTGGGCGGTGGCGGATCGCGCAAACACTGCCGTGGGATGGGGCTTGCCGCCGACCATTGACCGATCATCCGGTGCGCAGACTCGGCGTGGCGAGCGGTTGATGAGCGGTTTGTGGTGGTGAACTCAACTGAGGCGTCTGCACGACCGATGCTTGGGTTATCACACCGCGTGGGTGCGAGGCTCATTCGAGTCAACATCCACGCCGCCGCCGGGGTTGTTTCTTCCGGGCGGCAGAGGCAGCGGGATCTTGGATGTCGGGTAATGGAATGCCCGGGGCAGAGCATCGAGAACCCGTCGAACGAACGCACGGAGGCCCAGATGAGCCAGTTGAAGAGAACCGCCGAGACGCTGAAGTTCCGCTCGAACACCGATCAGCCCGGCGCGGACCGTTCCGCGGGCGGGCTGAAAGCCGATCAGCTTCGGATGGAGCGGCGGCGCTTTCCGCGGCACCTGATCGAAGCGAATGTGACGGCCGTGTTTTCTGATGACCAGGGGCGGGTGGGCGTCACGCCTCTGGAGCTGCGTGATGCCTCTGCGACGGGGATGGGTGGCATCAGCCCGACGATTCTCCGCGAGGGGATGAAGATCATGATCTGTCCTGCGGGCGTGGCCGTCGCCTCGCGGTGCGCCACGGTGGTGCATTGCCACCCCTGCCCGGACAACCAGCCCGGCTATGAGGTTGGTCTGCGGTTTGAAACTCGAAGGGCGGCGTAACGACCGCGAATACACGCGAACTTCTGTGCATCTCACACCTACGCGGCACGGAAGCCTCTGGTTTTTTGTGCCGAGAATGCAAGAAATTCGCATTCGAGGCGTTGACGAGAGCGGGCGGTGGGTGCGTCTTCATCGTGGATCCGCGGCGGGAACGTGCGATCGGCACGGCGAAAGCGCCTGGACCGATTCGACCGTCAGGGCGGCATGAACGAACTTGCGAAGCAGCTCTGATACGAACAACAAACGAACATACATGGTTGTGTAGAACGTCGGCAGCGCACGTCGGGCTGGCGGCTTGGTTGTATTTGTTGTTGCTGCGGGAACTTTCAACGTGAGGAAGCACTTTCGATCCCTCAAAGCCTTGGTCTGCCGTGCTGACTTTGCAGGTTTTCCGAGTGAATGACGACGTGTTCAGAACTCGCCATGGCCGGTTACGCACACCGGCGAGCGGGACCGCTCGACATGACCCCTGCATAGGGGTAATATCATCTCCTTGATGTTTTGGTGTGACATGACTGTCATGGTCTTGCCTACCGTCAAGGGAAGGAATGATTTGCAAAGTCACTCGTTTACTGAGACCGACTTTCTCTTTCTCGAATCGGCCCATCACGCCGAGACGCGCGTCGGACGCATCGAGCGGCACGCCTGAACAAACGGGGGACACAAACGTACGGGGTCGCGGGGCCGATCGGGAACGGTGTTTTCCCGTCCAAGTTGCTGACCCACTTCACAGTTGAAAGGATCTCACAATGGCACGTCCCTCCACCCTTGCAAGTCTCAGCGTCGAAGACATCCAGCGCGAGCTGAAGCGCCGTCAGCGCGGCGCCGTCAAGCTCCACCGCAAGCGCGAGAAGCTGCTCAAGAAGGTTGCCGAGCTCGAGAAGCAGATTCTCGCGGTCGGCGGCACGCTGAGCGGTGGCGGTGGTGGCGGCGGTGGGCGTGGCCCGGGCGGCGGTCGCAAGCGCGCCAAGAACGATTCGACCCTTGTCGAGGCGCTGGCGAAGGTCCTCAAGGGCAAGACTATGGGCGTGACCGAGGTTGCCAACGCCGTGCGCGAGGCGGGCTATGTCTCGAACTCCCCGTCGTTCCGCACCATCGTCAACCAGGCCCTGATCAACCCCAAGAACAAGAGCCTCTTCAAGAAGGTGGCGCGCGGGCAGTACACCGCCGCCTGATCTTCGTCGCTGGCTTTTCTCACTGGCGGCGGCGATCAGCGCTCTTTGCCGCGACTCTTCTGTTGAACAACCTTCAAAGAAAGCAACAGGCCCGCGGCGATCACCGCGGGCCTGCTTTTATTTCACGTCATGGTCAACCGAACTTGACCCACCCCGGGCTCATCTCGCTCGTCGATCGGTGTGATCGTCCTGCGTGCGAGGGGAGAGTGCGGCGGCGATCAGCGGATGGGCTCGGGCCCGAGCCGCGAGGGCCTGTCGGTCAGCAGCAGGCGTCCGAGGTCTGAGCGCATGGCGCGCCAGTTGTGATCGAAGGTCATGAACGCGGCGTTCTGGGCCTCATCTTCGGTCTGCTGCAGCGTGGCCATGCCCGGGGCGCTGTTGAAGCGGGCTTCGGTGAGCTGCGCTTCGCTGGCGCTCTGGCAGCCGCCCATCGAGAGGGCCAACGCCGCCAGCATGCCCATACCCGTAATCACGCCCACGCCCGGGCCCACGTTCAGCTTCGATCGACGCGTCATTCGATAACTCCTTGTCTGGACCCCACTTGTAGCGTATTTGCCCCCCACCGTCAACCCCCGCCGACCCCTCAGCACCCCGCGAATCCGGTTCTGCCGGGACCGTGTCTTTCCGCACGCTCACCCACCGTTGATGCACAATCATCCCAAAGAAATCCCGATCAACTTGAGCAACCGAACCTCTCGCACCGATCAAGCCCAGAACATCGCCGCCCGAACCGCCTTCGTTGTTCGTTCGTCTCGGGGGTTCTGCTCAGTTCGACCGAGCGGTTTAGGGTTTTCGGCCGATCTCGACCTTGCCGCCGGCGACGTCTTTGATCAGGTATCCCATCGCCAAGAGTTCGTCACGCAGCTCATCCGACCGCTTGAAGTCCTTTGCCGCTCGGGCCACCTTGCGCTCGGCGAGCTTTGCTTCGATGGCGGGGTCGGGGCTGAGACCGCCGAGGTAGACGCCGATCTCGGTGCTGGTGGCCTTGGGCACCCACGCGAAGATGACACCCAGGATGTTGTCGAGAACGTGCAGCAACTTCAGATCGAACGTCTGCGCCCTCGCAATCACGGGGTCAACGTCTGGGAGCGTTGGGCCAAGAGGCGCATTCAGCAACTCTTGGCACGACTGAAATGCTGCCGAAGCTGTTTCCGGAGAATCGGGGAGTACTTCAGAACTGATCGATTTCCAATCGTTGAAACTCTTCGATGATTCATCGAGAATCTCGGCCTGCTCAAACTCCCCAACGACCGAGTCGATGTGGGCAATCAGCGTCGCCACACCGAGATCGTTGTTCATGAGCGACGGGATCGAATTCAGCAGTCGATACGTGAATGGCGTCATCGACCACTGTCCACCTGTACCACGAACTCGGTGCGACCACTGGCACCACTTCGCGAACCGTCGCCAACGGTCCAGGCGTTTCTGGCTGTCGGTGACACCCTGCATGGTGAAGTTGGCGTTGGTGCGGTAGTGCGTTTTGATCAGTTCCAAGCGCACGGCCGCGGGCTCGATGCCTTTCGCGAAGAGATCTCGCGCGGTGTAGAAGTTCCCCTTGCTCTTGCTCATCTTGGCGCCCTCGATGAACAGGTGGCGGGGGTGGAACCACATGCGTGCGAAGAGCTCGCGTCCGGTGTGCCCGCAGGTCTGGGCGATCTCGCACTCGTGATGCGGGAAGGCGTTGTCCTCGCCGCCGCTGTGCAGGTCGATCTCGCCGAGATCGTCCGCCAGGCGCATGGCGGCCATGACGCTGCACTCGATGTGCCAGCCGGGGTACCCGGCGCCCCAGGGTGAGTCCCACTTCATGATGTGGCTGGGGTCGGCCTTCCAGAGCAAGAAGTCGGCGGGGTGTTTTTTCTGACCCTGGTTCTCGTCGTTGATGCGTCCGCCGGCGCCGCTGCGGAGGTTGTCCAGCGTGTTGCCGCTGAGTCGCCCGTAGGCGGGGAAGGACTGCACGTCGTAGTAAACGACCTGCCGCCCGGCGGGTCCCACGGCGTAGGCGTGCCCCTTGCTGATCAGCGACTGAATCATCGCGATCATCTGCGGGATGCAGTTGGTGGGGCGGGGCATCAGGGTCGGGTCTTTCTCCGCGTCGATCGCGACCTTCAGACCCAACCGCCGGGCGTCTTCGAGGAACCGTCCGGCGTAGAACTCCGCGATGGTGTAGGGGTTGCTCGGGTCGAGATTGGTGTCGGTGCCGGCGGGCAGCTTGCCGCTCTTCTTGGCTTCGAGCAGGCGTTTGCCCGCGACGGCCATACGGTCTTCGCCGTTCTCGCCGCCCTCGGCATCGTCGGTCATGTGCCCGACATCGGTGATGTTCATCACGTGAACGACGCTGCGCCCGCCGGGGCGCGCGGGGTCGTTCTGCAGGTCGCACAAGGGCGATTCGATCCACCGGCGCAGCACGTCGGCGGCGAGGAACGACCGGAAGTTGCCCACGTGCGCGTCGTCGTAGACGGTCGGGCCGCAGGAGTAGAACGTCACCCGCCCCGGATCCCGCGGAACAAATGCCTCAACCTGACGCGTCAACGAGTTGTACAGTCGCAGTGGCATACGTTGTCAACAGTAGACGCCACACCCCGCGATAATCCCCAGCACCATGCCCGCGCTTCCCGAGCCACATCCCGTCGATCCTGCAACACCCGACATCGGCGCCGTCATCGCCTCGCACCGCCCCGCCGGTTTTCTCTCGCTCGTCATCACCTGGATTGCCGTACTCGCGGTGGCCCCGATCGTCGGCGTGCCTTTCCTATTCCCCCTCGCTTGGTGGATCGCTTCGCTCATCGCGCTTCAACTCCTCGCCTTCTGGCTCTTCCTGCTCTGGCTCACGCTCCGCGAGTCTCGAAAGACGATCGACTTCGGCACCACGGGCCTTCAGGTCCGCATCGGTCATCGCGTCACCAGCTCGCTGCTCTATGCCGACGTGCTCGAACTGCACTACTTCCCGATGAACGTCCGCGTCCACGGCGTATCCCTCGGCACGTCCGTGATCCTCCGCATCAAGCCGCGGAAAGGAACCACCATCAGCTACAACCGCATGAACCCGCCCGCGAGCACCGCGTTAAGCCCCCTGTCGCCTTTGTCGGACCTCGACTCTGTGCGCGATCTCGTCGCCAGCGCACTCGCCCATCGCATGTTCCAAACGTGGCAAACCCAGGGGCAGGTTGACTGGACCAAGCGCCTGAACTTTCACGGCTCTTCCCTGACCTATAAACCCGTTCTCGGCTCACGCCGAAGTCTCCCGCTGCACGAGTGTGAGGTTGTCTCCAGCGCGTGGTCGATCACCCTTCTTAGCCGCTCGACCCAGAAGAAGTTTCTCGAGTTTCCAACCAGCGAACCGAACACCTGGCCCGGGGTTGTGCTGCTTTTGCGTTTGCTCAACGACCCCGCCGCACGTGCTGCCGACATTCAACAATGACGGGCACCAGGCCGAGCGATTCACCCCCCAACGCCCGCACCACCACCACCACCACGAATGAATGCCCCCGCGAGCACCAAACCCGCATCACCTGCAGCCGATTTTGATATCGGCCCGCTCCTGGGCACGCAGCCGCTGGCCTCCCCGATGCGTCAGTGCATTGTCCTCGCCTCGGCGTGCGCTTTGCTTCTCTGCGCGTGGCTGATCTTCAACGGCTTCAACGACACGGCGCGATTGCTCCTTGCACTCCTCCCGCTCATCCCGGCCATCTTCATCGCACGTCGATTCTGGCTTCGCTTCGATGTCCACGCCGACTTCGGACTCCACGGCATCCACCTCCGCCGCGGTTCCAAGGCACTTTGCACCATCCCCTACACCGACATCTCCGACTTCAAATACCACACGCGCGATTTGATGTTCGACAGCACCACGCCGCCGGGCATCCGTTTGCAGATCATCACCAAAGACCGGTTCCGATTTTCTATCTTCTCGGCGCGTATCAGGCCCACGTTCCGCGCAACTCTGCCGCCGCTGGCGCACCTTGACTACGCGCGCGAGATCATCGCCGGCGTGATGTCCAACTCGCTGCACGCCAAGTACACCACAACGCGAAAAGTCGAGTGGACCGCGGATCTGCGCTTCGAAAACGCCGATCTGGTCCACAAGCCGCTCTTCGGCAAAGAACGCCGAATCCCCATGACCTCGGCCACCGTTCTGCTCTACGAAGACCGCAACGCCGCGGTGGTCAACCCGTCGTACCCGGAGCGCTCGCCCTTCTGCACCATCTCACGCAAACACCCGCGCCTCTGGTCGGGCATGGCTTTGCTGACCCGCCTTCAGCACGAGCTCGCTCAACCCACGAAGCAGCCTGAGACACAATCAACGCCCACGGAACCATGATTGACCAGTTTCCACACACCACACCCGTGACTCACACGCACCAGCAGCCCGATGACGTCGGGCCGCTGATTCTCACGACCCGCGCCCAAACTTGGGGGACGGCGTTACTTGCGCTACCGATCCTGCTTGTGATTGCCCCCTTGTTTCTTCTCTTTTTCGTGCCTTACGTGAGCATCGAGATCAAGCTCTTCGTGCTCACGCCCCTGCTGATCGTTTGGATTCTCATCACCGGCTTCGGTGCCGTCGGTCTCCTCACACACCTCGATTTTCATCTCCACGCCGTCAACGTGCGCCGAGGTGCCTTCATCGTCCGCACAATCCCTTATGCCGACTGCTCGTCATTCACGTTCGCAGTGGTCAAATCCCACTTCCACGGAATCCCACTTCCATCGGTGCTGATATTCTCGCTCCGCTACCGTCCTCTTCGCGGAATCAGTTTTCAGCGCCTGCCAGGGCGACCGAAACCATGGTCAAGCTCACTCCCTCCCACTTCAGAGCTTGACCCCGCCCGAGATGTGATCGCTGCTGGCATGGCCAAGCGCATGCTCGATCAACTCAAACAGGGAACCCCGTTGAAATGGACGCGGAGCATCACGCTCCACCAGCACGAGCTCGTGTACAAGCCAATCATCGGCCGCTCATACACCATCGCGTACTCCGACATGCGCCTTCAAACCAGGGGCTTGGGCCTCTTCATCACCACCACCAAGAACAACCACGACGAAACTGCGATTGCACTTGACGAAGCAAACGGTTGGCCCGGCTACGTCCTCCTACTCCAACTCATCGATCAGGCTCAATAGCCACGCAAGACCACCAACCACCCCTCACATCTCCGTCGCCAGTCGGCACATCATCTCTACGCCCAGCCCCAGCGCGTCGTCGTTGAAGTCAAAGTCCGGCTGATGCAGCGTGGGGTAGCTCTCTTTTCCTTCGGGCTTCAGCCCCAGGCAGAAAAACACCGCCGGCACGCGCTGGGCGTAGTACGAAAAGTCCTCGCCGCCCATCGTCGGGTTGGGCACCAGCCCCGCCCGCTGCTCGCCCAGCGCACCCTTCGCCAGTTTCATGAACCGCTCGGTGAGTGCCGGGTCGTTGAAGGTCACCGGGTACCCCGGGTTGATCTCCACCTCCGCCTCGCACCCCAGCGCCCGGGCCGTGTGCTCGACGATCTCGCGCACCCGCTGCCGAGCGGTGGCCCGCACCGGCTCGCTGAGCGCGCGGATGGTGCCGATGAAACTCGCCTGCTGCGGGATGATGTTCGTCGCGGTGCCGGCTTCGATCTTCCCGATCGTCACCACGCACGCATCCAGCGGCGAGATGTTCCGGCTCACCACACTCTGCAGCGCCACGATGCAGTGCGCCGCCGCCACGATCGTGTCGCGCGAATAGTGCGGGTACGCCCCGTGCGATTGCACACCCTTGATCACCACGCGGATCTCGTCGGTGCTCGCCAGCAAAGGCCCGGGCCTGGTGGCCACGTGCCCCAGCGTCAGATCAGGCCAGCCGTGCAGACCGAAGGCCATCTCCGCCGCGGGCCCAATGACCTTTCCATCCAGCACACCCTCCCGGCAGAGTCGATCCGCCCCGCCCCCGCCCTCCTCCGCCGGCTGGAACATCAGAATCACCGGCCTGGGCCTGCGCACCGATTGCAACACCCGCGCCGCGCCAAGCAAAATCGTCGTGTGCCCGTCATGCCCGCACGCGTGCATCAGCCCCGGCGTGCAACTCGCATACTCCAGTCCCGTCTGCTCCACGATCGGCAACGCATCGATATCCGCCCGCAACGCCACGGCCTTCCGCGACTCACCGCCCGGCTCCGTCGCGGGCAGAAAACCCACAACGCCCGTCCCGCCCGCCAGATCACCTTTGTGGGCGATGTTCAGCCGGGCGAGTTCCGCGCGGATCACCCCGCTTGTGCGCAACTCCTGATACCCAAGCTCCGGATGCCGATGCAGATCGTGACGAATCTCCCGGAGGCTCGGGAGTTCACGCGTAATGACCGATCGAAGATCCGCAGAACTCATGCCCCCAGTCTACACGCGAGCTTGAAGCGCCGAAACCCCTGGTTTTTCAGGCTGGTGCCCGCTCGCCGCGTCTCAGCCCAGGGAGATGCTCGCCTTGTTCGCGCGATAGGCCGCGATCAAAATCGCCCCGAAGGGCACCCACCAGATCAGGTCGTTGGTGACGATCGTCCACCAGAACTCCGTCGGAAAGTTCTTCGTCACAAACGCCGAATACACATACCCGATGGGCCCAAAGATCTTCCCCAGCAGCCCCACCAGCACAATGGGCCAGTGCCTCAGCGGGTTCGTCGCTGCGGCGATGTACCCCACGCCATAGACACCCACGATCATCCCTACACACTGCCAGATCGCCAGCCCGACCGCGTTGGGCATCATCTCCCCGGAAACCCCGGCCAGCTCAAAGACAAACCGCGGCGAAATCACCACCACCGCCCCCCACACCACGTTGTAGATCCCCGCGAGAATCAGGCAATAGGGCATCCACGCGCGCGTCATCGCCAATGTTGCGGTCATGCATTTCCTTGTCGCTACCAGCGATCAACTCAACTGTGGTTCGCCCACATCATACATTCCCCGCCCACTTTCCGCCCACACCTCGCAACCCCCCCTCATCCACCGGGCCCGGCTTACCCCGGCGGGCGACTTCCCGCGGGTGGGTTCAACTTCGGGTCCCCCGGCGGCAGGTCCTTGGGCCTCCGCTTCTCCTCGTCTTCCTTTACCCACCGCTCGCGCTGTGCAACATCCAGCCGCTTGTCCATCAACCACTCCACCGCTTCGGGCAGCACATGCCCCACCACCAGCGTGTGCCCCCATCCCTTGCTCAGTCGCCCTTCCACGGCGTATCCGCGCTGCTTTGAGGTCTCCGCCGCGGTCATCAGCGACCCGGCCCGCGCGATCGGATCCAACTCCGCACCGATCACCAGCATCGGGGCAACGGGTCGGGCCAGCGGCCTCTGCGGCCCGCCCGCGATGCACACCACCGCCGCGATCGACTTCATCTCCGCCCGCGCAAAGACCGCCGCCGTGCCCGCGCCCATCGAGTGTCCGATCAGGTAAAAGCGCTCGCGGTCGATGCCGTACAACCGCTCGGCCTCGTCCACCAGCCCGCGCAGGGCCGCGACGTTGCCCATCAGCATGTCCGCCCGAGGCGAGGCGAGCACGAACCCCTTTGCCTCCGCCAGTTCGCCGATCACGCCCGCGCCGTACGCGTCGGGGAACATGTTCTCATCACCGCCCACGCCGTGCAGCGCGATCACCAGCGCGGGCTTTTCAACTTCGGCGGCCTTCTTCTCCCCCATCGATTTCAGCGATGGCCCGTACCACCGCACCGGCAGCACAAGGTTCCCCATCTCCAGCGCACACCACCACGAACCGACCCGTCGCGTGTACGGATCAACCCCCGCCTTCAGCGACGCCAGCTCCGTTTCGAGGTGCGCCGCGTGCAGCGCCGGGTCGAGCAGAAACTCCGCGCTGTTGCCGGGCGCGGGATCGTCCGACAGGATCGAACACCGCGTGCGGAAGATCGACAGCGCTTTCTTCAGCTTTCCACCCGCGGCTTGCTCAACTTCTTCCGAGGCCTTCACCAGCCGGGCCCGCACGGCCGAGGGCATCTCACGCACGACCGCGAACTTTCCCACCGCGTGCAGTGCCGCACCATCAAACCCAACCGCCACCGCCATCGTCGTTGCGTTGCTCCGCAGATCCTCGCGTTCGAACTTCACGGTCACATCCAGCACGCCACGATCAACAAACGCCTCGATCTCCTCGGGCTTCAGCGTGCACTGCCGATTCATCGCAAAGTCGCCGTTGAGCCCCGTCAGCAGAACGTGAATCTCCGGCTTCTGGCCCAGCGCGCTCTGACGCCCCTCCCTCCGCAGCTCGTACAGCGACGTGAACCGCAGGTTCACCCCGCCCTCACCGGGCTTCAGGGGCCCGCCGTCGGCCCCGCGCGCGTCGAGGTTGACAACCATCGGCTCCGCCGTGAGCTTCAGCGACCGCGCCGCCATATACGCCCAGGTCGGATCTCCCGGGTTCAGCACATCCTCCAGCGCGTGCAGCTTGGCGATGGCCTTGCCGAACTGCCCCCCGAAGAACAGCATTGTCAGCTCGTCAAACCCCTTGTTCGCCGGTGCGGGGTCCGCCGGCATCGCCCGCTTCATCGTCCGCTCAAAGCTCAGGTACGCCTGCGCCAGATCCGCCCGCGTCGCCGCGATCGGGGCTTTGAAGACGCTCTTCTCGGCCGAATCTTCGGCTTTGGGCAACTGCGCCGCCGAGGGCGTCGCGGGTGCCGACATCGGCCCGGGCTCATCAGCCCACACACCACCAGCACCGACAGCCAACCCCGCCGCCAACACCAAACCCCACAGCCCACTTTGGCGCCGCCGCGATACTCCACCAGCACACGCACCCATCATCCGCGGCCTCCTTCCACCCCTCCAACCAACCCCCCTCGATGCCACGATGCCTCCCGCCCCGACGCGTTCTTCAATCTCCAACGCTCGCGTCGCATTCCGCCAACTTCACCGGCCCGCAACACTCCCCCCCGCCCCCAGCTTCAACCCCCGCCGCCCTTCTTTGCGGCTTTACGTCGTCTTGCAAACCTCTGCTACTTCTCTGCGATCTCTGCGACCTCTTTGTGAGCAGCGTTTTCATGTGCCATGTGGCCATGTGCTGTGTCTCACTTGCTGCTGACAACCACCTTGGTCTTGTACGTCGCGCCGAACTTCGCCGCACCCGTCATGGGCCAGATCGCCAGACCGATCACGCCGACCACCGACAGCACACCCGCCAGCCAACGTCCCGTCACCGGCACCTGCGTGATGGGGTTGCTCGACCGAGCGGCCATGTCCGGGTTCTCCAGCAGCGGGTATGCCGCCAGCCGCAGGTAGTAGAACGCCGCGATGGCGCTGTTCAGACCCAGGATCACAACCAGCCCGACGTGCCCGCCGCTGATCCCCGATGAGAAGAGCGGCAGCTTCCCAAAGAACCCAAGCAGCGGCGGCAGGCCCAGCAAGCTCGCCGAGCAGATGACCATCGTCCAGCCCATCATCGGGTTTGTCGCGCACAAGCCGCGGAGATCCTCGATGCGGTCGGCCTCGCTGTGCGAGCCGTCGCGGTTCTGCCGCTGCATCGCCGCGACGACCGCGAAAGTGCCCACGTTCGTCACGCCGTAGACCAGCAGATAGAACAAGACCGCGGCGATGCCCGAGCTGGCGAAGTCCTCGCCCTTGCCGGGCCCGGCGATGACACCCACAAGCATGTACCCCGAGTGCGCAATCGACGAGTACGCCAGCGTCCGCTTCACCGAGGTCTGCAAGAGCGCCAGCACGTTGCCGACGGTCATCGTCAGCACCGCCATCACCCACAGCACCGCGTGCACGGGCATGGGCAGCGCACCCGAGGGATATTCAGCGGAGGGGAGCCAGCCGACGGTGCTCAGCAGCAGGATGATCGTCGCGAACCCGGCGCTCTTGGGCACGAAGGCCAGGAACGCCGAGACGCTGGCCGAGGCGCCCTGGTAGACGTCGGGCGTGTAGAAGTGCATGGGCACGGCCGCGATCTTGAACGACACGCCCACCACCGCGAGGATCAGCCCCACGATGCCGATGGTGTTCAGCCCGCCCGAGGCAAGCTGCGCCGCGAAGGCCGAGTGGATCTGCACCAGGCTCGTCGCGCCCGTGGCGCCATAGATCAGCGCGAAACCATACAGGAACGTCGCCGCCCCCAGCGCACCGAGGAAGAAGTACTTCACGCCCGCTTCCATCGAGGCGTTCTTCGACGTCGAGGTCGCCACCATGATGTACGTCGGCAGCGAGACCAGCTCCAACGCCAGGAAGAGCCACACCAGGTCGTCGGCCCCGAAGCACAGCATCAGCCCCGTCAGCGAGAACATGAAGAACGCGTAGAACTCCCCGCGTGTGGCCTTGATCGCATCGAAGACGGTCTTGCCCCGCGCGATCTCCGCCTCGTACGCACGGTCGGCCGTGCCCGCTACCAGCAGCAGCAGCAACAGCCCCACCACGCACGTCACGATCTTGCCGTACATCGCCAGGTTGGGCAGCGCGTGACTGCTCGCCTGCGTCGTCGAGTACGACAGCAAACCCGCCGCGATCAGCGCCGCGGCACAGATCGACCACGACAGCCGCCGCACGGCCGCACTGGCGCTCTGCCCGGTGATCATCACCACGCACGCCGCCGTCAGCAGCGTGATCTCGGGCCAAAGACTCTGGAGCTTCTCGATCACTTGCCGGTCTCCGTGAAGTCGCCAGTGCTCTTGGCGGGTTCAGCTTGCTTCTTCTCACCCTCACCCGCGCCGCCCTCAGCGCCGCCGCGACCGAACTGATTCGACAGGTTCATCGCCCCGCCCTCAGGGGGTAGGCCCTTCAGCTCGCGCAGCTCCGCCCGCGCCCTGCTGGCAAGCTGCACGTGGTCGTTCACCGAAGGCTCCAGCACCTGCATCAGCGGCTTGGGATAGACCCCGAGCCCCACACACAGCACCGCCAGCGGCAGCAGCGTCACAATCTCTCGACCCGTCAGATCCGCCGGGAGCGCACCCTCGTGATGCCCGCCGCCGTGGCCGCCCACATGCCCATTGGCCCCGTGCGCCTCGTCGTGGTGCGGCTCCTTCAACGGCCCCCACACCACCTTGCCCACCATGTACAGAATGTAGATCGCGCCGATGATCATCCCCACACCCGCCAGCAGCGCGTACTTCCAACCCAGGTTCCCGCCCGTCAGACCCGAAAGCTCCTTCGCCGGCGCCGCCTGATACGCGCCCATGACGCACAGGAACTCCGACACAAACCCGTTCAGGCCCGGCAAACCCACCGACGCCATCGAGAAGAAGACCATGAACGTCGCCCAGATCGGCATCCGCTTCGCCAGCCCGCCGATCTCGTGCATGCTCCGCGTGTGATAGCGCTCGTACATGAACCCGATGCACAGGAAGAGCGCCCCGGTCGACAACCCGTGGTTGATCATGTACAGCAGCGAGCCCTGCAGGCCCGCGGCGTTCATCGAGAACATCCCCAGCATGCAGAACCCAAGGTGCGCAACCGACGAGTACGCAACCAGCTTCTTCACGTCCGTCTGCACCCAGCAGATCAACCCGCCCACCAGAATCCCCGCCACCGCCAGCCCCGCTACCACCGGCGCGTACTCAACCGCCGCCAGCGGCGTAAACCCGATCCCGAACGTGTAAATCGCGAACGTCCCCAGCTTCAAAAGCACGCCCGCCAGAACCACCGAGCCCGCCGTCGGCGCTTCCGTGTGCGCCAGGGGCAACCACGTGTGCAGCGGGAACAAGGGCACCTTCACCGCGAAGCCCAGCATCATCGCCAGGAAGACCCACGACTGCGCATTCAGCGGCATCTGCTGGGCCGTCTTCATCAGCGTCGGGATATCGAACGTCCACGCGCTGACCTTCGCGAGCGCCCCGCCCGCCTCGCTCGCACCCGTCGCCGCGTTCACCACACTCGCCACCACCGGCGCGGCGCTCATCTGCGTCGCGTGGAACCACGCCACATACACCAGCCCCGCCAGCGCGATGATCGAACCCGTGAACGTGTACAGGAAGAACTTGATCGCCGCCGCCTTCCGGTTCGTGCTACCAAAGAGGCTGATCAGCACGAACATCGGCACCAGCGTGAACTCGAAGCAGATGTAGAAGATCACCAGGTCCTGGCTCATGAACACGCCGTACATCGCCGCCTGCAAAACCAGCAGCCAGCCGTAGTACGTCCGCACCCGCTGCGTGATGGCCGTCCACGATCCCAGCACGCACAAAGGCCCGAGGAGTGCCGTCAGCAGCACCAGCGCCAGACTCACCCCGTCTACCCGCAGATTCAGCGCGATCCCCAGGTCGGGCAGCCATGATCCCCACCGCTCTTCCAGCTTCTGCGAACCCGCCGCCGTCCAGTTGATGCTGCTGAGCACCAAACCCGCCGGCACCATCGCCGCCAGCGTTCCCAACAGCGCAACCCACGGCACCTGCCTCTTGGAAACCATCGGCACCAAGGCGGCCGCCACAAGCGGGATGATCATCAGCGATAACAGCATGGTCCCTCGTTCGTTCGACGCTTCCGAAACCAACCAACCAACCCGTGCCACCGATCGTCCACAGGACGATCGGTGCTTCTCACCCATCCGTCAGATCATCACCAACACCGCCAACAGCAAAACCAGCCCCACACCAACCGCCATTCCCGCCGCGTACCGGTGCATCACGCCCGACTGACTGCTCCGCAAGCTGTGCCCCGTAAACACCGGCACCGCACCCGCCAGATTCACCAGCCCATCGACAAACAGCTTGTCGATGATGTGGAAGATGTGCCCCAGCACCAACAGCGGCACCCGAATCAGAAAGTTGTAGATCTCATCGACATACCACTTCCGCTGCGCGTGCGGCGCCAGCGTCCCGAAGATCGGCGCCTTCAGCATCTTCTCCGCCAGCGGGCTCGTGGCCGCCTGCGTCCGCCCTTGCTTGTGCAGCAGGAACGCAACCCCGATCCCGATCAGCCCCAAGACACCCGAGACGTAGTACATGACCTTGTGCGGATCCTGCCCAAGGAACGTCCCCAGTTCCTCGGCCTTTGCGCTCTTCTCCCCCGCCGGAGCCGAGTGCCCCGCCGCAGCGTGATTGTGATGTTCACCCGGGGCAACGAACTTGGCCGACGACCGCGCCATCATGTGCCCGGCCCAGCCGTGCTCGTCCTTGTTCACAAAGTACAAGCCCGCCGCCGCGATCGACGCCGCCGCCAGCACCGCGAGAACAAAGTTGATCGCCCACCCCGGCGCGTGCGGATGAAACTCCCCACCGTGCCCATGGCCATGTCCGTGCCCGTGCGCATCATGCCCGTGACCGTGACCCTTGTCGTGCGCCGCAGCGTGCGTCGCGCCATGACCGTGATCGCCGTGGCCATGACCATGCCCGTGGTCATCCGCCCCGTGGTGTTCATCGCCGGGCTCATACTGCACCGGCCCGACAAAGACCCGGAAGAAGACCCGGAAGGTGTAGTACGCCGTCAGCAGCGCCGTCAGCAGCAGCAGCCAACCAACCAGCGACGAGCCGATGATTTTCGTGTCGGGCGTGACGAACGCCTGCGCCAGGATCATGTCCTTGCTGAAGAAACCGGCCGTGAAGGCAAACCCCGCCAGGTTCAAGCACCCGATGAGCATCGCCACGCCCACCAGGCCCCACCCCTTCATCCACATCACCCCGCTGAGCTTCCGCAGATCCAACTGACCGGCGAACCCGTGCATCACCGCGCCGCAGCACAGGAACAGCGTCGCCTTGAAGAACGCGTGCGTCAAGACGTGGAACGTCGCCCCCGTCGTCGTCAGCACGCCCAGCCCCGCGAACATGAACCCAAGCTGCGAGATCGTGGAATAGCCCATGATCCGCTTGATGTCGAACTGCGCCATCGCGATCGTCGCGGCCCAGAAGGCCGTGATCGCACCCGCCCACGCCACGCCCGACAGCACCAGCAGGTTCGCGTCCAGCGTGTAGAGCGGGAACATCCGAGCAATCAGGTACACACCCGCCGTCACCATCGTCGCCGCGTGGATCAGCGCGCTCACCGGCGTCGGGCCTTCCATCGCATCGGGCAACCACACATAGAAGAACAACTGCGCCGACTTGCCGAATGCACCGGCCGTCAGCAGCGCCGGGATCACCAGCCCCGACCAGTGACCCTCCAGCGCGATCCCCGAAGCCGTGTACCCCGTGCTGATGGCCTTGAAGATCTCCTTGTACTCGATGGTCCCGAAGACCGCGAAGGTCGTCAGTAGACCCATCAAGAGTCCAAGGTCACCGATGCGGTTGACCACGAAGGCCTTCTTCGCCGCGTCCACCGCCACCGGCTTCTGATAGAAGTACCCGATCAGCAGGTACGAGCACAGGCCCACACCCTCCCACCCCAGGAAGAGCATCAGCAGGTTGTCCCCCATCACCAGGCACGCCATGCTGAAGACGAACAAACTGAACGCCATGAAGAACCGGTTGTACCCGGGTCCAACATCATGGCTCATGTACTCGCTGGCATACAGCGCAATCAGCGCCCCCAGCCCCGTGACAAACAGCATCCAATAGCACGTGAGCTGATCGATATACAGCGAGAAGTTCCCCGCGAAGCTCTGCCCGACACCGTTGCCCCACGAGAAGCTGATCCACTCGTACCCGAAGCTCACGTACGCCCCGGGGGTGGCGCTGACCTGCTGCCAAATGCTCACCGTCACCCCGAACGCCGCCGCCAGGCTCGCAACCGTAATCCACGCCGGCAGCTTGCTCTTGACCTTGAACACCGCGCACAGCGTGATCAGCACCACACTCACCAGCGGCAGCAGCGGGATCAGCAGCGCCAGCGGGCCCATCTTCATCGGCTCCGCCGCGAGCTGCTGCGAGGCGGCGCCCCCAGCACCGGCCAACGCCGCGTCCGAGGCGCCCATCGTCGCCACACTCAGCAGGCCCATCACCGTGTCCACAAGCTGCATCAGTTGCTCCGCCGCTCGTACTTCAAAGCCGATTCAACCACCAACACACCATCCGCCGCCGTGCCACCGATCGTCCGAAGGACGATCGGTGCTCTTCCACACCACCCCACCCCCCCACCAAGGACTCACCCCTTGAGTTCCTTCCACGCCGTGCCGTCCAGCGTCTCCTTCCGACGGAACAGCAGCACAACCAGCGCCAAAGCCAGCGCGGCCTCGGCCGCCGCCACGGTCAGCACGAAGATCACAAAGCTCTCCCCCGAGTGGTTCATGTGGAACCGCCCGAAGGCGATCAGCGCGATCCCTGCCGCCTGGAACATCAGTTCCGTGCACAGGAACATCACGATCAGGTTGCGACGCGTCAGAAACCCGATCAACCCGATCACAAACATCGCCGCCGACACCACCAGGTAGTGCATCAGCGTCACGCCCGCGAACGCCGGCATGCCCCCAACCATCCCCACCCCCTCCGCCGCTCCGCCCGTCACCAGATCCATCGGGTTCATCGCGTCCCTCCTGCCGGCTGCTCGCCCGCACCCACAGGCTCCCCACCCACGCTTGGCGGCACAAACTCCGCCTCCTCACCCAGATGCACCCCAAGATCCGTGTGCTGCTTCAGCCGGGCCGCCGCCTCCGCCTTGGCGCTCTCATCCATCTCCACCTTCTTCCGCGCCAGCACCACCGCGCCCAGCATCGCCATCAGCAGAATCACACCCGCGATCTCGATCGCCCCCGGGTGCCCGTCGATCAGGTTGAACGCCACACCCTCCGTCCCCGTCAGCTCCAACCCCTTGGGCCAGTCACTCTCGGGGATCACCCGCAGATCACCCTTCGCGTTCTTCACCACCACCCACCCCTCGCCCGTCCCCGCCGCCGACGTCCTCACCGCGTACGCCGGCTCACCCTTGCCCGTCCGCGGCATCATCTCTACCCATTGCTCCGCCCGGATCCGATTCTCCGACACCAGCTTGTCCCGGACCTGATCGCTCGCAATCGCCAGCGACTCGTCCTTCGCAAGCAGCGCCTTGCCTTCCTTGTCCTTCGCCTCGCGCAGCACCTTCTCGATCTTCTTCGGCATCAGCGCCAGCGGCTTATCCGCCGTCATCAACGCCGTGTTCGCCGTCAACTTCGCCTCACCCTTCCCCGCTCCGCCCGTCACACCCGTCGCCATCGCCGTCGTCAGCGCACCGAGGATGATGAACCCCGCGATCGTCGCCAGCACCGGTTCCCGACTCACGCGGTCATACTCGTTCATCGCCTCCACCGCGTCCGCAGTCGGGCCCTCGGTGGCGAGCATGATCACGAACAAGTAGGTGATCAGAATCGCCCCGGCGTACACGATCACCAGGGCAAAGGCCAGAAACTCCGCCGACAGCAGCAGGTACAACCCGCACGAAGCCAGGATCGTCAGCACGAAGTACAACGCCGCGTACACGGGCCTCGGGTGCGAGATCACCCGCAAGGCCGCCCCCAGCGCGATCACCGAGAAGATGTAAAAGTGGTAGTTCGGTATCGCCCCGGGGTTCTTCAGCCCCAACCCGAGCAACACCGCCCCGAGCGCCGCCGCCGCGACAATCGCCCCGACCACAAACGCACTCACCCGTGGCCGCGGCAGCGCAAGCGCCACCCCAACCGCGCCGAGCGCACACCCGCCGTACAGAAGCACCGGACTCAAAGGCAGATCCACCAGCGCGCTCCTACCACCCCAAAACCCCCACCCCCCTCCTCACGCCCCCACCCTCCAAAATCCCAAACCACAACTCCAAAGCGCGGCCCAACCGCGCTCACCTCCCACCAACCAAGGCCCGGAGGATAGAGACGCCGGGGGGGAGGTTCAACCAGCCACATCGATCTGCGCACCCCCACCATTCCCAAACACCCCAATCAACTCCACCAACACACCATCACACACCGTCGAACCATCCCCCGCCCCGATGGGACGAACGGCCGGAGCCACACGTTGACCCCGTCACCGCCTGCCGAAAACGAGCCCAGCCCCCGGCCACCCGCAAGCACGTGTGCTCTCGCGCTCGATCACACCCGATCCACCCCCTGGTGCATCCATCAACAACCACAACGCCTGCGGCCGCAAGTCCCCTCCCCAAAATCGCCGCGCCTCATCCAGCGTTGACGCGCCCCCAAACCACACAGGATCGCCGAAGCCGCTCCTCGGCCTCCCAGAACCCAACACGCTCCACCCACCACTCAAAACTCCGCCTGCTTCGGCGCACGCGGGAACGGGATCACATCCCGGATGTTCTGCATCCCCGTCACAAACTGGATCAGCCGCTCGAACCCGAGCCCGAACCCCGCGTGCGGCGTCGTCCCGTACCGCCGCAGATCCCGGTACCACCAGTAATCCGCCTTGTTCAACCCCATCTCCTCCAGCCGCTGATCCAGCTTCTCCAGCCGCTCCTCACGCTGGCTCCCGCCCACAATCTCCCCGATCCCCGGCACCAAAATGTCCATCGCGCTGACCGTCTGCCGGTCCGCCTCGCACCCATCGTCCAGCCGCATGTAGAACGCCTTGATCCCCTTCGGATAGTTCGTCAAAATCACCGGCTGCTTGAAGTACTCCTCCGTCAAGAACCGCTCGTGCTCGCTCTGCAAATCCGTCCCCCACTTCACCGGGAACTCGAACTTCTTCTGACCCTTCGCGATCGCCTCCTCCAAAATCCGCACACCCTCCGTGTACGTCACCCGCAAAAACGGCTTCTCCACAATCAGCTTCAGCCGCTCCACCGCCGTCTTCTCGATCCGCTCGGCGAAGAACTTCATGTCGTCCGCCCGCTCCTCCAACACCGTCCGGAACAGATACTTCAGCATCTCCTCCGCGAGCGCCGCGTCCGCCGCCAGATCCGCAAACGCGATCTCCGGCTCGATCATCCAGAACTCCGCCAGGTGCCGGCTCGTGTTGCTGTTCTCCGCCCGGAACGTCGGCCCGAACGTGTACACCCGGCTCATCGCCATGCAGTACGTCTCAACGTTCAACTGCCCGCTCACCGTCAGGTGGCTCTCCTTCCCGAAGAAGTCCGAGCTGTGATCCACCTGCCCGTACGTCCACGCGGGCATGTTCGACTTCGCTGCCAGATCCGCGCAGTGCTTCGCCGCCTCGGCGCTCTGCGATTCCTTCGTCACGCGGGGCAAAGGCCGCATCAGATCCAGCGTGCTGACCTTGAACATCTGCCCCGCACCCTCACAATCGCTCCCCGTGATGATCGGCGTGTGCACATAGTAAAACCCACGCTCATGGAAGAACCGGTGCACCGCCATGGCCAGACAATGCCGCACCCGCGCAACCGCCCCGAACGTGTTCGTCCGCACCCGCAGGTGCGCCTGCTCACGCAGATACTCGAAGCTGTGCGGCTTGGGCTGGATCGGGTACGTATCCGGGTCCTCAACCCACCCAACCACCTTCACCCGCCCGCCACGCCCCGCTTCCACCGCGATCTCATTGCCACCCTTGGGGTTCTTCACAATCACCCCCTCCGCCTCAATGGCGCACCCCGTCGACAGCTTCGCCACCTCCTCGGCATAGTTCCCCACATCCCCCTTCACCACCAACTGGATCGTGTCAAAGCACGTCCCGTCGTGCAACGCAATGAACGACAGCCCTCCCTCGGCCTTGCTATCCCGCCGCGTCCGCACCCACCCCTTCACCGTCACGCGCGTATCCACCTCCGCCTTCAGCGCATCCACAACTCGAAGCCACGCCGCCGATGAAGAAGCCGTCGAACTCGTCGTTGTCATAGGTCAAACTCGCTGAAAAAAGCCCGATGAACAGCCCACTCTCCCGCCGGGCGTCTGCCCGTGGTCCCGCAGGGCCTCCATCCTAGATCACCTCACCCCTCCTCACCTCATCCCCCCACGCCCCCGCGCCCCC
>Ga0209985_10000649_pt1 | contig 36855 bp, 29 predicted proteins | sample NOAtaG_FD_187305 | JGI IMG/M metagenome (GOLD analysis project Ga0209985, IMG submission 187305) | Freshwater lake microbial communities from Lake Erie, under a cyanobacterial bloom - NOAA_Erie_Diel6S_1000h metaG (SPAdes) (version 2) | ecosystem: Environmental > Aquatic > Freshwater > Lake ...
CGCTTCCGCACGCGCCGTGCGCCTTTCGCGCGGCCTCTATCCGCGGTTCGTCACGCTGGAGTTCGACATGAAGACGATTCAGACGCTTCCTCGGGTCCTTTCCATGGCAGCGGTGGCGCTCGCATCCGCGCTTCTTGCGGGGCATGCGCACGCGCAGTCGTGCGGAGGCGACATCAACGACGACGGCCTCGTGAACAGCGGCGATCTGGCCACCTTGCTCTCGAACTGGGGCGCATGTGCCGTGTCCGCGCCGACCATCTCGCAGGTGGCGCCGAACTCGGGGCCTGCGAGCGGTGGGACGGTGATCTACATCGGCGGAACAAACCTCAACCGCGCGACGAGCGTGACCGTCGGTGGCGTCGCAGCGACGGTCCTCGCTGCATATCCCACGGTCATCGTCGCGACTACGCCCCCGAGCGCCACCGGTGGCGCGAAGACGGTCGCCGTGACGACGCCGGGCGGCACGGCCTCGGCGAACAATGCGTTCACCTACGGGGCAGCGACTCCGAGCTGGGCCACGCTGCTCGAGGCTGCTCCCGATCCGGTGGTGGTGACAAGTGCGAGCCTGCGCGCAGCGATCGCGGCGAGCGGTTTCGCGTGGCGCGTGCGCGACACGGCGACGCAGATCGAGATGGTGCTGGTGCCCGCGGGTACCTACACGATGGGGTGCACGGCGTCGAACACATTCGGATGCGCCGCCGCCGAGAATCCGACGCGTCAGGTGACGATCACCAACGCCTTCTACATGGGCCGCTACGAGGTGACGCAGGCGCAGTGGACGGCGAGAATGGGGTCGAATCCTTCGAACTTCCAGAGCGCGAGCGCGCAGGTTCCTCTGGCGCAGGTCCCCAGCCGTCCGGTCGAGACCGTGTCGTGGACCACGGTTCAGGGCTTCCTGACGGCGACGGGCATGCGGCTTCCGACCGAGGCAGAGTGGGAGTACGCGAGCCGCGCGGGCACGACGACGGCGTTCAACAACGGCTCGAGCGACGACAACACGGCGGTGAACATCGCGTGGTACAACGCGAACGCGCTCAGCCAGACGCGTCCGGTCGGCGGCAAGGCCGCGAACGGACTCGGGCTGCACGACATGTCGGGCAATGTGTGGGAGTGGGTGAGCGACTGGTACGGCGCGTACCCCGCGGGAGCGCAGACGAACCCAACAGGTCCGGCGACCGGGACGAACCGCGTGCTGCGCAGCGGCTCATGGGGCTACAGCGCGAACTTCATGCGTTCTTCCTACCGAGGCTTCAACACGCCGGCCTTCTCTGGAATCGACATCGGATTCCGCGTGGCGAGGAACCCCTGAACTTCCGTTCCCTTCGTTCCTCTCCTCAGCCGTTTCCTCTTCTCCTTGAAGTTCAACACCCCGGGGCGGATTCGAACCGCCGACCACGCGCTTAGAAGGCGCGTGCTCTATCCAACTGAGCTACCGGGGCTCGGTGGGTGTTTCGATGGTATCGGCCTCCCCGTCGGGGGCGGGTGAGAAGAGGGTGGCGGGTTGGGCCGAGTTCGCGGGGCCCGGAGCGCCAGGGCCGCCGTCGGGTGGCTTGGGCGGGATCAGGCCGTATCCGACCCCGCGGCAGGCCGCGACGGCGATGTTCCGCAGGAGCCGCAGCCGGCGCTGCTCTGGCGTGCCGAGGGCGCTCGGCGCCACCCGCAACCGGCAGGGCAGCGGTTCGCCTGCGACCGGCTCCCAGCCCTTCTTGAGCGCCTTGGGCTCGACCTCGACGAGCCCCCAGCCTGCAGGAACCTCGCGGGGCCGCAGCAGCCCTGCGGGCGTCACGAGGACGAGGTGGTCGGCGGTCCGCCAGCGGGCGAGTTGCGCGAACTTGGTGTCCACGCCCAGCTTCTCGTCGATCGCGACGAGTTCGGAGAGCACCTTGCGGTATGCGGTGATCCGGCTCTCTCCGAACTCCCAGTGCGCGAGCTCCTCGAACAGGCTCGAGCCCTCGACCTTGAGGTGCGTCTCGCGCACCTTGACGCGCAGTTCCTCGATCACCGCGCGCCGCTCGAGGAGGTAGGCCTTGCGGCGCGTGAGCTCCGCCGGATCCGCGTCGTCCGACGCGAAGTCCGCGCGCGACTGCTTGCACTCGACCGCGATCGTGCGCGGCGCGCGCGGTTCGCCGATGGGCGCGCCGAAGGGCTCGACCGCGCGCGCGTCGTCGGCGTGGTCGAGCCAGCCGAGCGCGTCGAAGCGGTAGCGGTGGAACGGGCACGCGACTTCGGTCGCGACCGCGCGACACCCGACCGCACGCAGCCACGCGAGGGCGAGGTCCTTGAGCTGGAGATGGCGCTTGGTCTCGGGCACGGGATTCGGGGGAACTCAGCAAAAAGAACGCGCGCGCTGGGAGGCCATGCGCGCGCGTCGGAATGTCGATCGTCGAAGTGGTCTTGATCGAGGACGCGCTCTTAACGCGACTCTCTCGTCAGCGGCACATGGTGCTCGCGCTCGCCGCGACCGCGCAGCGGATAGTCCTTGCGGAGCGGGTGGCCCGGGTAGTCCTTCCACATCAGGATGCGGCGGAGGTCCGGGTGGTTGCGGAAGCGGATGCCGAACATGTCGTACACCTCGCGCTCGGGCCACTCGGCGCCGGCCCAGATGTCGCAGGCGCTGTCGGTCTCGAGCGCGGGGTCGACGGCGGTGCCGCTCGTGTCGAGCGTCGGCTCGAGGTAGCACTTCACGCCGAGACGGAGCTCGTGCTTGTGCGAGTGGACGAGGTAGGTGACCGCGAAGCGGCCCGGCTGCTTCACGGGGTACTTCAGGTAGTCGATGCCCACGACATCCGTGAGGAAGTTGTAGTCAAGGCGCGGATCGTTGCGGAGCTCGCGCAGCACATCGTGCATGCGGTCCGGCGGACAGATGAGCGTGGTCAGGCCGCGGAACTCCGCGGCCATGAACTTCACATCCGGAAAGAGCTGCTTGATGATCGGCAGGGACGGGTGGTCGAGGACGGGCTTGTCGGCCATGGGCGCAGTATAGGGGCTAGGGAACGGTGCACGGCACGTGCCGTCCAGTGTCAGGCACTGCACGGCACGTGCCGTGCACCGGGAGCGGTTGATCATGGGACAGCCGACGAAGATGGGCGCCCGCCACTTCCGCGTACCCCTGGGGGGGAACAGGGGTGCCTGGCACGTGCCAGTCAGTGCCAGGCACTGCACGGCACGTGCCGTGCACCAGTTTGAGCGCACCAGTTTGAGCGGGCGCGGCTGCGGCCGCTCCCTTTGGTGCGATCCGCGCTAGAGGCGGCTGCCGCAAGCAGCCGCCGCTCAATCACGCGCTCGTATCGCCAAAGGCGGCTGCCGCAAGCAGCCGCCGCTCAATCACGCGCTCGTATCGCCAAAGGCGGCTGCCGCAAGCAGCCGCCGCTCAATCAATGCCGGAAGCGCCGCGCGCCCGTCACCAGACAGGTCACCCCGCGCTCCTCGCAGAGCTTGAAGGTGTCCTCGTCGCGCTTCGAGCCGCCCGGATGGACGATGCACTTCACGCCTGCATCGATCAGGAGCCGAGGGCCATCGTCGAACGGGAAGAATGCGTCGCTTGCTGCGACCGCGATGCCGGAACCCTCGCGGATCCGGGCGCCAGCCTTCTCGACGGCGTTTCGGCAGCTCGCGACGCGGTCCATCTGGCCAGCGCCAGCCCCGTAGAGCTGGCCATCGCGGCCGATGCACACGGCGTTCGACTTGAGGTGCTTGACCACGGCGGTGAGGAACGCCGCGTCGCGGAGCACGGCGGCGCTCGGCTTCGGGCCGGCCGCCAGCTGGAAGTCCTCGGCGACGATCGCATGGGCATCGGCTTCCTGTGCGAGGAAGCCGCCGGCGATCGAGCGGACGAGCACGCTCTTCGGCACCGCGCTCACCGGACCAACCGCGAGGAGCCGCGCGTTCTTCCAGCGCGCGGAGAGCAGGGCAAGCGCGTCCGCGTCGTAGCTCGGGGCAACGACGACCTCGAGGAACTTCTCGCCCGCGACGATCTCCTCGGCCGTGGCGCGATCGACCGGCGCGTTGAGCGCGACGATGCCGCCGAATGCCGCGAGCGGGTCGCCCGCATACGCCTTCGCGAACGCCTCGCGCAGCGTCGAGCCGGTCGCGGCGCCGCAGGGATTCGTGTGCTTCACGACCACCGCGCCCGGCGCATCCGGGGCGAGTTCGCGCAAGTCCTGCACGAGTTCCAGCGCGGCGGCCGCGTCGAGCAGGTTGTTGTACGAGAGCGGCTTGCCGTGCAGCAGTTCCGCCGCGACCACGCTCGGACCCCGGTAGGTCGGATCGCGGTAGACCGCCGCAGCCTGGTGCGGATTCTCGCCGTATCGCAGCTCGCCCTCATTGACGCCGCGGAGCTCGAACACGGGCGGGAAGCGGTTGCCGGCGCGCTGGCTCATCCACGCCGCGATCGCCGTGTCGTACGCCGCCGTGCGCGCGAAGGTCGCGGCCGCAAGCGTGCGCCGCAGTTCGAGCGTCGTCGCGCCGTCGTTGGCCTTCAGTTCGCTCGCCACGCGGTCGTACTGCGAGGGATCGGTCAGCACCGCGACGAACTCATGGTTCTTCGCCGCCGAGCGCAGCATCGACGGGCCGCCGATGTCGATCTGTTCGATCGCCTCGTGCTCCTGCACGCCTTCGCGCCTCACGGTCATCTCGAACGGGTAGAGATTCACGCACACGAGATCGATCGGCGCGATCCCGTGCTCCTCCATCGCCTTCACATGCTCGGCGATGTCGCGTCGGCCGAGCAGGCCGCCGTGCACGCGCGGATGCAGCGTCTTCACGCGGCCATCCATCATCTCGGGGAAGCCCGTGAGCTTCTCGATCGGCACCACGGGAATCCCGGCGGCAGCCAGCGCGGCGGCCGTTCCGCCTGTCGAGACGATCTCGACGCCGAACGACGCGAGCGTCTTTGCAAACGGGATGAGATCACGCTTGTCGCTGACGGAGATCAGCGCACGGCGGATACGGACAATTCCATGCATGGCGGGTTCCTGTCGAACGGGCGATCAGCCCTTGGGCTCGGCCGCCGCTGCGACCTGGATCGGCGAGAGCCGCAGGATGCGGCCGTCGCTCGACCACGCGACGAATCCGCCGGTCTCGAGCGAATCGGCCTCGAGGTGCTCGACCTTCGGCAGCTCGACGGTGCGGATCACATCGCCATTGCGAAGGTCGACCATCGTCACCTTGCGCGACTTGGCGCACCAGAGGACGACCGCGTCGTTGCCTCCGAGCTTGGAGGTGCCGATCGGCTTGCCCGCGAGACCATCGCGCTTCCAGCGGACCTCGCCGCCGATCTGGCCCTCGGGGTTCTGGGTGAAGGCCACGAGACCCATGCCGGGGATGTGCTGGAGAACGAGCGAGCCCGCGGGGAACGGCGAAGTGGCAAGCGGAGTCTCGGTGAAGAACTTCCACAGCGTGACGCCGGAGCCAAGGTCGAACGCGTAGAGGTACTGGTCCTCGCTCGCGACGAACGCGATGCCGTTCGCGACGGCGGGCGTCGCGGTCACGCCGCCGAGCAGCTGCTTGCTCCACATCGCCGAACCGCTGCGTGCGTCGAGACCCACGACGGTGCCCTGCGTCGATCCTGCGACGATCATGCGATCGGAGGATGCCGGACCGGCGACGATCGGGCTCTTCCCGACCGGGCCATCGACCGTGTACGCCTGCATGTCGAAGCCGGTGGCGCAATCGAACCACGCGATCTGGCCGGTGCGCGTTCCGAAGACGAGCCCGCGGCCGAACACGATCGGCGAGGTGCTCGGAACATGGCGGAAGCGGCCGCGGAGGACCGACGAGCCGTCCTTGAAGTCGAGGCCGTAGGCCAGGGTGTCGGTGGTCACCATGACGCGCGGCTGCTCGCCGTCGCGGGTCAACACGCGCACGATCTCCGCCGAGAGCACGCGGTCGACCTGCTGCGCGGCGGATGCCGTCCACGCACGGTCGCCGGTCTCCGGGCGCACGAGGGTGATCTCGTTGCGCGAGTTGAGCGCGAGGACTCCCTCGGGGGAGCTCGAGACCAACCGCATGTTGTGGCCCGCCGGGAGCGGGATGATCGCCTGCCAGGTGATCGAGCAGCCTAGATCGGACGCCGTCTTCGGTCCGAGGAGGTAGGCGTCGTTGACCTTCGCGACATCCTGCGCCACGCGGTCGGTGCCGGACTGGCCTTGGGCGGCCGAGGCGCCCGCGAGGGCCACGGCCATCGCGACGACGGTGGGCGCGAGCGTGCCAGGGCGACGGGTGGCGGACTGGGCCAGAGAGGCGATCGACGCGAGGGTCGGCTGCATGGTCAAGAACATCGTGGGGGTAGCTCCATCGACCGGTTGGGTCGAGGCGGGGAGTATCGCCCCTTTGGGGCGGAAGCGTCAAGCGCGGGAGAGGCCCGAAACGGCCTTTCGTGCTCATACGCACTCCCAAGGCCGCTCGCGCGGGCCGCCGCACGGGTGCTTTCGGGCGGCGGTATCCTCGCCGCGTGTTCACAGGCCTCGTTCAAGCCCTCGGCGCCGTCCGCGCCATCGAAGCGCGTCCCAACGCCACCCGACTCGTCCTTTCGCTCGAGGGCTGGGACCACCGCCCCGACCTCGGGGCGTCGATCTCGGTCAATGGATGCTGCCTGACCGTCGCCGCCGCGGACATCGCGACTGAGCCGACGCTCGCCTTCGACATGATCCCGCAGACCCTCGCGGTGACGGCGCTCGGGCGCCTGCGCGTGGGCGACCGGGTGAACCTCGAGCATGCCGCGACGCCGAACACCTTCCTCGGCGGCCATGTCGTGCTCGGCCATGTCGACGGGCTCGCGGAGGTCGTCGGTCTTTCGACCGCAGGCGAGTGGAGGGTGCGGCTGCTGCTGCCGGGAGACCTCGGTCGCTACGCGGTCGACAAGGGTTCGATCACGCTCGACGGCGTGTCGCTCACGATCGCACGCGTCGAGGAGTCGGCCCGCGGGACCGTGATCGATGTCTGCCTCATACCCGAGACGCTCGCGCGGACGAACCTGGGCGCGCGGACCGTCGGGGACCTTCTCCATGTCGAGGCGGACTACCTCGCGAAGCTGGTCGCGCGTCAGTTGGAGTGGCTGAAGAGTCGCTGAGGCTCACGCCGCGAGGGGTGTACTGCTCACGCCGCGAGGCGTGGTCTGCTCACGCCGCGAGGCGTGGTCTGCTTACGCCGCGAGGCGTGGTCTGCTTACGCCGCGAGGCGTGGTCTGCTTACGCCGCGAGGCGGGCACTCTCGAGATCGCCCACCGAGATGCACAGGAGCGTCAGGTCGTCCGCCTGGTGCAGCGAGCCGAGCTGTGCGTCGATGCGCGCGGCGATCTCCTGCACGATCGCGTCGGGGTCGCCGAGTTCGGTCATGTTGCCGAACTCCTTGACATGGCTCGGCGTGCCGTCGTCGGTGAACGCCTGCTCGAAGCCGTCCGAGTAGAAGAGGATCTTGTCGTTCGGCTCGAGATCGAGCTCGATCTCGTTGTAGACCTCGTCCGGGAAGATGCCGAGCAGGCCGCCGTCGCACTCGATCTGGCGCGGTGCCTGTCCCGGCCGCAGCAGGATCGCTGGCGGATGGCCGGCGACGGCGAGGCGAAGCTTGCGCGTGCGACAGTCGAGTACGCCCGCAATGGCGGTCGCGAATCTCGTGGTCGCGCGCTGGTGTTCGGCGAGGCGCGTGTTGGCGCGGGCGAGCGTCTCGCCGGGGCCAAGCAGGCGCAGCTGTCCGTGCACGCGCTCGGTGGTCTCGAGCGAGCGGCAGACCGCCATGCCGAGGAGCGCGGCGGGAATGCCGTGGCCGACGGCGTCGGCGAGGAAGATCGAGAGGCGGTCGTCGTCGAGCTGCTCGACGTGGTAGACATCGCCGGAGACCTGCGCGAGCGGCCGGTAGAAGGTCGCGATGCGCACGCCGTGGAGTTCGGGAACCGCGAGCGGAAGGAAGTCGCGCTGGACGAGCGCCGCAAGCTGCAGCTCCTCGTTGCGCTCCTCGAGCTCGTTTCGCATCGATCCGACGAACCGGTTGAGGAGCGACAGTTCGCGTCGCGCATCGCGGAGCGTCGGCGCGCAGGCGATGACGCCCCGCAGGTACGGGACGAGTTCCGCGCCGGATCGAGACGACGGCATCGCATCGGCGGGCGGGCGAACGCCGCGGGCCGCGAGCACATCGCTCACGATGACGACGCGCGCCGAGTTTGGAAGATGGGAATCGCTCTCGGGGTGCTCGATCGCGGCCAGCGTCGCATCGACGGTCGCCTCTGCGATGGCGGGATCTTCCCCTGCGAAGACGATGATCGCCTCGACATCGAGATGGACGGGCGCGCCGGAGGAGGTGTGCAGCGTCTCGGTCGTGAGGTGCGCGGCGCTGACTCCGCGGAGTTCGCGGCCGATGCGGTGACGCCAGTCCTCCGCGGCCGTGAAGACGGATTCCGTGCTCACGATCGCGATGCGGAGGCTGGTACGAGGCTGGTCCATAAAGCTCGATTCGCTGAGGCCGGAGGGGTCACGCGCAGTCACCCCGATCACGGTCAGGATCGGCTCAACGGATGAAGGGCTTGAGGGCCTCTCGGTCGAATTCGGCACGGCTGCCGCGGCGAACGCCGAGCGGGGTCAGCGTGCCGGGCGCCACCTCGAGCGCATACTTCGCCTTCCCGCCTGACGGATAACGCACGAGCCTGTCGAGGTAGGCGGACTCGCTCTCGCCCTCGGCCTGCAGCGGCTCCTTGGGCATCGTGTGCACGGCGGTCACGAACCCCTGCTGATCGAGGAACGCGATGTCGAGGTCCATGATGCAGCCGCGCATCCAGAAGGTGCGCTCGGCGGAGTCGGTGAACGCGAAGAGCATGCCTTCGTCGGGCGCGAGGCTGGCGACGCCGCCAAGGCCCTGTTCGCGCGACGCGTTGTCGATCGCAAGCTTGCAGCGGAAGGTCTTGCCGCCGACCGTCACATCGATCGTCGTGGGCGGATTCGCCGGCGTGTTGCCGCAGGACGCGAGGGGAAGTGCGGTGGCGAGGGCGGCCAGGCCGATGGCGAGGGTCACGGCGAGGTTCACGGGGAAGCGCATGTGTGGATGAGAATGGGGTGCCGTGCCCGAGTCAAGCGCCTTGGAGCCACTTGAGGTCGGCGTCGGAGAAGACGGTGGGATTCGCGTGCGTTCGGACGGCGGCGTGGCGCAGGGCGCCCGGGGCGCAGAGTTCGACGAGGGAATCCGCACGGAGCGGCGCGCGCTCGGGAATCAGACCGAGGCTCCATGCACACCAGCCGATCACGCGTTCGGCGGCGACCCCGGCGTCGCGCAGCGCCGCGAGGCTGTGGGAGCCATGGCGCTTCGCGAGCCGCTTGCCGTCGGCCTCGTAGACGAGCGGCAGGTGCCACCAGCGAGCGTGCGGGACCCCGAGGTGCCGCGCGAGCACCTGCTGGCGCGCGGCGCTTGCGAGGAGGTCGTCGCCACGCACGACATCGGTCACGCCCTGACGCGCGTCGTCGACGACGACCGCGAGCTGGTACGCGGGCACCCCGAGTTTGGTCCAGACGACGAGGTCGCCCGCCTCGAGGCCGGGGTCGAAGGTCTGTGCCCCGAGAAGTTCGTCGCTCACCGCTTCGGGCATCGGCTCGACGCGCAGGCGGTGGTTCGCATGCCAGTCGTCGCGTGCATCGGACAGCGCGCGCGGCCAGGGCTCCGCGGGGCGCAGGTCGGGCGGGTAGCGCGTTTCTCCGTCCTCCGCGTGCGGTGCGCTCGCGGCGTTTCGGATCTCGCTGCGCGAGCGGTCGCAGCGGAAGGTCAGTCCGCGCGCCGCGAGACATTCGAGCGCCGTGCGGTACGGGCCGAGGTCGGCCGACTGGACGATCGGTTCGCCATCCCAGTCGAGCGCGAGCCATCGGAGATCGGCGATGGAGGCGTCGTGCGCGCCGGGCTTGACCCGTCCGAGATCAAGGTCCTCGAGGCGGAGGACCACCCGCCAGCCCTCGTGCCGTGCAAGCGCCCAAGTGGCGAGAAAAGTGCGCGCGTTGCCCACATGGAGCGCGCCCGAGGGGGTTGGCGCGAGGCGGGTGAGGCGGGGGCGCGCGGCGGTCATTCCCCGCAAGCGTACGGCAGGGCGGGAACTTCTACACTACCGCCTATGTCGCTCACCAAACTCAGCGATGCGGAGATCGCGGCTCGGCTCGAGGAACTGCCCGAATGGTCCCAGCCCGGCGAGGAGATCCAGCGGACCTACCGCTTCAAGGACTTCGTCGAGGCGATGGCGTTCGTGCAGGCGGTTGCCGCACACGCGGAGGCGGTGCAGCATCACCCGGACATTCTGATCCGCTACAGCCGCGTGACGCTTTCGCTGTCGACGCACGACGCCGGTGGAATCACCGACAAGGACTTCGACTTCGCGCGCACGGCCGACGGCCTCGCGCGCAAGCACGGCGGGTCGTGATTGAGCGGCTGCGGCTGCGGCTGCTTCCTTTGGTGCTTGGATTGCGAATCGGGGTCGACGCGGCTGCGGCCAAGCCCTCCGCCGCGCGCTCAAACTGGTGCCTGGCACGTGCCGTGCAGTGCCAGGCACTGCACGGCACGTGCCGTGCACCTTTCGCGGTTGCGCGTGAGTAACTGCCAGGCAGCGGTTTGGATCGAACTTCCGCCGGTGCCAGGCACGTGCCGCTCTGTGCCAGGTACTGAACGGCACGTGCCGTGCACCGTTCGTACCAACGAACGCGCGTGCCGCCAGCGGCCGCCGCTCAAACCCGCGCGATCTCTCGATCCAGCAGCCTCTGCGTCGCCGCCGCGTCCGCCAGCGTCACGGGCGCCTGCGCCGCACCGGTGCGGATCGCTTCCACCAGCGCCGCGATCTCGTGGTCGTAGCCGGTGCCCGACGGGTAGTCGCTGCCCGCGACCAGCGCGCGCTGCACGCCATCCTCGACCACGATCAGCTCCTGCTCGCGACCGAGGCGGAAGTCGATCACCGCGCGTTCGCACTGGATCGACGCCACCATCATGAACGCAAAGTTCGGATCGTCCATCCAGCCGCCCTCCGCCTCGACCACGAGCCCTGCGTGCGGCCCGGACTCGAAGCGGTAGCGCGTGTCGACATGCATGCGCGATCCGCGGGCCTCGACCGTCGTCGGCTCGCCGAAGGCGAAGCGCACGAAGTCCGCGTCGTGGATGTGGAGGTCGACGATGGCGCCGCCCGAGCGCGCGACATCGAGGTAGAAGTCCTGACTCCACGCCGGCCGCGCGCCGAGTCGGCGGAACGACGCGCGCAGCGGTCGACCGAACCGAGCCGTCCGCACCGCCTCCGCCATCCACGCCCACGCGGGCCAGAACCGCATGCAGTGCGCGGGCATCGCCAGCACGCCCGCGGCGCGCGCCTCGCGGTCGAGTTGATCGATCAGCCCCGCGTCGAGCGCGGTCGGCTTCTCGACGAGGACATGCTTCTTGGCGCGGATCGCCGCGCGCACGAGGTCGGCGTGCGTGTCCGTCGGCGTGCAGATCGAGACGAGGTCGATGTCCCTGCGCGCGAGCAGTTCCTCGACGCTCGACGCGCGCGGCAGCGATGCAAGCAAGGCGTCCGCTCCGCCGCCGGTGATGAGGTTGCCTGCCGCAGCGGCGCGCTGCGCGGGGTCGTAGAGCGCGCGGGCCGCGCAGCCCGGCGTGCCCGAATAGGCCCCGAGATGGGTGCGGCCCATGAAGCCGACACCGATGATCCCGACGCCGATCTCGCGCGGGTTCACGCCTGCGGCGTAAAGACCACGCCGCTCTCCATGTAGAAGTTCACGATGTCGCCGGCCATGAAGCTCCGCGCCGACTGATCCGCGGAGAGCGTGATCCACATCGGGACGACCGCCTGCAGCAGGAGACGGTTGCCCGTCGGGTCGGTCTCGCGGACGCGCCCCTGCACGATGCGCGGATGGCCCTCGACGGGCTCGATGAACTCGCCGCCCGCGTGGGCGCGATGGAGCTTCTGGGCGCGTCCGGACACGGAGCCCGTCACGCGCTTCCCGAGCGGCACGGCCGTGGCGCCGCCCGACACGAGGTCGAGCACATATTCGGTTCCCGGGACGGACACGAGGAACGAGCCGGAGCCGCCCGTGTTCGCCGAACCACGGACTTCCTCGAGGCGGACGGTGCAGGTCGAACTGGAGGCGGGTGCTGTCGGCATGGTCGGGTGTCTCGGTCGGGCCGCATCGAAGCGGCGCGGTTCGGGAAAGATACACACTTCCGAACCGCCTACCATGCGGCCCCGTGCTGCTCCTGATCGACAACTACGACAGCTTCACCTTCAACCTCGTCCAGCGCTTCGGCGAGCTCGACCGCTTCCTGCGCATCGAGGTCGTGCGCAACGACCAGATCACGGTCGAAGAGGCGGAGGCGCTGCGCCCATCGCGCCTCGTCATCTCGCCCGGGCCATGCACCCCGCGCGAGGCCGGCGTGAGCGGTGCGCTCATCCAGCACTTCAAGGGACGAATCCCCATCCTCGGGGTCTGCCTTGGACATCAGACGATCGGCGACTGCCACGGCATGCTCGTCCGCCGCAACGACGAGCCCGTGCACGGCAAGACCTCCGAGATCCACCATGACGGCCACGGACTCTTCGAGGGCCTCTCGAATCCCTTCGTGGCGACGCGCTACCACTCCCTGGTGGTCGACCCCGCCACGATCCCGCCGGAGTTCGAGAAGACCGCGTGGACCGCGAAGGGCGAGGTGATGGGCCTGCGATGGAAGGCGCCATCTGGCGCCTCGCCGCTCGAGGGCGTGCAGTTCCATCCGGAGAGCTTCCTCACGAAGGAAGGCCCGCAGCTGCTCGAGAACTTCCTTCGGATGATCTAGGCTCTGTCTGACGGATCCCCAGGACGTCGATCCACGCGGCATCCCGGCTGGCCGCGTCGGCTTCAACTCGCTGTATCGCTGCGGATACAGCTTCGTTTCACCTCCTTGCCATCCGGGCGCCGCGCGGATCTTTGGTCCCGGGGATCCGTCAGACAGAGCCTAGTCGTGCGATGTAGTCGCGCGATCCGCTCGCGATCCGCTCTCGAGCTCCCGCAACCCGCTTCGCAGGCCGCGCGCGTCCAAGTGATTCCGACCAACGCGTGATCGCTACCAAAGGCCGCCGCCGCCGCTCAACGACGAAGCGCCCCGCGCACGAGGTCCGCCCGTGCGGCGCGATCGTCGCGGCCATGTCCGACCTCGCCGCCCGTCGCCCGCGCGAGATGCGCAGGCTGGACCTCGAGGAGCAGCCGATCGACCAGAGGGCGCTCGATGTCGGTGATCCTGCCGAGCGCGATGCCGAGGCGGACGCGCGAGAGGAACTTGATCGACTCGTCGAGGGCAAGCAGCCGGCAGCTGCGGAGGATGCCCACCGCGCGGTGCACGCGGTCGTCGAGCGACGGGAGGTCGCGCGACACGAGCGCGCGCCGCGCGGCGCGTTCGTACTCGACGAAGCGCGGCACGATCACGCCTGCGAACTCCTCGACGAGGTCGTGCTCGCTGCGCCCGAGCGTGGTCTGGTTCGAGATCTGGAAGAAGTCGCCGAGCGCCTCGGTGCCCTCGCCGTGGAAGCCGCGCACCGCGAGATGCATGTCCTTCGCGGCGCGCTGCACCTTGTCAAGCTCCTCGAGCATGCGCAGCGCGGGAAGATGCATCATCGCGCTGACGCGGATGCCGGTTCCGACGTTGGTCGGGCACGCCGTCAGGTAGCCGAAGCGGGAATGAAACGCGAATTCGAGCGAGCGCTCGAGCGAGCGGTCGAGCTCGAACATGCGCTCGGAAAGCGGCGCGAGCTGCATGCCGGGCGCAAGCATCTGCAGGCGCAGGTGATCTTCCTCGTTCACCATCACGCTCGTCGTTTCGTCGGCCGAGATCGCGACGCAGCGGGGATGCGGTGCCTCGACGAACGGCCGCGAGATCAGGTTGCGCTCGAACAGCATCAGCCGGTCGATCGGCGCGGTCGCCTGCACATTCACCCAGCGCGTGCCCGCCTCGAACGGCCCGCCAAGCCGCGCGGCCTGCACGCGGTGCACGACATCCCCGAGCTGGTCGGGTGACGAACGGTTGACGAAGTTGAATCCGATCAGGTTGCGCGCAAGCCGCACGCGGCTCGAGAGCACGCAGTCGGCCATGGGAACCTCGCGGTGGTCGGCCGGATCGACCCCGATGAGCGGAACGCGCGGGACCCCCGACGCGCCGGGCCTGGCCCGCGGATCTCCGGGAATCCTCGCATCGTCCGCGGCGCTCACGATGGCCCACCTCCGGATGGCGAGCGTCCGTCGTTCGCAGTCGACACCGCGCCGCCCGACTCGTCGTCGGCCGCGCCGTTCTCGCCGCCACCGATCTCGAACAGGCGGTCGCGAAGGCGCGCGGCCCGCTCGTACTCCTCGCGCGAGACAGCCTCGCGCAATTCGCGGGCGAGCCGGTTGCGGAGCGCCGCGCGGTCGACGAGGTCGGCCGCATGCAGCGGGTGGCGACCCACATGCGCGCACGCGCCCGCCTGCGCACGCTCGATGATCGCGCCCAGCTCCGACTCGAACGACCGGTAGCAGAGCGGGCATCCGACCAGGCCGGTCTCGCGCACTTGCCCCATCGTCATTCCGCAGGAGCCGCAAGCCTTCGGCTGCTTCGGGGCCGCCGCACGCGCCTGCGCGAGCAGCTTTCCGGTGATGAGCGTCGGTCCGTGCGCGGTGGGGAGGATGAATCCCCGCTCCTGCGCATGCTCGGCGCAGAGATGCACCTCGGCCTTGAGGCCGTCCTTGACGACGATCTCATGCACAACGGCGGGATTCGGGCAACAGTCGCAGGTGCGTTCCATCGGTTTCGTTCGGGAGGCGCCGCTTCCATGCCTCGTCCATGCTTCGCGCGCGGGTCGCGCGCGCCGTCTCCGACACCCGGCGCCGCCGGACAATCGGAGAGCATCACTTTAGTCGCCTCCGCCCCGATTCATCGGCAAATCCAACGCATTTTCCGCAGGAGCGCGCCTCGGGCGACCGTCAGGCCACCGCGAGCGCAGCGCGCACACGCACCAAAGACTCGAGGATTCCCCGCACGGCGTCGAGCGGTTGGATCGTTCCTGCGTCCGAACTCGAGCGCTTGGGGTCGGGATGGCACTCGAGGAAGACGGCGTCGACGCCGACCGCCACCGCGGCGCGGGCAAGCTGGGCGCAGCGGTCCGGCCGACCGCCTGTCGAGGTCTTCTCGCCGCCCGGCAGCTGCGTCGAGTGCGTGGCGTCGAAGCAGGTCGGTGCCCCGAACTCGCGGCCGATGTCGATGAGGTCCGCAAGACCGATCACATCGGTGACGAGCCGGTTGTAGCCGAACGAGGTTCCCCGCTCGGTGAGCATGGTCTGCGTCGCGCCGCCCTCGCGCAGCTTCTCGAGCGCGTTGCGCATCTCCGCGGGCGACATGAACTGGCCCTTCTTCACATTCACCGCGCGACCTGTTTCTGCAGCCGCGGCGAGAAGATCCGTCTGACGGCAGAGGAACGCGGGGATCTGCAGCAGGTCGACCGCGCGCGCCGCAGGCGCAGCCTGGCGGGGGTCATGGATGTCGGTCGTCGCCGGGACGCCGAGCCGATCGCGCATCGCGGCGATCATGTCGAGGCCCTTCTCAAGCCCCGGGCCGCGCGGACTCTTGATGCTCGAGCGGTTCGCCTTATCGAAACTCGCCTTGAAGACATACGGGATCTTGAGATCCGCGCAGATCGCCGCGACGGTCTCGCCGATCCGGATGTTGGTCGCATCGTCCTCGAGGACGCACGGACCCGCGATCACGAGAAGCGGGCGCGACGGACCGGGCGCGGTCGCAAACCACGCGTCGAGGGCGGCCGCATGCCGGCTTGGCGTGGAGGCGTTTGCAGCGGGGGGCGTCGTCGACTGTGGCATGGCGGGTGATGGTGCGCGTCGCGGGGCGTGGGCGCAGAGGTCGGTTCCACCCACTGGTGGAGACCCGCGCCGGCGTCAGTGTACGGGGAAGCGCGTGCACCCCGCAGGCGCCGCAGGTGGGGCTCGCTCTGTCTGACGGAGCCTAGGGGGTGGGTCTGGAGGAATTCTGCAGCCGATTCGCGGAGTTCCGCAAAGGAGCGCCTTGGAACGGTCGAACACCTGAAGTGTGGACCTGTGGGCGTCTTCGATTCGGGCGTGTGCCCGAAGCCACCCGCAGCCAGAAGCTCGTCGGAGCACGCGGTCGCCATGGACAACATTCCGCTCGATCCCGACGCATTCTCGGCGCATGTGATCGCGCTGCTGCTCCAGCAGTTCCCCGATCGCAACGCCGTCGTCACGGGTCCGCTTCACATCGTCTTCGACGGCCGCCACCTTGGTCTCGAGAACCTCTACCGCATGGTGCTGCGTGATCCTGGCAACGCCGAGGAGATCGTCGAGAACTACCTCGACCGGCTCCTCGAGGGCGACCAGATCTCCGGCGCGCCGCTTCCGTTCTCGGTGGTGCGCACGCGCATCATGCCGCGCATCCAGCCCGAGAGCATCTTCGAGCACCTCGACCGCGAGCAGGTCGCGCATGTTCCGTTCGTGAACAACACCGTGATCGTGTTCGTGATCGACCTTCCGCAGCTGACGGTCTCGATCACCACCGAGCAGATGATCCGCTGGGGCCTCCAGTGCGACGATCTCGACGCGCTTTCGCGAGAGAACCTCGCGCGCTACGCGCCCGACCTCGAGGTGCGCGTCGTCGACTCGCACGACGGCGGCCGCGCGGCGATCGTCTCGCAGCAGGACGGCTACGACGCGGCGCGGCTGTTGCTCTCGACGCTCCACGACCGCCTCTCGCGCGAGATGAAGGGCGACTTCTATGTGGCGACGCCCGCGCGCGACACCTTCATCGCGATCAGCGTCGGCCCCGATCCGTTCGTGGGCCGGCTCAAGCAGCGCGTCGAGGACGACTACCGCCGCCTGCCGTATCCGATCACGCGCGAACTCTTCTATGTGACGCGCGACGGCGTGGCCGGCACGGCCGCGTGAACGCCGCTACTTCCCGGGGGCGTTCTTCGCGCCGCCCTTCGCGGCATCCTCCGCAAGCAGCGCCTCGATCGCGGCCTCGACATTGCCGTTGCCGATGTCCGCACCGCGCAGTTGCCCGTCGCGATCGATGATGTAGTAGTCGGGGTAGCTGTCGACCACATAGTTCGCGATCGCCTCGCCCCGCGTGTCGAGCAGCACGGTGTACTCGATGCCCTTGCCCCGGACGGTGTCGAGCATCTTCTCGCCGCCCTCCGGATGGCAGACGCCGATCATGACGACACCCTTGTCGGCGTACTTCTTCGCGATCGCGTTGTTCTTCGGAATGCTCGCGATGCACGGGCCGCACCAGGTGGCCCAGAAGTCGAGCACCACGATCTTGCCCTTGAGTTCGTCGAGCGAGGTGGCCTTGCCGACCGCCTCGCCGGCCGGCGTCCACTGCGAGAAGGCGCCGAGCGACGGTGCCGGCGGGCACTGGTCGAACTTCGCGACGGCGCCGCGGCGGCGACCGTCGCCTTCGAGGAGTTCGCGCGCGATGCGCTGCTTGCGCGCCGCCTTGGTTCCCGAGGGCTTCACGACGCCGCTCTCGCCCTGCGAGGGCTTCGCGCGCTCTTCCGCGGGCTTGGCCGCGTCAGGCGCCGAGGGGCGGCCTGCACCCGCAGCGCCGCCTGCGTCGTCCGCTTCGGCGAGCAGCTTCTCGACCACGGACTTCACATGCTTCGGCTGCAGCCCGACCGCGCGCACGATTCCCTTGCGATCGACGACCGCGTAGGTCGGCCAGAATCCGACATTCCACGCCTTCGCGCTGCGGCCGCCGCTGTCGACCGCGAGCGGATAGTTGATCTTGTTCGCAGCCGCGGCGCCCGTCATGTTCTCCGAGCCACGCGCGGCATCGTGGATTCCGATGATCACGAGGCCGTCGGCCGCGTGGGCGCGCATGAGCTCGACATTCTCGGGGATCGCCGCCATGCACGGCCCGCACCAGGTCGCCCAGAAGTCGACGACGACGACGCGGCCGCGGAGGTTCGTCCACGGATCGCCCTTGCGGTCCTTCCCGACGATCGCCTCGATGGCGGCGTCGTCGCCCGTCCAGCGGGTCACGGCGATCGGCGGCGGCGGCTTGCCGACCATCGCGCGGTGCGCGGCGCCGACGCTGCCTTGGCGCCAGAACCAGTCCTCCGGGAACTCGTCGCGCCGGGTGTCGACGGCCGCAGGCTCGCCGGCGATGCGCGCCATGGATTCGGAAGCAAACGCGAACGAGGCCGCGCAGAGAAGCGCCGCAGCAAGGGAAAGCGTCTTCATGCGGACAGCGTAACGCAGGCCGCGCGGATCAGCGCGGTCCCGCCACGATCTTTCGTTCGCTCGCGTCCTTGTTGAACAAGGTGACATTCCCCGAACCCTTCTCGTCGACGCCGACGCGCACGAGGTCCTTGCCCTCGGTGGAGCGCAGGATCACGGCCCCGCCGGCGGCATCCTCGGCCACGCCCGCGACCACGAGCGGGACGCCCGATGCGCTGAACAGGTTCAGAAGTCCGCCGTTCGAGCCCGCAAGGAGCGCGATCGAGCGACGGCCGTTGCGCGACAGGCTGATGCCGCCGCCGTCGTCCTTGCCGCTCTCGGCGACCAGCGTCGCGGCGCCCGAGGTCGTTCCGAGGGCGAGCCGGCCCGCGCCCTCCGCGTTCACGGCGGCTGCGAACACTGGGTTTCCCGAGTCGTTGTAGAGCTGCACGAGGCCGCCCTTCGAGACCGCCGGGTTCGCGCCGATGGACGCCACCGCGCGATCGCCGCCGGTGCGGCAGACGACCATGCCGCCGCCTTGGTTCGTCTCGAGCGAGGCAAGGCGGTCGCCGTCCTTCGAGAGGACTTCCGCCGATCCGCCCGCATCGCCGGCCTCGAGCTTGGCGCCGCCTGCAGACGACAGCGCGATCACGACCGACTCCTTGTCGCTCACCGAGGCGCTCACGCGCTGGGCGCCCGCCTTCGCGGCGAGGTCGAACTCTCCGCCAGCCTCGCCCGCGCGCAGCCGCGCCATCATCACGCCGTTCGGCGACACGAGCCCGAGGCTGCCGCCGTTCGCGGTGGCCTGCAGGACCGCCGCATCCTTGTTGTCCTGGTCGGCCAGCCGCAGCGCGCCGCCGCCCTCGAACGCGCCCGCCGCGACCACCGGGCTGCCTGCGCGGTTCGCAAGCGAGACGCGTCCGCCCGTCTGCGCCGCCTCGAACACGCCGACCACCTTGTCCTCCGGCGCGCCGAGTTCAACGCGTCCGCCCGTCCGCTGCGCGTAGGCGCTCACCATCGCATGGCCGTCCTTCGACCACAGGATGAAGTCGCCGCCGAGGTCGTTCGACCCGAGGCGCGCCGTGTTCGCGCCCGCGGCGTTCCAGAGGTCGAGCCGTCCGCCCTGCGGCGAGGTCGACGCGACGAGCGCCACGCGGCCCGCGTCGTCGACGATCTCGAGCCGCTTGGTCTGCACGAGCGGCAGGATCTCGGGATTCTTCATCGCGAACAGGCCGAACGCGAGTCCGACCGTCGCGAGGCCCGCGAGCAGCCGCGCAGAGCGCGCCTCGCGGCGGAGCCGTGCGACCTCGTGCCGGAGGAGGTCGAGATCGCGGCGGGCTGCTGCGTCGACGGTGCGGGAATCCTGCTGCGTTCCGAACTCTGGCTGCATGCGTGCTCCTCGCGGAATCCGCGGGTCGACATCGAGTCGCCGCACCTGAGGCGGCGTGCGGTTAGCATATCGGGGATGCCCTGCGCGGTTGCCGATCGGCACCTTTCGCACGGCGAAGAGGACGCGAAACATGGCGAAGAACGACCGCAGCAAGGAGACGCGCCCGCAGGGCACCGGGCCGATCGGCGTCGCACTCATCGGCACCAAGTTCATGGGTCGCGCGCACTCGACCGCATGGGGCAAGTGCTCGCAGTTCTTCGACCTCAAGCGTCCGCCCGCGCTGCGCATGGTGGCGGGACGCAACCCCGCGGAGACGGCCGCGTTCGCCGCGAAGTGGGGCTGGCAGGGCTCGACCACCGACTGGCGCGAACTGCTCAAGGACGACTCGGTCGAGCTCGTCGATGTCTCGACTCCGAACCATCTCCACGCCGAGATGTCGATCGCGTGCCTCGAGGCGGGCAAGCATGTCGCGTGCGAGAAGCCGCTCGCGGGCACGCTCGCCGATGCGAAGAAGATGGTGCTCGCCGCGCGCGCGGCGGTGAAGAAGGGCGTGCGCACCTTCGTCTGGTACAACTACCGCCGCTGCCCGGCCGTCGCGCTTGCGCACCGGCTCGTGCGCGAGGGGCGCCTCGGCCGCATCTTCCATGTGCGCGCGTCGTACCTCCAGGACTGGGGCGGTCCCGACACTCCGCTGCTCTGGCGCTTCCAGGCCGACCAGGCCGGCTCGGGCGCGCACGGCGACCTGAACGCGCACATCATCGACATGGCGCGTTTCATCACGGGCGACGAGATCACCGAAGTCGCGGGCGCGATCGAGGAGACCTTCGTCAAGGAGCGCGCCGTCGTCGCGAACGCGGGCGGCGAGATCTCGGGCAAGGGCGCGAAGTCGTCGGGCTCGGGCAAGAAGTCCGGCAAGTCGACCGTCGACGACGCGGTGCTCTTCCTCGCGCGCTTCAAGCAGGGCGCGATCGCGAGCTTCGAGGCGACGCGCCTCGCGACCGGCAACCAGAACCGGAACAACATCGAGATCAACGGCGAGAAGGGCTCGATCCGCTTCGACTTCGAGCGGATGAACGAACTCGAGTGGTGGGACCACACGCTCGAGCCGAAGCTCCGCGGCTGGAGCCGCATCATGTGCACGGATGGATCGCACCCGTACGCGGGGCATTACTGGCCCGCCGCGCACCTGATCGGCTACGAGCACGGCTTCATCAGCCAGGCCGCGGACATCTGCGCGGTCGTCGGCGGCGGGGCGCCGGTCGTGGCGCTGCCCGACTTCGAGGACGCGTTCAAGACGCAGTGCGTGCTCGAGGCCGCGATCCGCAGCGCGCGCGAGCGGAGGCCGGTGCCGATTCGGGAGCTGGACAAATTCTGAGCGGTCGCGGCTGCGGCCGCTCCCTCTGGTGCTACGGCCGCTGGTGCGGCCTCTGGTGCGTGATGGAGCGGTCGCGGCGTGATTGAGCGCTCGCGGCGTATCTGAGCGGTCGCGGCTGCGGCCGCTCCCTTTGGTGCTAGGGCCGCGGTCTGCGGTGCTGACGCAGCGCGCTCTGGTGCTTTGGCCGCGCGCTGTGGTGCTGACGCCGCGTGCTCTGGTGCTGTGGCCCTCGGCGGCTAACGGCGCCTTCGTGCGTGCACGCCGCGAAATTCCCTGCGATCCGCGCATCGCAGCGGTGTACAGTGTCTAGCTCGTCCCGACGACCCTCCCCATGCGAGATGTGCCGCATCCATCCTCTCCCCGCCGGTCTTCCGCAGATCCGCGCGCGCTGAGCCACTCGGAGATCGAACAGCATCTCGAGCGCGCCGTCGCGGCGCTGAAGTCGCTGCAGAAGGCCGACGGTCACTGGTGCGCCGAACTCGAGGGCGACTCGATCCTGCAGAGCGAGTACCTGCTCATGAAGTGGATCCTCGGGCAGGAGGGCCAGCCGCTCGCCGACGGAAGGCCCCCGCAGACGCTGCAGCGCATCCTCGCCTACCTCCGTTCGCAGCAGCGCGACGACGGCGGCTGGGGACAGTATCCCGGCTCCGCGCCCGACCTCTCCGCCTGCGTGAAGGCGTACTTCTCTCTCAAGCTCTTCGGCGACTCGCCCGACGCGCCGCACATGAAGAAGGCGCGCGCGCTCATCCACCATCTCGGCGGCGCCGAGAAGTGCAACTCGTTCACGAACTTCTATCTCGCCGCGCTCGGGCAGATCTCGTGGAACGCGGTGCCCGCGATACCGCCCGAGATCGTCTACCTGCCCAAGTGGTTCTACTTCCACCTCGACAAGGTGAGCGCGTGGAGCCGCACGATGATCCTGCCGCTTGCGATCGTCGCGACGAAGCGGCCGACGCGCGAACTGCGCGTCGAGCTCGGGATCGGCGAACTCTTCCTCGACCACGACGCTCGGCACATCCTGAAGCCGACGAACGCGGCGCCGCCGTTCTGGCGCGGCTTCTTCCTCAAGGTCGACGCGCTGCTCAAGCGCGTGCACGAGGCGGGCGGCACGCCGTGGCGGCAGCAGGCGATCCACCGCGCGTTCGAGTGGATCTCCGCGCGCGCAGGCCAGGATGGCGCCGCCGCGACCGACGGCCTCGGCGCGATCTTCCCGCCGATGGTGTACTGGCAGATCGTGCTGCACGCGCTCGGATACGAGCGCTCGCACCCGCTCGTCGCGCGCGCCGAGCGCGAGCTCGACGCGTTCTTCGTGCCCCTCGGCGCGGGCGACGACGCGCCCATCCGCATCCAGCCGTGCTTCTCGCCGGTGTGGGACACGGGCATCGCGCTCTACGCGCTGGCCGACTGCGGCTTCGACGCCGAAGACGACGAGGCGCTGCGCGCCGCGCGGTGGCTTGCGTCGAAGGAGTGCCGCTTCGCGGGCGACTGGACCGCGAATGTCGACGGCGCGCCCGCCGCGAGCGGTTGGTTCTTCGAGTACGCGAACGCGCACTACCCCGACTGCGACGACACGGCGATGGTGGCGATGGCGCTTGCGCGCACGCGGCCCCACGCGCCTGCGTCGCCGCGGGCCGACGAGGCGGCCGTGTTCTCCGCAGCCGCGCAGCGCGGCGTTCGGTGGCTCCTCGCGATGCAGAACGACGACGGCGGCTGGGCTGCGTTCGACCGCACCAGGCACCGCGAGATCCTCGAGTATGTGCCTTTCGCCGACCACAACGCGATGCAGGATCCGTCGTGCCCCGACATCACGGGCCGCGTGCTCGAGTGCCTCGCGTGGCACGGCTACGACGCCGCGAACCCCACCGTGGGCGCCGCGATCGAGTTCATCCGCGCGCGGCAGGAGGCCGATGGTTCGTGGTTCGGACGCTGGGGCGTCAACTACATCTACGGCACCTGGCAGGCCGTGATCGGACCGATCCGCTGCGGCGTGCCGCGCGAAAGCGAGTGGATCCAGCGCGCAGGCCGGTGGATGAAGTCGATCCAGAAGCCGGACGGCAGCTTCGGCGAGTCTGCGAACTCGTACCTCGATCCCTCGAGGAAGGGCCAGGGGCCCTCGACCGCCAGCCAGACCGCATGGGCTGCGATGGTGCTGCAGGAGATCTACGGCGCCGACGACCCCGACCTTCGGCGCGCGATCGAGTGGCTCTGCCGCACGCAGCTCGACGAGGGCGCCGCGAACGACCCGATCGCCAACCCGGACGGCGACCCCGCCGGCAGCTGGCGCGAGACGGAGTTCACGGGCACCGGCTTCCCGAAGGTGTTCTACCTGCGCTACCACCTCTATCGCCTCTACTTCCCGACGATGGCGATCGGCCGCTACCTCGCCGTCGGCGGGCGCGGCGTCCGCGGCAAGCGCCTGATCGACCGCGGCGAGCGCGCGGCGCTGTTCTCCTGACGCCCGAGATGCCGCGGCGTCTCGCGTACAGTGCGCGGATGCTGCGCCTTCTCGCTCCTGCGCTTGCGCCACTCGCACTCGCCGCCGCATCGGTCTTCGCCGGTCCGCCGGACACCTCGCTCGACGCGAGCGGCGCGCTCGTCGTGCCGCCGTCGGTCCTGCGCGAGGGCGACCCGTTCCGGCAGCTCGACGAAGTGCTGCCGACGCCGAACGACCAGCGCACGGCGTCGGGCGCGCCCGGCGCCGCCTACTGGCAGCAGAAGGTCGACCACGACATCTCGGTGACGCTCGACCCCGCGACGACCGAACTCGTCGGCACGGCCCGCGTCACCTACCACAACAACTCGCCGGACGAACTGCGCTACCTGTGGTTCCAGCTCGACCAGAACCGCTTCCGCGACGATTCGCTCGGCAAGCGCGCCGAGCCTGCGCCCGACCTCTCGAAGCCGATGCCGATCGGAGGCCTCCGCCAGATCGTCGAACAGCACGAGTGGGAAGGCGGCTACCGCGATGTCGTCGTGAAGGACCTCGACGGCAAGCCGCTTGCCGTCACGATCGTCGACACGATGATGCGCGTCGACCTGCCGAAGCCGCTCGCGCCCGGCGCGTCGTTCTCCTGCGACATGTCGTGGCGCTTCCTCGTGATGAAGAACACCACCTCGCGCGCGCGCTCGAACTACGAGCTCCTCGGCGAGAACGACCCGACGCGCCCCGACGCGGACCTCGCGCCGCTCTATGTGATGGCGCAGTTCTTCCCGCGCGCGGCGCCGTACACCGACATGCGCGGCTGGCAGCACAAGCAGTTCCTCGGGACGGGCGAGTTCGCGCTCGAGTTCGGCGACTACACGCTCGCGGTCACGGTGCCCGACAACTGGACCGTCGCCGCGACGGGCGAGCTGCAGAACCCGGCGGAGGTGCTGAGCGCCGAGCAGCGGGCGCGCCTCGACGAGGCCGCGAAGGACGAGAAGCCGCGCTTCATCACCACGCCGGACGAGGCGGCCACGCGCCGCGCGGCGAAGCCCGCAGGCACCCGCACCTGGCGATTCAAGGCCGACAATGTGCGCGATGTGGCGTTCGCCGCGAGCGCGAGCTTCATCTGGGACGCGGCGAAGGCGCCCGTTCCCGGCACCGACCGCGCCGCGCTCGCGATGAGCTACTACCCGGTCGAGGGCGAGCCGCTCTGGAGCCGCTACTCGACCCACGCCATCGCGCACACCATCGACAGCTACTCGCGTCATGCGTACCCGTATCCGTATCCCGTCGCGATCAGCGTGAACGGGCCGGTCGGCGGCATGGAGTATCCGATGATCTCCTTCAACGGTCCGCGGCCCGAGCGCGACGGGACCTACACGGCTGGCACGAAGTGGGGGCTCGTCGGCGTCATCATCCACGAGGTCGGGCACAACTGGTTCCCGATGTTCATCAATTCCGACGAGCGCCAGTGGACCTGGATGGACGAGGGCCTCAACACCTTCTGCCAGTACCTCGCGGAGCAGGAGTGGGAGAAGAAGTATCCGTCGGGGCGCGGCGAGCCTGAGAAGATCATCGACTACATGACGAGCTCCGACCAGGAGCCGATCATGACGAACTCGGAGAGCGTGCGCCGGCTCGGGCCGAACGCGTATGCGAAGCCCGCGACGGCGCTCAATGTGCTGCGCGAGACGGTGCTCGGCCGCGAGAACTTCGACTTCGCGTTCCGCGAGTACTGCCGCCGCTGGGCGTTCAAGCGTCCCGAGCCCGCCGACTTCTTCCGCTCGATGGAGGACGCCTCGGGCGTCGACCTCGACTGGTTCTGGCGCGGCTGGTTCTACACCACGCGTCCGGTCGACATCGCCATCACCTCTGTCACGCGACACACGATCGAGACGGCGGATCCGGAGCGCGTGAAGGGCGAGAAGAAGGCCGACCGCGACGCGCGGCCGCAGACGCTCTCCGAAGAGCGCAACGCCGGTCTCGCCGTCCGCGCCGACCGCTTTCCCGAGCTCCTCGACTTCTACTCGACCTTCGACGAGCTCGAGGTCACCGAGCAGGACCGTCGCCGCTTCCGCGACCTTGTCGCGCGGCTCGGTGCGCGCGATGCGGCGCTTCTCGACACCACGCTTTCCTTCACGGTTCTGCGCTTCGAGAACAAGGACGGCGTCGTGTCGCCCTTGCCGCTGACGGTCACCTTCGCGGACGGCTCGACCGAGGACATCACGCTTCCCGCGGAGATCTGGCGCTACGCGGGCGGCATCCGCGCGTCGAAGATGCTCGTCACCGCGAAGGAGATCGTGCGCGTCGAGCTCGACCGACGCCGCGAGACCGCCGACCGCGACCCGAGCGACAACGCGTTCCCGCAGGAGATCCGCCGCGAGTGGTTCGCCATCGAGCCGCGCGACCGCGGACCGAACCCGATGCGCGACGCGCGCGATTCCGCCAAGTGGACCGAGACGCGCACGGCCGCGGAGGCGCTTGCGAAGCGCGTCGCGGACGCGATCCGCGCGGGCCGCAGCGCGGGCAGCGCGATCGGCGACGATCCGGCGAAGGACGGCTGGGGAGTCGCGTTCGTCGTGCTCGACGGCGCGGAGCAGGGCTCGGGTGGCGTGGCGCAGATCGTGTCGGCCGGCCCGGACGGCGTGGTCGGCGGCGAGGACGACATCTCGTTCTTCGTGGCGGGCGACGGCACGCTGCGCGAGCGGCCCCGCGTGCGCCGCTGAGCGCGGCCGTCACGAGCCGGGCTCGACGCCGAACACGGACAGCAGGATCGCGAGCGCGTTGTTTGCGCCGTGAATCAGCATGGCCGCGACGATCCACGGGAACGCATCGGCGATGCGCGCGGGTGTACCCTCGCGCATGACGCGGCGCCACATGACCGCGACGCCCGCGGCGGCGATCGTCGAGCAGGCCGCGTGCATGGGCATCGTCACCATCCAGCGCCAGCGCGCGAGTTCCGGGCCCGCGTCGGGAAAGTAGACATGGATGTAGAGGAGGTTCTCGATCGCGCCGAACAGGAGGCCGCTCGCGGCGCCGCAGGCGATGATCGCGCCGCTTCCGGCGAGGAGCCTTCCGGGGAGAATCCACGGCTTGCGCTCCACGAGCCAGAGCACCGCGGCGACCTTCGCCATCTCCTCGACCACGGGCACCGTGAAGGCGACGGCGAAGTAGCCTGCGCCGCCGACCGCGCCAAGCTGCGACCAGATCGCGCACAGGACGGCGAGCGGGCCCGAGGCGAGCACGAGCCCGACCAGGACGAGCGCGCGCACGGCCGCCGGGGTCGCCGCACGGCGCGCGGCGACGATCTGCGCGAAACCCTCGATTCCGCCAAGCGAATCCGCCTGCCACCGGAGCGACGGCTCGTCGCGGACCGAGTTGTCGTTGTCGTCGGGCTCGATCGGTCCGCCGCGGGCCGGTTCCTCGTCGAGCGCATCGCCCTTCGAAAGATCAAGCGGCTGCCCGAGCATGTGCGGCTCGCGGAAGACGCTCGGGTCGTCGTCGGGCTTCGCGGGCATCGGCGGCGGTCAGCGCGTGGCGCCGCCTCGCGGAACGAGCGCGGTTCCGTACGCGAAGACCTCCGCCATCGGCAGGCCGCCGCGCGTGCCCACGCCGTTGATCGAGCAGGTCTCGAAGCGGATGTTGATGACGGTGGTGGCGCCGAGCGCGTGGGCCTGCTCGAGCATGCGGACCATCGCCTCGCGCCGCGCGCGGTGCATCATGCGCTCGAACGAACGGACCTCGCCACCGATGAGCTTGCGCAGGCTTGCGGCGAAGGTCTTGAAGTAGTCCGAGCCGATGACGACGCCGCCGGTCACGAGATGGCCGTCGGAGAGCGGGTGGCCGGCGGGCGGGGAGCGGAGGTTCGTCGCGATGCAGCCTGCGAGTTCGGCCTCGCGGCGATCGAGTTCGCGCAGGTGCGAGCGCTCGATCATGCGGCCGATCGAGAACCCGAGCGCGATGAGGAGAAGCGGGGCTCCGCACTGGCAGACGAGGGCGGCGATCTGGCTGGCGTCCATGGAGATCTCTCGGGCGGATCGGGTTCCCTACGCGGACATGAGCTCGGTGGGGTTCACAGCGCGTTCGGCGGCGCGATCGGGGGAGTCGGCTGCAACGGCGCGCCGCCGCCGATCCGGCGCAGGCGCACGGCCGTGCCGTAGGCGTAGAGCTCGGCGGCGCCCTGCGTGATCGCGCTCGTGCAGAAGCGCACATTGACGACGCCGTCGGCGTTCAGCTGGCGGGCCTGCACGAGCATGCGCTCGAGCGCCTCGCGCCGCGCCTCGGTGAGCAGTTCGGTGTAGCCCTTGAGCTCGCCGCCGACGATGTTCTTGAGCGACGCGGCGATGTCGCGGCCGACATGCTTCGACCGGATCGTGTTCCCTTGGACGAGTCCGCAGAGACCGACGATCTCGTGACCCGGGACCGTTTCGGTGTTGACGACGATCATGCAACCTCCATCTGCGGCGCCTCGCCCGCATGGACTTCCAGGCGGGGGACGCCGCGGGCAACATAGCAGCGTCAGAACGCAGGGGGCGCGACGAACTCGGCGCGGACGCCCGTCTTCGGATGCGCGAACGCGAGGGTCCGCGCGTGGAGGCAGAGCCGTGGCCGCGCGGTTCGGGCCGCGCCCTCCGCGTAGAGCTCGTCGCCGAGGATCGGGTGGCCGATCGCGAGCATGTGGACGCGCAGCTGGTGGCTGCGACCGGTGTGGGGCGTGAGCTTCACGCGCGTCCAGGCGAACCCGTCGCCGGATCCATCCCCGTCGCGGCCGCGCTCGAGCACCTCGTAGTCGGTGCGGCTCGGCTTTCCCTCGGTCAGGTGCACGATCTGGCGGGCGCTGCCGAGCGCCTCCTTGCGGAGCGGCAGATCGATCGTGCCGCGGTCGTCCGCCACATGTCCGGCGACGAGCGCCTCGTAGGTCTTGTCGACCGCGCGGGCCTCGAACGACATCGACAGCGTCCGATGCGACTCCGCGTCGCGGGCGAGCACGATCACGCCCGAGGTGTCGCGGTCGAGCCGGTGGACGATCCGAGCGCCGGGGAAGTCGTGCTGCAGCCGCGCGACGAGGCAGTCCGCCTTTTCGGGGCCGATTCCGGGCACGGAGAGCAATCCCGAGGCCTTGTTGCAGACGACGAGGGAGGGGTCTGAGAAGAGGACCGAGTAGCCGAGATCCGTCACGGGAAGGGCTACACTAACCGCCCCATGAAGCTTTGGAATCTCGCCGCCGTTTCGCTCCTTGCCGCCATCTCGGCCTGCACGCCGAAGCCAGCCGAGGCGCCCAAGCAGACAGACGGGCAGACAGACGGGCAGAAAGAGCCGCAGGCCCAGAAGCGGGCCGCCCCAGCGGCGCGGGTCGCCCCCGCGAGCGCCGTCGCGGAGCCCGGCGTCTCGGGCGCCCGGCAGTTGACCTTCCCCGACCGCTTCATCAAGGCGGGCGAAGCCTACTTCTCGCCCGACATGAAGCGCATCGTCTTCCAGGCGATCGAGGTTCCCGAAGGCGAGGACGATCCCGCCGAGTTCTACGCGATGTTCGTGTGCGATGTCGTGCGCGATGGCGCCGGCGACATCGTGGGCGTCGACAACATCCGCCGCGTGTCGCCGAAGGGCAGCGCGAACACCTGCGGCTGGTTCCATCCGACCGACCCGAACCGCCTCCTCTTCGCCACGACCGTCGGCGCGCCGACCGCCGAGAACGCGCCGGGCTACCAGCGCGGCACATCCCGCTACCGCTGGGCGTTTCCCCCCGAGACGCGCATCGTCGAAGTCGACCTGCGCACCGTGGACGGCACCGCGGCATCGCTCAAGCCGCTTGAAGGCGACGGCAAGGCGTACATGGCCGAGGCAAGCTGGTCGCCCGACGGCCGCTTCATCCTGTTCTGCTCGCTCGAGTCGGGCGACGGCGACCTCTACATCCGCGACACGAAGACCGGCGCGCGCCGCGCCATCGTGACGGCGGGGGGCTACGACGGCGGGCCGTTCTTCTCGCCCGATGGCAAGCGCATCTGCTACCGGTCCGACCGCAACCGCGACAACCTGCTGCAGGTGTTCGTCGCCGATCTCGTCTTCGACGCCGACGGCTCGATCACCGGCATCGCGAACGAGATGCAGCTGACCGCGAACGAGCATGTCAACTGGTGCCCGTTCTTCCGCCCGGACGGCAAGACGCTCGTCTACGCCTCGAGCGAGATGGGCCACCGCAACTACGAGGTCTTCGAGGTCTTCATCCCCGACAGCCCCGGTGCGACTCCGGCCCGTCGCCGCGTGACCGAAGCCGACGGCGCCGATGTGCTGCCTGTGTTCTGTCCGGACGGCAAGTGGCTGCTCTGGACCGGCCAGCGCCACGAGGGGCGGTCGAGCCAGCTCTACATCGGCCGCTACCGCGACCAAGGCGCCGCCAAGTGAGCGACGCGGCGCTCACGGCCATCTCCGAGCGGCGGTACCTGATCCCGTTCCGCTCGCAGCTTCTGCCTGCGATCTTCACCGACACCCTCGTGATCGGTTCGGGCGTCGCCGGGCTGCGCGCGGCGTTGGCCGCGGCCGAGCACGGCGAGGTGATCGTCGCTGCGAAGGATGCGCTCGAGATCTCGAACACCGCGTGGGCGCAGGGCGGCATCGCGGCGACGATCGCCGCCGACGACAGCGCCGACGCGCATGTCGCCGATACGCTCGAAGCGGGAGCCGGGCTGTGCGAGCCCGACACCGTGCGCGCGCTCGTCGAGGAAGGCCCGCGCGAGGTCGAGCGGCTGATCGAGATCGGGATGCGCTTCGACCGCGACGCGAGCGGCGCCCTGTCGCTCACCCGCGAAGGCGGCCACGGACGCCGCCGCATCGTCCACACCGATGGCGACGCGACCGGACGCGAGCTGTCGCGTGCGCTCATCGCCGCCTGCAGGCAGGATCCGCGCGTGCGGCTCTTCGAGAAGTGCTTCGCGCTCGACCTCGTGACCTCCGGCGGCGCACGCCGGGGCGACGACCGCGTCCTCGGCGCGATCACGCACCATCCGAAGTACGGGCTGCAGATCATCTGGGCGCGCGCGACCATCGTCGCGACCGGCGGCATGGGCCAGCTGTGGCGCGAGACGACGAACTCGCGCATCGCCACGGGCGATGGCGTGGCGATGGCGTGGCGCGCGGGCGCGCAGGTCGCCGACCTCGAGTTCGAGCAGTTCCATCCGACCGCGCTGTATGTCGCGGGCGCCGCGCGCTCGCTCATCTCGGAAGCCGTGCGCGGCGAGGGCGCGCACCTCGTCGATCGCGCGGGCCGGCGCTTCATGGAGGGGCGGCATCCGCTCGCCGAACTCGCGCCGCGCGATGTAGTCAGCCGCGGCATCGTCGAGCACCTGGCGTCGACGCAGGAGCCCAATGTCTTCCTCGACGCGCGCGGCCTCGGCAGCGCAGGGTTCGAGACGCGCTTCCCGGGCCTCTTCCGGCTGCTCGCGGGCTACGGCATCGACCCCGGCTCCGCGCTCATCCCCGTCATGCCCGCCGCGCACTACACGATCGGCGGCATCTGGGCCGACCTCGACGGCCGCACGAATGTGCCGGGCCTCTTCGCCTGCGGCGAGAGCGCCTGCAACGGCCTCCATGGCGCGAACCGCCTCGCGTCGAACTCGCTCCTCGAGGGGCTCGTCTTCGGACGGCGCGCGGGCGCGGCCGCCGCGACCTCCGATGGCGGCACGCGCGGCAACATCCGCGTGGTGAGCGACATCCGTCCGAGCGACAAGGGCGAGCTCGACCTCGTCGATGTCCGCTCGAGCCTGCGGAGCGCGATGTGGCGCAATGTCGGCGTGGTCCGGACGGGCAACCGGCTCGCCGATGCGCTCGACATGATCCAGTTCTGGTGCCGCTACTCGCTCGACAAGATCTTCGACGATCTCGCCGGCTGGGAGATCCAGAACATGCTCGTCTGCGCGACGCTCGTCGCGGCCGCTGCGCGCGCCCGCGAGGAGTCGCGCGGCACCCACACCCGCAGCGACTTCCCGGCCGCCCGCGCGTCCGAGGCGCTCCACAGGCTGTATTCGGCGGCGTGCGACCGCGTGGAACCGAAGCCCGTCGGTACGGCCGCTGCCGCCGTCAAGTAGCCTGCACGAGGTCATGCGCGGCGACCGAAGCATCCTCCACTCCGTCTCGCGAGCGCTGCGGCTCTCGGGAGCGGCGCTCGTCTGCGCGGGCTTCGTCGCGGCGTGCGGCCCGCGCGTCGAGTACCGCGCGCGTCCGGGCTTCGCATCGAGCGAGGACCTTCCCGACGAGATCGTCCTCGAGGACGGAACCATCATCCGCTATGTGCCGCTCTCGGAGTTCCTCGCCCGCCGCAAGGCGCGCGAGGAGGGGCGCATGTACGAGCCGCGCTCGGCCGAGGACAAGGTCGACCCGCAGAAGCCCGGTTTCCGGGCATGGGAGGAGGCCGAGGACGGCTCGGTGCGCATGCAGGCGATCATGCCCGAGCAGGTCGTCGCAAACGCCATGCGGGCGTTTCGCGAGGAGCGCTACGGCGATCTGTGGGACCAGATGGTGTCGGAAGGCGTGCGCAGGCGCGCCGCCGCCGAGTCGACGCCCGAGGCTGCGCGCGAGCGCTTCATCGTGTGGTGCGGGAAGAACCGTTCCGACGCGATGGTGCTCCTCAACCGCATGAGCTTCGCCTTCAGCACCAACGGCGTGGTGATGCGCAAGACCGGCGACAACATGCTGCAGATGACGCTCGCCCCGCAGGCGCTCTCCGACTTCAAGCTGCGCGTCGTCGAGGTCTCGTTCGAGTCGACGCCCGAGGGCGAGCGCGTGCGGCTGGCCGGCATTCGGTGACTTGAGCGGTCGCGGCTGCGGCCGCCTCGTCTGGCGGTCAGGCCGTGGAGTGAAAGCACGGCCCGCCTGGGACGCGCCGCATGAACGCGACTCGTTTGTCGTGCCTCCGTGAGGGGGCCCGACGGGCCAAAACGCACACGCGCCGAGGGGTTGCCTCGGCGCGCGTGGATCTGGTTTGGTTGGCTCCTGCGCTTACGCGCCCGCGCCTGCGGCGGGGGTCGGGGCGGGTTCGGTCGGGCCTTGCCCGCCATCGCCTCCGCCACCGTCGCCGGTCCGCGTCGCCTTGAAGGTCAGGTGATCCTGACCCTCGACGCGGGTGACCTTGATCTCGTCGCCGGCCTTGAACTCGCCCATGAGCAGGTTCTCCGCCAGCGGATCCTCGATGTACTGGCCGAGCGCGCGGCGCAGCGGACGCGCACCGAAGTCGGGGTTGTAGCCCTTGTCGATGAGGAAGTCCTTCGCGGCCGCATCGAGCTCCATCTTCATGCCCTTCTCGGCGAGGCGCTTGCGCACCTTCGAGAGTTCGTACTCGATGATGGTGACGAGGTCTTCCTTCACGAGCGGACGGAACACCACGACATCGTCGAGACGGTTGATGAACTCGGGCCGGAAGAACTTCTCGACCTCGCCCATCAGCGCCTTGCGCATCTTCTCGTAGTCCTGCACCTCGGAGCGCTTGCCGAACCCGAAGGTCGCGCCGCCCTTGATGACATCGGCGCCGAGGTTCGAGGTCATGATGAGGATGATGTTCTTGAAGTCGACATGGCGGCCGAAGCTGTCGGTGAGACGGCCTTCCTCCATGATCTGGAGGAGCATGTTGAACACATCCGGGTGCGCCTTCTCGACTTCATCGAGGAGGACGACCGCGTACGGACGGCGACGGATGCGCTCGGTGAGCTGGCCACCCTCTTCGTATCCGACATAGCCCGGAGGTGCGCCGACGAGCCGGCTCACATTGTGCTTCTCCATGTACTCCGACATGTCGAGGTAGATGAGCGCATCGGGGTCGCCGAACATGAACTCGGCGAGCGCCTTCGCGAGCAGCGTCTTGCCGACGCCCGAGGGGCCGACGAAGATGAACGAACCCATCGGACGCTTCGGGTCCTTGAGGCCCGAACGCGCCTTGCGGATCGCCCGCGACACGGCCTTGACGGCGTCGTCCTGGCTGACGACGGTCTTGTGGAGCTCTGCCTCGAGCTGGAGCAGGCGCTCGCTCTCGGCCTTCTCGAGACGGGTGAGCGGCACGCCGGTCATCTTGCTGACGACCTCGGCGACCACTTCCTCGTCGACGGTGCCGACCGTCTCGCTCATCCGCTCCTTCCACTCGACCTGCAGGCGCTCCCGCTCGCGGCGGTGCTTGTCCATCTGGTCGCGGATCTGCGCGGCGCGCTCGTAGTCGGCGTTCTTGACCGCCTCGTCCTTCTCGATCGCGAGGCGCTCGATCTTCTCCTCGATCTCGGCGAGGTTCGGCGGCTTCGCCATCGAACGGAGGCGCAGGCGAGCACCGGCCTCGTCGATCACATCGATCGACTTGTCGGGCTGCACGCGTCCCGGGATGTAGCGACCCGAGAACTCGATCGCGCCGCGGAGCGCCGCGTCGGTGATCTTGACGCGGTGGTGCGCCTCGTACTTCGGGCGGATGCCCTTCAGGATCTCGAAGGTCTGCTCCGCGTTCGGCGGCTCGACGGAGATCGACTGGAAGCGGCGCTCGAGCGCTGCATCCTTCTCGATGTACTTGCGGTACTCGTCGAAGGTGGTCGCGCCGATGCACTGGATCTCGCCGCGGGCGAGCGCGGGCTTGAGCACGTTCGACGCGTCGATCGCGCCTTCCGCGCCGCCGGCGCCCACCAGGGTGTGGAGCTCGTCGATGAACAGGATGATGTTCTTCGCGCGGCGGACCTCGTTCATGACCGCCTTGATGCGCTCTTCGAACTGGCCGCGGTACTTGGTGCCCGCGACCATCGCCGCGAGGTCAAGGACGACCAGGCGGCGGTCGAACAGGATGTCGGGGACCTCCTGATCGACGATGCGCTGGGCGAGGCCCTCGACGATCGCCGTCTTGCCGACGCCGGCCTCGCCGAGGAGGACGGGGTTGTTCTTGGTGCGGCGGCAGAGGATCTGCACGACGCGCTCGATCTCGTTCACGCGGCCGATGACCGGGTCGAGCTCGCCGTTGCGGGCGAGTTCGGTGAGGTCGCGGCCGAAGCTGTCGAGCGCGGGGGTCTTGCTCTTGGCGGCGCCACGGGTGCGCGCGCTGTCGCCGCCCTGCGGCGGGCCGCTGCCCATCGGGGGCTCCTGCGGCTCGCTCGGCGGGGGAGCTTCCTCGCTCTCGACGCCTGCGCCGAGGAGGTTGAGGACTTCCTCACGCACTTCCTCGAGCTTGAGGCCGAGGTTCATGAGGACCTGTGCGGCGACGCCGTCGTGCTCGCGGAGGAGGCCGAGCAGGAGGTGCTCGGTGCCCACATAGTTGTGGTTGAGGTTCCGGGCCTCCTCGATGGCGTATTCGATGACCTTCTTGGCGCGGGGGGTCTGGGGCAGCTTGCCCATGGTGACCATCTCGGGGCCGCTCTTGACGAGCTTCTCGACCTCGAGGCGGACCTTGCGAAGATCGATGTCCAGGTTCTTCAGCACATTCGCGCCGACACCGGAACCTTCCTTCACGAGGCCGAGGAGGATGTGCTCCGTTCCGATGTACTCGTGGTTCAGGCGCTGCGCCTCTTGGTTGGCGAGGGCCATCACCTTGCGTGCTCGGTCGGTCAATCGCTCGAACATGGGGAACTCCTTCCTTCCTGCCTGCCTTCGGTCTTTGCCCGTCGTGAATGGTGTACGCTCATTCCGCCGGACGACTCAGGAGCCTTCACAAGACTCCTGCGTATGAGATCCTACGCGCTTCCTGCGCACCGCATGGGCTGCGGTTCGCCGAAGCGCGCGGGAAGGGCAAACGTCATGCCCTTCCGTGAGGTGTTTTCGGCGCGAGTCCCTTCGGAGATACGCGAATGAACCGCTATTCTCGAAAGTTCATGCGGCCGTTTCTGGCGATCCTCGTGTCCTTTACTGCCGTTCTGGCTGTCCCGAGACCAGCCTCGGCCGACATCCAGCGGCGAGAGGTCTCACCCGAAGTCTCGCTTACGCTCGGGCTTGCAGCCGGGAAAGAGGAACGCTGCGCAGTCTCTGCGTGGTCGGGGGTCGGTCTGGAGGGGTCGTGCGGGTCGTATCGGTGGGAGCAAATCAAGGCGGGTTCCGCGTTTGCGGTCCTGAAGGCGGTGGTGGCGGCAAAGGATGCGGGGGCCGCTCGCGACGCGCTTGCCGTGATCCTGTCGCTGCCGGACTCGGCCAAGGTCGGTCCGCTCGCGGTCGACTGGGCGAAGCGGCAGGGGCTCGACGCCGCGGGGATCGAATCGGCCCGCAAGGAGGGCGAGACGCTCGCCAAGACGCGGGCCGACGAGGCGCTGCAGAAGGCTGCCGCTGCGGCGGCACGGTCTACTCCCGAGTCGGCGGTCTTCGCGACGACGGCATGGACGACGCCGACGCCGCAGGTGTTCGGCGAGATGAGCGCGCGCGCGGTCGAGGCGGCGCGGGCGATGCTCGCGCGCGCCGGGGGCAGCGCGACGCTGCATGAGTCGGCCAACATCGCGGTGCTCGCGGAGTCCGACGACGCGGCGTTCGCGAGGGAGGCCGCCGCGCTGGAGACGGTCTTCGCGGAATGGAGCGAGCGCTTCGCCTCCGCCGGGGTCACGGTCGCCGCGCAGGCACGCATCCCTGTGATCTTCGTGTCGGATCAGGACCGCTGGCGGCAGTTGGTGACGACCGCGTTCGGCGGCGATCCCGCCGCACACGCCGACAGCGTGACGATCTATCCCGCGATCGGGGCGCCGAACGCGTTCCCGGCGGCGATCGTGCTGGTGGCGCCTGAAGGCGATCGTTCACGCGCACGGTACGCGGCGACCGTCGGACTGGCCCGCGCGATCCTGCACTACACCGACGCTCCCGCGCGCGGACCTGCGTTCCTCAACGAAGGGCTGCCGCGCGTGATGGCGGATGTCTCGACGCCGAAGGCCGGCATGGACATCGCGTTGCGGCGGCAGGCGCTTGCCTTCATCCGCGGCACAGGGTCGTTCGTTCCGGTGGTCGCAAGCCAGTACGCAGATCCGATGTGGACGGGCGACCCGCAGCAGGCGCGGGCGGTTTCGTACCTCTTCGTGCGCTGGCTCTGGGACAACGAGCCAAGTCGTCTGCTGCGCTTCGCCAAGGCGACGGGCGCGTGGGGGGCGGCGAACACGCCGACGCCCGAGGCACGGTTCTCGCGGTCGTTCGGCATGACGGTCGAGGCCGCGTGCGCGCGCGCGAGGAAGTGGTTCCAGACGAATGACTAGATTTGAGCGGCCGCCGCTTGCGGCGGCGGCCTTTGGCGCATCCAGCACCAAAGGGAGCGGCCTCCCGCTCATCCAGCACCAAAGGGACCGGCCTCCCGCTCATCTAGCACCAAAGGGAGCGGCCTCCCGCTCATCCAGCACCAAAGGGAGCGGCCTCCCGCTCATCTAGCACCAAAGGGAGCGGCCGCAGCCGCGACCGCTCAATCACGCCACGCGGCCGTCGACGATCTTCACCTGACGATGCGCGCGCGCCGCGACCGACTGGTCGTGTGTCACCATCAGCATCGTGAGCCCCTCGGCCTGGC
>Ga0209985_10000653_pt1 | contig 36780 bp, 37 predicted proteins | sample NOAtaG_FD_187305 | JGI IMG/M metagenome (GOLD analysis project Ga0209985, IMG submission 187305) | Freshwater lake microbial communities from Lake Erie, under a cyanobacterial bloom - NOAA_Erie_Diel6S_1000h metaG (SPAdes) (version 2) | ecosystem: Environmental > Aquatic > Freshwater > Lake ...
CCGATCTGCGTCCATCCGCATGGGCTCCCGGCACGGCGATCCCATTCCCGGCAGCCGGTTCTTCCGGTCGTTCTGCGGTTGCTGCGGGGAGCCCATGCGGATGGACGCAGATCGGCTGAATGGCGAGGTGCTGTGCGGCGACTGCGACCCGCCCCACATCGGTGTGGGTGGTCCGGCTTCTGCTCTCAACAGCATCGAGAACGACCCGGATGCCTGGCGGCCGTCTTTCCTAGCTGACTAACCAATCGGAGCCTGCCTCTTGCAGTTGAGGTCCTACCAATCCGACGCCATCGCCGCCGTGTACGAGCATCTGCGCTCTCGTGACGACAATCCGTGCGTCGTCATTCCGACCGGCGGTGGCAAGACGCCGGTGATTGCGACCATGTGCCGCGACGCGGCCACGCACTGGAATGGGCGCGTCATCATCCTGGCCCACGTCAAGGAACTGCTCGAGCAGGCGGCTGACAAGCTCCGCACCATCGCGCCCGACGTGCCAATGGGCATCTATTCGGCGGGTCTGAAGCGCAAAGACCTGGGCTACGCCGTCACGGTCGCGGGTATCCAGAGCATCTGGAAGAAGGCGTGTGACCTCGGACCCGTTGATCTGATCATCGTCGATGAGGCGCACATGGTGCCCGCCGAGGACGATGGGATGTATCGGCAGTTCATCGCCGATGCCAAGGTGGTGAACCCGCACGTTCGCATCATCGGGCTCACCGCGACGCCGTACCGCATGAAGTCCGGGTCGATTTGCGCCCCCGAGAACATCCTCAACCACGTCTGCTACGAGGTCGGTGTCCGCGAGCTGATCGTGCAGGGCTTCCTGTCGCCGCTCAAGACCAAGGCGGGCCTTCAGAAGATCAGCACCGACGACCTGCACGTTCGCGCCGGCGAGTTCGTCGCCAGCGAGGTCGAGGACCTCATGGACAAGGAGGGGCTCGTTGAGGGCGCGTGCGCGGAGATCGCGCAGCACACCAACGACCGCAGCGCCACGCTGATCTTCTCCTCGGGCATCCGCCACGGGCAGCACATCGTCGATGTGCTCAAGACCAAGCACGGCATCGAGTGCGGCTTCGTCACCGGCGACACCCCCGACGGCGTGCGTGCGGCGATCCTCGGCCGCTTCCGATCGGGCGAGCTCAAGTACCTGTGCAACGTGAACGTGCTGACGACCGGCTTCGATGCCCCGCACATCGACTGCGTGGCGCTCGTGCGCCCGACCATGTCACCGGGCCTGTACTACCAGATGGTGGGCCGGGGCTTCCGCCTCCACCCGGGCAAGAACGACTGCCTAGTGCTCGATTTCGGAGGCAACGTGCTGCGCCATGGCCCGGTCGACGCGATCCGGATCGCCACCGACGATCGCGGCGGCGGTGAAGCGCCGGCCAAGGAGTGCCCGAGCTGCCAGGCCCTGATCGCGGCGGGCTACCAGACATGTCCGGAGTGCGGCCATCAGTTCCCGGAGCCCAATCGGCAACAGCACGAGGCGAAGGCCAGCACCGAGGGCATCCTCTCGGGGCAGACCACGCGCGAGGAGCATCGCGTCAGCGAGACGACATACCACGTGCACTACAAGCGCAGCGACCCCTCCGCGCCTCTGACGATGCGCGTCGAGTATCGCGTTGGCTTCAACCGCTTCTTCCGCGAGTGGGTCTGTTTCGACCACACGGGTTACGCCCGCACGAAGGCGGAAGCATGGTGGAGAGCACGCTCCGTCGAGCCGGTCCCCGGTAGCACCGAAGAGGCGGTCGAGATGGCCAAGGCCGGAGCGCTTGCGCCAACGCTCTCGATCACCGTTGAGAAGAAGGCCGGCGACCAGTTCGAGCGCGTCACGCAGCACCTTCTGGGCCACAAGCCTCCGCGACTGGACAGCGAGGAAGGCCTGCCAGACCGGCCGCCGGAACCCGCGAGCGTGACGTGCGGCATCCCCGATGAGGAGATCCCGTTCTGAACGCCGCCACGGAAGTCCAACTCGGCTTTGCCGCTGCCGCGTATCTCCGCGCCCGGCTGTCCGTTCTTCCGGCGGTCAGGCGGGGCGATGAGAAGCGCGTTGCGCTGCCGAAATGGGCGATGTTCCAGCGTCGGCTCCCGACCGACGCTGAGGTGTCGGCGTGGATGCGCCTCAACCCGGACGCGCTGTGCATCGTTTGCGGCGCGGTGTCGGGCAACCTGGAGATGATCGACTTCGACTGCGCCGGGGAGGCCTTCGAGGCGTGGCGCTCGATGGTCGAGGAGATCGAGCCGGGTCTGGTTGATCGACTCTACGTGGAAGCTACGCCCTCCGGAGGTCGGCACGTCGTCTACCGGTGCGAGTCGCCGGTGTGCGGCAACACCAAACTCGCCCAGCGGCGGGACGTCGTTGATGGGGAGGCGGCCGTGGAAGTCGCTGGCAAGACCCTCACGCCACGGCGCGGACCGGACGGGACGTGGTCGGTCGCGGTGACGCTGATCGAGACGCGCGGAGAAGGCGGGATGTTTCTGTGCGCCCCGTCGCTCGGCTATGAAGCGATCGCAGGCTCGCTCACCGATCCCCCTAAGGTGTCCACCGAGGAACGCGAGGTGCTTCTCGGTTGCGCCTGGCGATTGGACCATGCCGTGCCGGACGTCGCGGGCGCACCGCCGAGAGCGCCGGGTCCGCACCTCAGGCCCGGGGACGACTACAACGCGCGGGGCGACGCTCGCGAACTGCTGCGGCGGCACGGCTGGGAAATGGTCAGGGGCGGCGAGAACGAGCACTGGCGGCGGCCGGGCAAGGCGCGCGGCACGAGCGCGACGCTCAAGGGCGGCGTGTTCTACGTCTTCTCGAGCAACGCCGCGCCGTTCGAGCCCAACCAGGCCTACGCCCCGTTCGCGGTGTACGCGATGCTTGAGCACAGCGGGGACTTCACGGCCGCAGCCGCGGAGCTGCGACGGCAGGGATTCGGGACGGACCAGCCCGAGGCCGGGGACGTCGACATCTCGGCGCTGGGCGGCGAGTGCGACGCAGTTGAGCGGGTCGAGCGGCCGGACGACCCGGGACCGTTCCCGGCGCACCTGCTCACGGTGCCCGGCCTCATCGGCGAAGTTGTCGCGCACAACCTGGCGTACGCGCCGCGCCCACAACCGCAGCTCGCCCTTGCCGGAGCGATTTCCCTGCAGGCCGTCCTGGCCGGTCGGAAGGTGTGCGACGAGCGCGCCAACCGCACCAACGTCTACTGCGTGGGCCTGGCCAAGAGCGGCGCTGGCAAAGACCACGCCCGCAAGCTCACACGCGACATCCTGTTCGCCGCCGGCGCCGATGCTCTCGAGGGCAACGAGGATCTCGCCAGCGACGCCGGGCTCTTCACTGCCGTCGAAACACAGCCCGCGATCCTGTTCCAGCTCGACGAGTTCGGCCGCTTCCTGCGGACCATCGGCGATCCGAAGAAGGCTCCGCACCTGTTCAACGTGCTGACGGCCTTCATGAAGTTCTACAGCTCGGCCGACACCTTCGTGCGGGGCAAGGCTTACGCCGACTCCAAGAGGAACAAGTCCGTGGACCAGCCGTGCGTCGTGCTCTACGGCACGACGGTGCCGGACAGCTTCTGGGAGTCGATGACCTCTGAGAGCCTGAGCGATGGATTCATCGGGCGTTTGCTGGTCTTCGAGAGCCCGGAGCGACCCAAGCGGCAGCGCCGCGCTCGGATCGCCCCGCCGCAGTCGGTAGTAGACCGCGTGCGCTGGTGGTGGGATTTCGTACCGGGGGGCAACCTCCACAAGGAGCACCCCAGGCCGCTGGTCGTTCCGACCACCCCTGAAGCCTCCGCGCGGTTCGACGCGCTTGCGGACCACGCCGACGCGGAGATGGAAGCCAAAGGCGAGGGCATCGCGGCCGTCTGGTCCCGAGCCGAGGAGAAGGCCTGCAGACTGGCTCTGATCTACGCCTGCTCAGCGAACCCAGAGGAGCCCGTGATCGACGATCGGGCGGCAGCATGGGCGTGCGAGCTGTCGGCATACGTGACGAAGCGGCTCCTCTTCGAGGCGCACGTCCGCGTGGCCGACGGCCAGTTCGACGCTCGCCAGAAGCGTGTGCTGCGCCTCATCGTCGAGCACGGCGGCACGCAGGGGCTCAGCCACACCCAGTTGCTGTGGAAGACCCGATGGCTGAGCGTCCGCGAGCGGCAGGAGGTCGTGGAGAACCTGATTGCCACCGGGCAGATCAATGAAGTTCGCGTTGCAACGAAGGGAAGGAGCGCTACCCGCTATGTTTCCAGGGCTTGAAGGCGCGTCGCGGTCTTCGCTGCATCTTTGTGGGTCGGCCCCGTGTGTGTGCGCGCGCCGCCGCTCACACACGTGGTATGCAAACAAGCAATCATCTCTCTCTTCAATCACACCCCCTCGTTTTCCGCGTGGGAAACCTCATCTCCGCCTCCGCCACGTTCCAGCCACCCGAACTTCATTGAAGCGCATGGTGGCAATCCCGGGTGGAAGCCTTACGGGAGGGGAGGCGGATGGCGTTAGGTACTTCCCGGGCGGGGACGCGAGGCTTGGCCCGCGGGAACAGCCGCGCTTGGCGACAGAGTTTATTTCGGCCGTCCGAGCGCCGGGCGGCCCCGTGGCGGGGTCGGTACGCCGCCCCGCCCAGGACGCGACGTGGGCCAACGTGGGCGGACCCGTGGCCAACGGTCGAGGCCCGTAGCGGGCGGGAATTGGGGCGTTGAGCGCCCCCGGACGGGCCCGTCAGCCCGAGCGATTCAACCAACCAGCGATCCAGCCATCCCCGCCCCCCCGGACCCGCCGCATGTGCGGCGGGCCATCACGACGCCCCACGCGCTGGCGCTTGCCGCCGCGCGTCCGAACGGAGATCGCTGTGAACATCGAGACGCTCCCCATCGACGCGGTCAAGGAGTACGACCGCAATCCCCGCACCATCAGCGACGCCGCCATCGACGCGGTCGCCAAGAGCATCGAAGCCTTTGGCTTCAAGATCCCGATCCTGATCGACGCGGACGGCGTGATCATCGCCGGGCACACGCGTCTGCGCGCGGCGCGGAAGCTCGGGCTCAAGGAGGTGCCGACGATCCGCGCGGACGACCTCACGCCGGACCAGGTCAAGGCGCTGCGCATCGCCGACAACAAGGTGGCATCGCTCACCTCGTGGGACATGGAACTGCTGCCCATCGAGCTCGCCGACCTCAAGGGCGTCGACTTCGACCTCGCGCTGCTGGGCTTCAGCGCCGAGGACCTCGCGGCGATCATGGCTCCCGCCGGCACCGACGGTCTCGTCGACCCCGACGACGTGCCCGCGCCGCCCGACGCGGCGACGACGGTGCCCGGCGACGTCTGGGTGCTCGGCAACCACCGGCTCATGTGCGGGGACAGCAGCAAGCCAGGAGACCTGGACCGGCTGCTCGACGGGCAGCCGATCCACCTGGTCAACACCGATCCGCCGTACAACGTGAAGGTCGAGCCGCGGAGCAACAACGCCATCGCGGCCGGGCTGTCGTCGTTCACGATGGCGCAGCGCAAGGACGCCAGCGCCGGCGACCAGCAATCGGCCGACCTGCACCGCTACCCGGAGAAGTCCAAGCCGACGCACAAGAAGCTCCGGGCCAAGGACCGGCCGCTGGCCAACGACTTCGTGTCGGACCAGGAGTTCGACCGCCTGCTCGCGGCGTGGTTCGGCAACATCGCCCGCGTGCTCATCCCCGGCGGCGGGTTCTACATCTGGGGCGGCTATGCCAACTGCGCCAACTACCCGCCGGTGCTCAAGGCGATGGAGTTGTACTTCTCGCAGGCGGTGATCTGGATCAAGGAGCACCCGGTCCTGACGCGCAAGGACTTCATGGGGAACCACGAGTGGTGCTTCTACGGCTGGAAGGAGGGCGCGGCGCACCGGTTCTTCGGCCCCAACAACGTGCCCGACACGTGGAGCATCAAGAAGGTCAATCCGCAGAGCATGGTCCACCTCACGGAGAAGCCGGTGGAGTTGGCCCGCCGCGCCATCGAGTACTCGTCGCGGCCCGGCGAGAACGTCCTCGATCTCTTCGGCGGCAGCGGCAGCACGCTCATCGGCGCGGAGATGACGGGGCGGCGGGCGTTCCTGATGGAACTGGATCCGCTGTACTGCGACGTAATCGTGCAGCGCTGGGAGAAGTTCACGGGCCGCAAGGCGGAGCGCATGGGCTCAAACGCTGTGGCCGAAGAGAAAGCCGCGACGCGGGTCGCGGCTGGGAGCAAGGCGTGATGTGCGCCTCACTCGTCGAGGGTCGGGAGCGGGCCGTCGGTCGCTTCGTCCCATTCAAGGGCGTAACGCTCGGCGATGTCCTCGATGTCGTGCTCGGTGAGGTAGTCGGCGGTCTTCCGCTCCTGGCACGCGGCGACGGCCCGCGCGAGGTCCGCCCATTCCTCGATGGTGAGCATCTGGTCCTGGCGTGCGCCGAGCAGGTAGAGCGCGGCTTGGAGGACGGCTTCGAGTTGCGCTTCGCGGTTGGGGGCGGGCGTCGCGGTCATGGCTCAGGCTCCCTTCCCGCGTGGGGGGGCGACAAAGACGCCGCGCTCGTGCTTCTTGAAGCGTGCGGCCGTTCCCTTGGCGGCGATCTCGCGGATGATCGCTGCGTAGAGCGTGGCCTCGGGCGTCTTGCCGCCCGGCGAGCGCCACAGGCCCTTGGCCTCCATCGCGGCGATCATGTCCTTGGCCCGCATGGGCACCTCGCTCGCGGCGAGCACCTGCGCGGCCGCGTCGAGCGCGCTGATCCGCTTGGGCTTGGGCTCCTTGGCGGGCTTCGGGGCCTTCTCGACCTTGGGCTTCTTCCCCTTGGCGGCCGCGGCCAAGTTCGCGTTGTTGGCCACCTCCTTCTCGCTGGGGACCTCGTGGTCCTGCTTCCCGCCCGCGAGGCGGCCGTTCATCTCCGCGAGCGCCGCCTTGCGGAGGCGCTCGGTGCTGGACGGCTTGCCCTCGGCCCCGCGCTTCTCCGCCGCGCGGGCCTTCCGAGCCTCGCTCATCTCGCGCTGGACCTTGCCCATGTTCTTGATCGTGCCCTTGCGTGCCATGTCGAACTCCTTCAGTCTGGTGCGGAACCCCGCCGCACGCTGCGGCGGGAAAGCGTGGTCGTCGCGGTTCCCCGCGACGCCGCGTGGGGCGGGTCAGCAGCCCGCGATGCGGTCGATCTCGTTCAACACGTCGTGGACCATCGAGTTGGTGGCGGCGGGGCGTCCCTGGCGGTCGGTCCCGTACACGCGCGTGGCAACGATGCAGGCCTTGGCGTACCTGGCCTCACGGCTCTCGTCGCGGTGGAACTCGGCAACGACCTTGTCGAAGCGGCCCTCCGCGCGGCTCATGCGGACCACGCTCGCGACCGCACCGTCGTCCGTGGCTCGCACCGTGATGTCTTCCTCGTGGCCCTCGATGACGATGTGCTTGATCTTCATGGCGTGTCTCCTTGGCGGGGGTTACTCGGCGTCGTTCAGGAAGGCCTCGACGTGCTCGCGATCCATCCCGCTCATGAACCCGACCAGGTCGATCAGGTCGCTGCGGACCTTCCCGAGGTCGCCCGTTCGGCCCCAGTTCTTCGGGTCGGCCTTGGCCGCCTCGGCGTGTTTGTCGAGTTCCATCTGCAGGACGTCGATCAGCCGGGCGATGTCGTTCTGCCGGGCGGCGTAGGTCTTGGCGGCGGTCGGTTCGGGCGTTGTGGTCTTGCGCTTCGTCATGGTCGTACTCCTCGGGGTTGTGGTTCTCTAGTAAACAGCGAAGCCCGCATGACGCGGGCTTCAGGTCGTCGGGCGGTTGTCGCTGGGGCGGTCCCAACTCGTCGTGTCCTTGGGCTGGCCGACCGCCCGGAGGTAGTCGATCAGTTCGTCGGCGGTCCAGGTATCGCCGTCGATCGCATCGTGCTCGTTCGGGGCGTCCTCGTTCTCGCGGTCGAGCTCGAAGAGGCGGAAGCCGCCGAGCGACCCGGGCCGCGGGCCCCAAGCGCCCGTCGGGAGGCGTCCGCGTCCGGCGGGGACCGTCGCGATGTTCCAGCAGCGCCCGTCGGGCGTGTGGATCTCGATCGCCGGAATGCGGAACCCGCTCTTGGCGAGGGTCATGGCGAGGTCGAGCGTGGTCTTCGTGGTCGCGTTCATGTTCGTGGTCTCCGTCGCGGGGTTCCGCCCCGCGTTGTGACACATGAAGCCATGACATCCGCGAACAGGCAAGGCAACCGCGCGAGGATTCGCCGTGAATCTGCCCTTTGTGGGCAACTACGCGGAACATGTGGGCAAGTGGCGAAACTGCTTCGCGCGGGAGGTCCGCGATGACTCCCGAACACGCGCCTAGTTCCGAGCATGCACAGGGAATGTCCCGGCTCAACCCCGCCGCGCTGGGCGTCGCGGACGCCGCCCGCGTGCTGACGCGGATGGGGGGCAAGCCGGTCACCGAGGAGATGCTCCGCGCCGACATCGACGCGGGCGCGCTAACCAACGCCAACGGCACCATCAACCTCGTGCACTACGCCGCGTGGCTCGTAAAGGAGATGTCTGCTGGTGGCGATTGACCCGCGTCAACTCAAGCCCGGTGAGCTCGCGCGGCTGCTCAACAGCACGCCGCTTGGCGAGGTCATCAGCGAGCGGCAGCTCCACCGGCATCGCACGCGCGCGGGGTTCCGTGTCGCGGCAGACGGCGACGCGGGGAAGCTCGATCTCTTCCGCTACGTAGCGTGGCTGGTGACCACGCGGCACGAGGCGATCGCAGAGGCGGCGCGCACGCCCGAGGGGCTCACGGGCTACGAGGCGATGAAGGAGCGGGCCCGGCTCCGCAACGCGATGCTCTCGCTCTCGGGGCGCGACATCGGCGACCTGCCAGCGGTCGCAGACCCCGCTCGGCGGGCGCGGGCCGCGAAGGACTTCCGGTACTTCTGCGAGACCTACTTCGGGCAGACCTTTCACCTCAAGTGGTCCGACGACCACCTGAAGGTCATCGCCAAGATCGAGCAGGCGGTGCTCGAGGGCGGACTGTTTGCGATGGCGATGCCGCGCGGCTCGGGCAAGACCAGCCTGTGCGAGGTCGCGTGCCTGTGGGCGCTCCTCTACGGGCACCGCGAGTTCGTGGCGCTCATCGGCTCCGACGAAGAGCACGCGGCCGGGATGCTCGAGTCGATCAAGGCGGAACTGGAGAACAGCGAGATCCTCGGCGCGGACTTCCCGGAGGTCTGCCACCCGATCCGCTCGCTGGAGGGCATCCACCAGCGCGCCTCGGGCCAGCTCTACCAGGGCAAGCAGACGCACATCGGCTGGACGGCCCGCGAGATCGTGCTGCCGACCATGCCTGGCTCTGCAGCATCCGGGTCCATAATCCGTGTCGCTGGCATCACCGGCCGTATCCGCGGCATGAAGCACAAGCGAGTCGACGGGGTGAGCGTCCGTCCCTCGCTCGTGCTGATCGACGACCCGCAGACCGATGAGAGCGCCCGGTCGCCCTCGCAGTGCGCCAACCGCGAACGCATCCTCGCGGGTGCGATTCTCGGGCTTGCTGGACCCGGCAAGAAGATTGCCGGGCTCATGACGCTGACGGTGGTCCGCCCCGACGACCTGGCCGATCGCATCCTCGACCGGGACAAGCACCCGCAGTGGCAGGGTGAGCGGACGAAGATGGTGTACTCGTTCCCGATGGCGGATCGGTTGTGGGCCGAGTACGCCCGTCTGCGGGCCGAAGGGCTCAAGGCTGACCGGGGTGGGGCTGAGGCGACCGCGTTCTACAAGGCGCACCGTGCGGAGATGGACGCCGGCGCGGTGATCGCCTGGCCGGAGCGATTCAATCACGACGAACTGTCCGCGGTGCAGCACGCGATGAACCTGCGGCTGCAGAACGAGGCGGCGTTCTTCGCCGAGTACCAGAACGAGCCGCTCCCCGAGGTCGAAGTCGCTGACGACCTGCTCAGCGCTGACCAGATCGCGTCCAAGGTGAACGGCCACGCCCGCGGGCTGGTCCCGCTGGGCTGCTCGCACCTGACGATGTTCGTGGACGTGCAGGGCAAGGCCCTGTTCTACCTCGTGGCGGCGTGGGAGGACGACTTCACGGGGCATGTGATCGACTATGGCACGGAGCCGGACCAGAAGCAGGCGTACTTCACGCTCCGGGACATCAAGCGGACCCTCGGGACGGCGTCGGCCCGCGCTGGCGTCGAGGGGGCGATCTATGCCGGGCTCGAGCGACTCATCGACACGACCGTCGCCCGCGAGTGGCGGCGCGACGATGGGGCGATGGTGCGGATCGACCGCTGCCTGATCGATGCCAACTGGGGCTCGTCGACCGACGTCGTGTACCAGTTCTGCCGCCAGAGCCCGCATGCCAGCGTGCTGACCCCCAGCCACGGTCGGTACGTGGGCGCCAGCAGCCTGCCCTTCAGCGATTACAAGCGCAAGCGCGGCGAGCGGGTCGGGTTGAACTGGCGCGTCCCCGTGGTGACCGGCAAGCGAGCGGTGCGGCATGTGATCTTCGACACGAACTTCTGGAAATCGTTCGTGCACGCGCGGCTCGCCGTGCCGATGGGCGACCCGGGCGGGCTCTCCCTCTTCGGTCACAAGCCCGAGCACCACCGACTGCTTTCGGAGCACCTGACCAGCGAGTACCGCGTGCGGACCGAAGGCCGGGGACGCACGGTGGACGAGTGGAAGCTCCGGGTCGAAGGGCTTGACAACCACTGGCTGGACGGCCTCGTGGGCTGCGCAGTTGCGGCGTCGATGGAGGGGGCGGTGCTGTTCGGCACGGACCAGAGACTGGTCGTCCGACCCCGGTTGAAGCTCTCGGCGATCCAAGGAGGGCGTCGCTGATGCCTCGCGTGAAGCAGCAAGCACTGTCGCTGGGGAGTGGCAAGGTCGGCCTCGTCTGCCGAGCCTGTGGTTGCCAGCACTTTCGCGTGGTGTACGTGAAGCATCGCCCCGACGGTGTTGTACTGCGCCGGCGGGAGTGTCGCCATTGCGGGAAGCGGACGTTGACTCGCGAGACGCAGGTCGGTGGTTTATCTATCAACCGATCCGCTTGAGCATTCGCCACTTTTGCTCCGGTTCGCGTAGATGGCCCTTAGACGCGGCATGCGCCGCGACTCGGAGCGATCATGCCGGACCCCACCCCCAATCTTGAGCAGGCGATCCGCGACAACGCGGCTGGTCCAGCCAAGGCAGCGGGTGATTCTGGCAGCGTGGAACAGCATCCGATCCCGCACCAGATCGAGGCGGATCGGTACCTGGCATCGAAGCAGGCGGCGAAGTCACCGTCGAAGGCGCTGCGCCTGACGCGGCTGATCCCACCTGGCGCGGAGGGCGGATGATGCTCGGGCTGTTCCGATCCAAGCCGATGCCACCCAAGCCTCACACCCCCGCGAACGGCGGGCTCATTCGCCGATTGATTCGAGCGGGCTTCGATTCCGCCGTTACGAATGAAGCCAACCGCAAGCACTGGGTCAACGCCGACGGTTTGAGTGCGGACGCTGCGGCGTCGCCCGAGGTGCGCCGCACGCTCCGAAACCGTGCGCGATACGAGACCGCAAACAACTCCTTCGCTAAAGGGATTGTGCTGACCCTCGCCAACGACGTGGTGGGCACAGGCCCGCGGCTGCAACTGCTCACTGAAGACGACGGCGGGAATGAGCGCGTCGAACAGGCGTTCATGGCGTGGACAAAGGCCGTTGGGCTACCGGAGAAGCTCCGCACCATGCGGGCATCCCGCGCGACCGACGGCGAAGTGTTTGCCGTCCTGAGCAGCAATCCGCGCCTCGCAACGCCCGTAAAGCTCGATGTGCGCCTGATCGAAGCCGATCAGGTGTGCACGCCCGACCTGTCGCTCCTGGCTGACAGCGCCGTGGACGGCATCGTCTTCGACGAGTTCGGCAACCCAGCCGAGTACCACGTTCTCAAAGGTCATCCCGGCGACACGCGCACCGGGCTCCTGGGGATCGAGTACGACCGGGTTCCCGCCGAGTCCGTGCTGCACTACTTCCGCGCCGACCGGCCCGGGCAGAGTCGTGGCATACCTGACATCACACCGGCGCTGCCGCTCTTCGCGCAGCTCCGCCGTTTCACTCTCGCGGTGCTCGGTGCGGCGGAGACCGCCGCCGACTTCGCGGGAATCCTCTACACCGACGCCCCCGCCAACGGAGAGGCCGAGAGTGTCGAACCGATGGACTCCATCGAGCTCGAGGCTCGATCGCTGCTGACTATGCCGGGCGGCTGGAAGATGGCGCAGGTGCAGGCTGAGCAGCCGAGCACGACCTACGCCGAGTTCAAGCGGGAACTTCTCAATGAGATCGCACGGTGTCTGAACATGCCGTTCAACGTCGCGGCGTGCAACTCGTCGGGGTACAACTACGCCAGCGGTCGCCTGGACCACCAGGTGTACTTCAAGAGCATCCGTGTCGAGCAGGAGCACCTCGCGTGCACGGTGCTCGACCGCCTTCTGAATGCGTGGCTCCGCGAGGCGGTGCTGAGTTCCGACCTTCTCCCGCTCGCGGTGCGCACGCTCGTCGCCACCGGGCAGAGCCTGCCGCACCAGTGGTTCTGGGACGGCAACGAGCACGTCGATCCCGCCAAGGAGGCGACAGCGCAGGCGACGCGACTGGCGTCGCACACCACAACGTTGGCTGCCGAGTACGCAAAGCAGGGACGCGATTGGGAGAACGAGCTCCGCCAGCGAGGCAAGGAGCTGTCGCTGATGAAGGAACTCGGGCTCGCGCAGGAGCAGACCGCTTCGCTCGCGCCCAACGGCAAGGAGGACGAGGATGCCTGACCGCACCCTGAATCTCTGCGCGCCCGTCGAGGGCTGGATCGAGGCCGCGCCCCCGACAGGCGACGGGCAGGCCCCGAGTCTCCGCCGCTTCTCGATGGTGGCGTACACCGGCGGCCCAATGGTCATCGCCGGATGGCCGCACCCCGTGGTCGTGGATCTCGCGGGGATGCAGGTCGCAGGGGGCGGGCTCAAGAGCCGCCCGATTCTCAAGGACCACAACCGGTCGCTCATCGTCGGGCATACCGACGCGGTCAGGATTGAGGGTGCGCAGCTTCTGGTCTCCGGAGTCATCTCCGGAGCGGGCCCGGTGGCACGCGAGATCGTGGACAGCAGCCGCAACGGGTTCCCGTGGCAGGCGTCGCTTGGAGCGGTTGCCGGGCAGATGGAGTACGTGCACAAGGGCAAGAAGGCCTCGGCCAACGGCCGCGAGTTCGAGGGTCCGGTGCTCATCGCGCGCAAGAGCACCCTGGGCGAGGTGAGCTTCGTGGCTCTGGGCGCGGACGACAACACGAGCGCAGCTGTGGCCGCCGGGGCGGTTCCGCCCCGACAACCAGTCAAGGAGGACGGCATGACGTTCGAGCAGTGGCTTGAGGCCAAGGGCTTTGACCCCGCATCCCTCACCGAAACCCAGAAGATCAGTCTCGAGGCCATGTTCGATGCCGAGCGCACGAGTGGCACGCCTGCACCCGGCGACGGAGCGGGCGAGAACACGGACGTGATCGCCCGCCTTCGCGCCGAAACCGTGGCCGAGACGAAGCGCATCGCCGAGATCCGGCGCATCTGCGCGGGCGGGGCGACTGGCGGCAACAAGCACGCCGAGATCGAGGTCCAGGCGATCGCCGAAGGGTGGGATGCTCCAACAACCGAACTCGCGGTGCTCCGCGCCGAGCGCCCGGCCCTGGCGTTGGGTGGAGTCCGCCGTGACGCGGACCCTGCTCACGCCGGGCGTGCGATGGAGGCGGCGCTCTGCCTGTCGGCGGGCATCCCCGAGGAGACCGTCGGCAAGTGGTATGACCAGCGAACCATGAACGCCGCGCTGTCGGGCAGGCTTCGCAACGCTGGCCTGCACAGCCTGCTGTCGTACGCCGTTGAGGCCGCGGGCGGTTCTTTCCGCTCGTACCACGTGGACAACGAGTTCATCCAGTCGGCCTTCGAGGCCAACACGGTTCTGCGCCGGCGGGAGCGGGAGATCCGAGCATCCAGCGGATTCACGACCATCTCGCTGTCGGGCATCCTCTCGAACGTCGCCAACAAGACCATGCTCGCGGCCTACACCGCCGTCGAGAGTGTCGTGAGCACGTTCTGTGCCGAGACCGATGTGGGTGACTTCAAGGAGGTGACCCGCTACCGGCTCACGGGCACGGGGGTGTTCGAGAAGGTCGGTCCCGACGGCGAACTCAAGCACGCCGGTCTGTCGGAGCAGGCGTACTCGAACAAGGTCGAGACGTACGGCAAGATGTTCGCGCTGAACCGGCAGATGATCATCAACGACGACCTGGGGGCGTTCCTCCAGATCCCGCGCATCATCGGTCGCATGTCTGCGCTCAAGCGCGAAGAGGCGGTGTTCGAGCTGCTCCTGGCGAACCCCGCGAACTTCTTCAGTGTCGGCAACAAGAACTTCATCTCGGGCGCAGCCACCAACCTGAGCATCGACTCTCTCACGCAGGCCGAGCAGGCGTTCCTGGATCAGACGGACGCGGACGGCAAGCCCATCCTGCTCATGCCGTCCGTGCTCCTTGTGCCGTCTGCGCTCAAGGTCACCGCGCAAGTGCTGATGACCGAGACGCGGATCAACGAGACGACCACGGCGGACAAGGGCAAGCCCGCGGTGAACCCGCACGCGGGCAAGTGGAAGCCGGTTGCGAGCCCGTACCTCAATGCTCAGGGCTTGGCCGGGGGCAGCGCGAAGGCGTGGTACCTGTTTGCCAACCCGGCGGACGTTGCCGCGATCGAGATCGCGTACCTGCGCGGCAAGCGCACGCCCACCATCGAGAGCGGCGATGCCGACTTCAACCAGCTCGGGATGCAGTGGCGCGGTTACTTCGACTTCGGCGTCGCCATGCAGGACTCCCGTGCTGCCGTCAAGAGCAAGGGTGAGGCGTAATGCCGGAGCAGGTCGAGTTCGAAGGCGGGATCGGGATCGAGCCAGGCGGAGAGCCCGGCACAGGAGGTTCATTCATGCCAGCGAAGTTCATTCAGGATGGTGCAGCGCTCGATTACACCCCGGGAGCGGACACGCCCGCGGGCACGATCGTGGTGCAGAGCGAGATGGTCGGCGTCACGCGAGTAGACCTCAAGGCGGGCCAACTCGGCTCGCTGGCGGTCACCGGCGTCTTCGAGTTCCCCAAGGCTCTCGGCGCGGGAAGCGCCATTCCCATCGGGACTCTGACGTACTGGGACGCGGGGGCCCAGGTTGCCACCAAGAACGCAGCGGCCGGTGCCAACAAGCTGATCGGCAAGTGCATCAAGGCCACCGTCGACGCGGACACGGTCGTCCGCGTGCGCCTCTCGCAGTGATCGGAGGCACCCATGGACGACTTGCTCGATCGCGGGGCGGCGTTCCTCGATGCCCAGCGGCACCAGCACCTCTCCCACCCGGTCCTCTACCGGCGTGGCACGGACGAGAAGGAAGTCCAGGCCACCATCGGCAAGACCGAGTTCGAGCAGGCCGACGACGCCGGGCTGATCCACCGCGTGGAGTCGCGGGACTTCCTCGTGCGGACGGGGGACCTGGATCTGGGCGCTGGCCCGATCCTTCCTCGGGCGGGCGATCAGTTGCGCGAGACGGTTGGGTTGAGTGTGTTCGTGTACGAGGTCAACGCCCCCGGTGGACAGCCGCCGTGGCGCTATAGCGACCCGTACCGCAGGGTCCTTCGGATTCACACAAAGCACATCGGCACGGAGACGTGATGGCAGATGCCCACACCAACTCGAACGGACAGAATGGCACCGCACGCTGGGCCGGCGTGGTCGTCACCGTCGTGCTCGCGGCGGGCGCGATGACCATCCAGTGGGGCGTGGTGACCACCAAGCTCCAGCAGGTGGAGAAGCGGCTCGACGAGTTCATCGGCGAGGCCCGCAGCATCCGCGCTCAGTACGCCGAGATGGAACGCAAGATCTGGTTCCTTGAGGGCAAACTCTCCGGGCTGACCTCCAACGCGCCTCGCCAGACGATGCCGAGCACCGGCTCGCCGCTGATCGGAGGTGGACCGTGAGCACGATCGCCGCCCTCGCCGACGCCGTGGCCGCGCACGTGAGCGCGGGATCCTTCGGGCAGCCGGTCACGGCGGTCCGGATGTTCCAACCCGCGTTCACGCTGGAGGACCTCAAGGACCTCCGCGTGTCGGTCGTGCCGCGCACGGTGCAGAGGACGCCGGTGACCCGCGACAGTCTAGCCGTCGAGTACGTCATCGACGTGGGCGTGCAGAAGAAGCTTCCCGCCGATGGAGCGGACGCCGCGATCGACGAGCTGCTTTCGCTGGTCGAGGCGATCGCAGTTCACCTGCGATTCAAACGGCTGGAAGGCTTTCCCGACGCGGCTTGGGTCGGGATCAACAACGAGCCGGTGGTGTCGAGCGAATCGCTCGAACAGCACCGAGTGTTCACGAGCGTGCTCAGCGTCACCTACCGGGAGCGGACGTAGCCATGCGCAACACCATCATCTTCGGCGTGGCGATGACCGACGAGCTCAAGCCGCTGGCGACCCAGAAGACCATCGCCACCTTCACGCTCACCGCGTCGCACAAGAACACGCAGGACATGCTGCTCTCGGACGGCAAGACCGATCCGATCGAGGTCGCTCCGGGCACGCAGTACCACTTCGAGCGGGTCAACCTGGCGGACATTCTGGTCAAGAGCAAGGGCGGCGAGATGGTCTTCGTGGTCGGCCACAGCGCCGAGTGAAAGGAGTCAGTGATGGCAATCAGGCTCGGCATGGAGGCCGCCCTCAAGTACAAGACGGGCGGCCAGGCAGGCGCGGGGGCGTGGACGGCACTCGGCAACACGCGGGATGTGACGCTGAACCTCGAAGCGGGCGAGGCGGACGTGACCACGCGGGCCAACAACGGCTGGCGAGCCACGGTCGCCACGCTCAAGGAGGCGAGCGTGGAGTTCGAGATGGTCTGGGACACCGGCGACGCCGGGTTCACCGCCATCAAGAACGCCTTCTTCAACAACGACCCGATCGGCCTGCAGATCCTCGACGACACAGCGGGTCAGGGCCTGCAGGCGGACTTCTCGATCACCAACTTCAGCCGCAGCGAAGCCCTCGAAGAGGCTATCACGGTCTCGGTGACGGCGAAGGTGACGTACTCGACCACGGCGCCCTCATGGATCGGCAGCTAAGCACGGAGGCACGGATGCGGCAGTTCAAGGACAACGCGGGTCGGACCTGGACCGTGGACATCAACGTCGCCACGCTCAAGCGCGTGCGCGGGCTTACGGGCGTCGACCTCATGCAGGTCATCGAGGGGACGCTCATCGAGAAGCTCATCCGTGACCCGGTGCTGCTGTGCGACGTGGTCTATGCCGTCTGCAAGCCTGAGGCCGACGCGGCGAAGGTCTCGGACGAGGAGTTCGGCAAGGCGATGGCGGGCGATGCGATCGAGTCCGCCACGCAGGCGGTGCTGGATGAACTCATCAGTTTCTGCCCGAGCCCGAGGGACCGGGCCAACCTCGGGCGGGTGCTCCAGGCCACCAACCGCGTTCTGGACAAGGCCCGCGACCTGACGGAGAAGCGGATCCAGACGCTGACCAGCGAGAGCGAGTTGGACAGGCTCGTGAACCGGATGGTCCCCGAGCCACTGACGCCTGGAAGTTCATCTACCAGTGCGCCGGAGCCCTCGGCCTCGACCCTGGGCCCCTGACGCTCCGCGAGCTGGTGGCCATGCTTGACGGCCGCCAGCGCCACGACTGGTCGATCGCTGCCGCCGTCATGTCCGTGGTGGCCAACACCGCCCGTGATCCCAAGCGATCCCGCCTGCTCAAGCCATCGGACTTCGACCCATTCAACAAGCCCGCCCGCCCCGTCAGGGTTGACGTGTCGGTGCTCAAGGACGTGTTCATCGACCGCCGCATGCCGGAGGTCGCCAAGGAGACTCGCGCATGAAGAGCCTGTCCACCCGCCACTACGTCTACATCGGTGCCCTGATCCTGCTGGCGCTCGTGCTCGCATCGTGCGCCGGCCTTGACCTTGGCGATATCGTCAAGGTCAAGACGCCCAACACCATCCAGCAGACCACCGGCCTGCCGTCGACGCTCAGCCTCAACGAGGCGGAGGTCGAGTACCAGAACTGGTTCAACCTCACGCAGACGACCGGCGCGCAGTGGAAGGGCAACATCGAGAAGGCTGGCGAGATCCGCGGGCTGCTCGGTCAACTCACGCTCTCGGCCCTCGACACGGTCGGCCCGACCGTCGCGGGCCTGCCCGTGCTCGGGCCCGCGCTGCCGGCGCTCACCGGCATCGTCGGCCTGTTCATCGGGTCGGGCCGTCTCCGCAAGGAGAAGGAGGCGTCGTTCAACAAGGGCCTGGAGAAGGGCAGCGGCCTAGCCGGCACCGGCGGTGGCAACGGCGGCTCGGCTGGGAGTGGTGCGTGATCACCATGCGGATCAAAGACATGTTCTTCGACCGCCACGTCGTCATGGCGGCGGTCGACAACGCCAAGCGTAAGGTGCTCAGCAAGGCCGGCGCGTTCATCCGCACGGCGGCCAAGACGAGCATCCGCAAACGCAAGGGGTCGGCTCCTCCCGGGGCCCCGCCCCATTCGCACGAGGGCAGCCTGCGTCGGCTGATCCTCTTCGGGTACGACAAGCCCAACGACTCCGTGGTTGTCGGGCCAGTGGGATTCAAGAAGAGCGAGGCACCGAATGTCCTGGAGTACGGCGGCGACGCCGTCGTCCTTCGCAGGTTGGGGGGGCGAGGCGGCAAGCTCACATCGCAGAAGGTCAAGATCGCGCCGCGGCCGTACATGGCCCCGGCGCTGGAGAAGGAGCGGCCAAACCTGCCGCTCTTGTGGCGGAACTCGATCAAGAAAGGGTGATTGAACGTGGCCGATACGCGGGGCATCCGAGCCGGGCGAGCCTTCGTTGAGCTGGGCGTCAGCGACAAGCTGACGGCTGGACTGAAGGCGGCCCAGAAGAAGCTTGAAGCCTTCGGCGCGGGGCTGCGGTCCATCGGCACCAAGATGGCGGGCATCGGTGTCGCGGCGATCACCGCGTTGCTCGGCACGGCGAAGGTGTTCAGTGACTCGGGCGACGCGCTCGACAAGATGAGCGCCCGCACGGGCGTGAGCGTTGAGGCCCTCAGCGAGCTCGGTTATGCGGCTGACCTCTCGGGCACGGACATGGAGACGCTGGAGAACGGTCTGCGCGTCATGCAGAAGACGCTGACGGAGGCGTCGCAGGGTTCGAAAGGGGCAAACGAGGCGCTCGCACGGCTTGGGCTGACCGTGCAGGACCTGGCGAAGCTCTCCCCTGACGAGCAGTTCAAGCTCCTGGCCGATCGGATCTCACAGATCCAAGACCCGGCGCTCCGGGCCGCGATGGCGATGGAGCTCTTCGGCAAGGCGGGGACCAAGCTCCTGCCGCTCATGGCCGACGGAGCAGCGGGCATCAACGAGATGCAGGAGCAGGCCCGCAAGCTGGGGCTGACCGTGAGCACTGAGACCGCCCGCGACGCCGCGGAACTCAACGATGCGCTCGGCACGCTCTGGAAGGTCCTCAAGCAGGGCGTCTTCACCATCGGCGGGGCGCTGGCACCCACCATCAAGGACCTGACCGAGCGGATCACCCGCATCGTCGTGAGCGCCACGGCGTGGGTGAAGGCGAACAAGGAAACGGTAGTCTGGGCGCTCAAGGTCGCGGCGGCGGTCGCCGTCGCGGGGATTGCCATCGTCGGCCTGGGCTACATCATCTCCGGCATCGGCGCGGCGCTCGGCATCGTGGCCGCCGTCATCGGCGGGATCGGCACGGCGTTCAGCCTGATCGGGGCCGCGATCGGTGCGATTCTGACGCCGGTCGGCCTGACCATCGCCGCGATCGTGGCGCTGGGCGGCACATTGCTGGTCGTCACCGGCGCGGGCGGCGAGGCTCTGTCGTGGCTCGCGGAGAAGTTCACCGAGCTGCGCGACTGGGTCGGCAAAGTGGTCGGCGGCATCTCCGACGCCCTCGCCGCCGGCGACATCGCGCTCGCAGCCGAGATCCTGTGGCTGTCGCTCAAGGTCATCTGGCAGCAGGGCGTGGCGGCGCTGAACAAGGCGTGGCTGGGCGCGAAGGAGTTCTTTGTCTCCACGGCGTACTCCATGTGGTACGGGGCGCTCGCCGCCGCGGAGATCGTGTTCCACGCACTCGAGGTCGCGTGGATCGAGACGACCGCCTTCCTGTCAAAGACATGGACCAACTTCGCCACGGGATTCCAGATGATCTGGGAGGAGGCGTCGAGCTGGGTCGCCAAGCGAATGCTGGAGATCCAGGGGCTGTTTGATGACGGGCTCGATGTTGAAGCCGCCAAGAAGGCGGTGGACCAGCAACTCGAATCCCGCCTGGTTGAGTTGGAGAACGCCGCGCAACAGTCCGTGACCGCCCGCGAGGGGCAGCGGGAGCAGCAGCGCCGCGACGCCGCCGCGATGCACGAAGCGACGCTCGCGGGCATCGGCCAGGACTTTGAGAACGCCCAGGAGGCCCTGCGCAAGGACACCGAGGCCGGGCTCGCCGAATCGCAGGCGGCGCTCGACGCCGCAAAGCAGAAGCTCGCGGCCGCGATCGAGGAGGCCCGCAAGAAGCGCGAGGCCGCCGACGCCGAAAAGGGTCCCGGTCGCCCGCAGCGGGATCTGCTGGCCGACTTCGAGGAACGCCTGTCGGGCCTCGGTGCGGCCATCGGCAAGGGCATCAGCGTCACCGGGACGTTTAGCGCCGCGGCCGTCTCGGGCCTCGGCACGGGTGGCGATGCCGCCGAGCGCACCGCCAGCGCCACCGAGCAGACCGCCCGCAACACCAAGCGTCTGCTGGATGCCAGCGTGGACAACGGACTGCGGTTCGCCTGAGGCATTCACACAGAAAGGAGTTGATCGCTCGTGCCGGTCGAGGTGTTTGAGAAGTTCGAGAGCCGCCGCTCCACCAAGGCGAACCAAGCCTCGCAGTCCTCTGCCGAGCTCGGCTACATCGTGCGCGGCACGGCCGACGACCTCGCGGCCCGCACCGCAGCGCAGGCGGCCTCGCCCGCGACCTACGACACACTCCCTCGCCAGACCATCCAGATCGAGCCCATCGGCCCGCAGCTGTGGGACGTCACCGTCCGCTACAGCCAGAACGCGTCCACCGGCACGAGCACACCGAGCGAGTCGTCCTTCACCTTCGAGACCGGCGGCGGCACCCAGCACATCACCCAAAGCCTGCAGACGATGCAGCGCCGCCCGGCCCCGGGCACCACCGCGCCCGACTTCGGCGGCGCGATCGGCGTCACCGCCGACGGCGTCGAGGGCGTGGAGATCACGGTCCCCGTCTACCAGTTCTCCGAGACCCACTACTTCACCGATGCCCAGGTCACCGCGTCGTACAAGGGCGCGATCTTCTCGTGCACCGGCAAGACCAACGCGGGTTCGTTCCGTGGGTTTGCGGCGGGCGAGGTGCTGTTCCTGGGCGCGACAGGATCCAAGCGCGGAGACGGTCCCGACGACGACTGGGAGATCACGTTCCGGTTCGCCGCGAGCCCCAACCAGACCAACCTGACCGTCGGCCCCGTCACCGGGATCAACAAGAAGGGGTGGGAGTACCTGTGGGTCCGCTATGCCGACGCGGAGGACTCGGGCTCCGGCGCGATCATCAAGAAACCCATCGCCGCGTACGTCGAGCGTGTGTACGACCAGGCCAACTTCGGAGCACTCGGAATCTGACTTCCCCTCAACATGCCCGACGACCTCCGTAAAGTCCGATCCGGCCAGCCGCTCCGCATCCCCGCGGGCGCGTACAACGCGTTCGTCGATGCGGCGGTCGATCTGCGCTCGCGTCAGGGTCGCGGCCAGGCCGTCGCGGGCCCGCTCGTCGAGTCGGCTCAGCGCGGCATCGGCGTGGTGCTGGTCCGCAACGATTCGGGCGAGCTGATCGAGCCGCACCATGCGCTGGCGATCACGGGCGTGCTGGTCGAGCCGGGCGAGGACGACCAGGAGCGGACCTTCCACAGCCGCACGCCGCTGACGGGTGATGTGGCAACTGAGGAGTCCGACACGCTCGCGTTCGCGGTGGCGCTCCAGCCCATCAAGCCCAACGCCCTCGGCCCCTGCGTGCTCACCGGCGTCACGACCGCCCGCCTTTACATCACCAACGAGACGGATACCACCTGCGAGCTCGCGGCCGAGGAGACGGTCCTGGCCAGCACGCCGATGGGCGGCATCCCAATCCTGTGGAAGGAGGATGGCACCGGCGAGAAGTGGGCGGTGATCGAACTCGGCCGCCCGTCGCCGGGTCGCATCACCGCGATCCTCGGCGCGGCCCAGCCGATCCCCACCGAGCGCAACCGCTGGCGCTACCCGTGGGTGGAGGCCCAGATCGACGGCAACCCCGGCAGCCCGGACTACCTGCGGTACGTGCCGGTGGAGAACGGCCTGACCTCGCAGGCCCCCAGCGGGGGCGAGGACCCCACGCGACTGGCGATCAACCGCTTCGAGGCCCACCACATGAACGACTCCGAGCCCGGCTCCGGGTTCGGCGGCCTGCTCGGGCTGGGGCCGGTGTGCGAGCTCCCGGGCGTGCTCCCCAAGTGCCCGCCCGCGCGATCGCTCAAGCCCAAGCTGGTGCCGATCCCCGAGGGCGTGTGCGTGCAGATGACCTGTGAGCGCAACAGCCGGGGCAAGCCCGTGTGGGTCTTCGAGGCCATGAGCCTGATCGAGATCGCCGACCCCGCCGACGAGGACCGCAAGTTCAACCTCTACATCGGAGGTGCGGAATGATGACCACTCCGCCCACCACGACCACACCCGCGGCGGCGACGCCGCTGGATGCCAAACGGGCCAGGGAGCGGGCCAAGTACCTGACGCTGGCGAGCAAGCCCGGCTCGACGTACGGCTCGTCCAACCACGGACGGGCTGCGATCCCGCTCATCCAGGAGGGCAAGCCGAGGTTCGTGGTGGACTTCGGCTGCGGCCGCAACGACCTTGTGCGCGAGCTGCGGCGTCTTGGCATCGACGGACTGGGCGTCGACTTCGCGTTCCACGAGGCGGACCTCGTGCGACCCATGCACGCGACCGCCCTGCAGGCGGGCATCGCCGACGTGGTGACGAGCTTCGACGCTCTCGAGCACCTCCTGCCCGAGGACGTGGACCTCACGCTGGCGGAGATGCGCCGCGTCGCGGTGCCGCGCGGGCGGTTCATCTTCTCGATCTGCACGCGGCCGAGCACGACCACGGTCGCCGGCGAAGGTCTGCACCCGACGGTGCGTCCGCTGGACTGGTGGCTCGAGCGCATCGCCCGCGTGGGCGTCGCGAGCAGGCCCAAGGCGGGCTCCCGCTACATCGTCGGGCGCTTCAAGAGTGATGGGGGGTGCTGCGGTGCGTGAGAACCAATCCGACATCGCGGCGCTGCAGGCTGGGCTCAAGGCGCGCAAGCCCGCGCGTGATGGCCTGCGCCTCTACACCGCCCCGCCGACGTTCGAGTCGGTGTCCCTCAGCGGGTTCTACCGGAACCGGTCCGCGTTCCTCGTGCTCTCCGGGCCGTCGCTCAAGCAGATCGATCTGTCACTGCTGGACGCCCGCGGCATCGTCACGATGGCCGTCAACAACGCGTGGTCGGTGCGGCGTCCGACGCTCTGGACCTGCGTGGACGACCCCGGGCGGTTCATCGATGTGGGCTGGAAGGACCCGGGCATCCTGAAGTTCGTGCCGACCTGCATGTGGGACAAGCGGCTGAAGGTGATGAACCCCGACGGCACGCTCCGCAGCAGCGCCTTCAAGGTCCACCAGATGCCGGGCGTGCTGTTCTTCCGCCGCAGCGATCACTTCGACCACGAGCGATTCCTCACCGGGGACACGGTCTCATGGGGCAACGACGCGAAGAACCCCGACTCGCTGGGCATCACCGGCAAGCGCTCGGTCATGCTCGTCGCCCTGCGTTTGCTGCACTACCTCGGGTTCTCGACGGTGTACCTGCTCGGCTGCGACTTCAAGATGGACGCGGAGCGGAAGTACGCCTTCGACGAGCACCGGGCGCAGAACGCGATTCGGCACAACAACGTGCTGTATGACTCGCTGGCGCGGCGGTTCGAGGCCCTCAAGCCGCACTTCGAGAAGCACCGCTTCCGCGTGGTGAACTGCTCGCCGGACAGCGCCCTGGAGGTCTTCGAGAAGATGGCCTTCGAGGACGCGGTAAGGGCGGCGTCGTCCGAGTGCGGCAAGCCGATCCGCACCGACGGCTGGTACGAGCCGAATCCCAAGACGAGCGCCCCGCAGCAGGAGGCCGCACGATGAGCGACGGCCCCACACGGTACTACCTCTACATCCCGGTCTGGGCAACGGGACGTGCTCCGCAGGGCGGCGGATCGAGCAACTACTCGACGCCGTCGGGCTCGACCCCGGAGAGCACGTACTCGACGCCGACGAGCACGCCGAGCATGCCGCCAAGCTACTCGACGACCGGTGACGTGATCTACACGACCGGCCCGGGCGGCACGCCGACGCTGACGTTCTACACCACCGGCGCGTTCACGAGCAACACGCCGGGGACGACGCACACGCCCTCGAGCAGCGGCCCAATGTCGTCGAGCGGGATGACGACGAACTCCTCGCAGACGCCGACGAGTTCGCAAACGCCATCGAGCACAGGCTCGTCTGGCATGAGCAGCTCGGGCATGAGCAGTTCCGGCGGCGGGAGCTCGTCCGGCGCGTCGAGCGGGATGTCATCCGGGGCGAGTTCGGGCGCATCGTCGGGCATGTCCTCCGGTGGCAGTTCCGGTATGTCCTCGGGCGGGTCATCCGGAGGTTCGTCGGGCGGCGGCTCGTCCGGAGGCGGGTCTTCGGGTGGCGGCGGATCGAGCGGTGGTGGCAGCGGCCCCGGTGGATCTGGCCCCGGCGGCTCCGGGCCTGGCGGCTCGGGGCCGGGTGGTTCTGGCCCGGGTGGCAGCGGTCCCGGTGGCTCCGGCCCCGGCTCCAACTGCGTGCTCGCGGGCACGCCCGTGGTGCTGGCGGACGGATCGATCAAGCCGGTCGAGGCGCTCCAGCCGGGCGACCGCGTTGCGGCGCTCGACGTGGCGGGCCTGGATCGCGACGTGCCGTGGCGTGCGCAGTATCAGTGGCTCCGACCCTGGGCCGAGGCGGCGCTCACGCCCGTCACCGGCACCGTCGGAAGCGTGAAGCTCGGCACACACGAAGGCTTCATCGCCATCAACGGCCGTCTGCGACTCACGCCGGAGCACCCGGTGCTCTTGAAGCGCAACGAGGAGATCGGCTTCGCGTCGGCGGAGTTCGTACAGGTCGGCGATTGCCTCGTGCGGCAGGACCTGAGCGAGGAGCTGGTCGAGACGGTCGAGCGGTCAGGCATGCGCGTCACCACGGTCGCGGTGCATGTGCCGGGCCTGAACGTGTTCCTGGCGGGCGGCGTGTGGATCCACAACGACATGCCCGCGACGCAGCAGAGCAGCTCGGGCTCATCGTCGGGATCGGGCTCGAGTTCCGGTTCTGGCTCCGGCTCGTCGAGCGGCAGTGGCTCCGGCAGCGGCAAGTCCAGCGGCTCGTCGATGTCGAGTTCTGGATCCAGTTCCGGATCGAGCTCCGGCAGTTCGTCAGGCTCTTCGAGCGGCAGCGACAGCGGCTCGGGCCCGCCCGGTTCCGGCTCGGGCTCCGGCAGCGCCCAGCAGTCGGTGGCGCTCGGCGCGGGCGCATCGTCCTTCATTGAGGGCGGCATGGAGGGTGTGCCGCCTGCGAAGTGGCAGCAGAGCGGCGTGGGCAGTCTCAGTAGCGGCATCGAAGAGGAGGCAAAGGCGTGATCCCGAAGGTCATCTACACGGCGGACCTCAGCGAGGCTCCCGACAAGGAGCGGCTCACGGCGTGGCGGCACGCGTGGCAGACCACGCACCCCGAGTGGGACGTGGTGACGCTCACGCTCGACACCAAGCCGCCGATCCTCAACTACGACCAGTGGCTGCAGACCTTCGGACTCGCCGAGCCCGCGGCGTCAGCCGCGCGGCTGAACCTGCTGCGCTACGAGCTGCTGGCCCGCGAAGGCGGAGTCTTCGTCGATCCCGACCGTCTGCCGCTGCGCCCGCTCGATGAACTCGTCGCCGGCGTCGGTGCATTCTGCTCGTCGATCGCCAGCCACGGCGCGAGCAGGCCACACATGCTCTCGCCGTCGGTGCTTGGGGCGACTCGGAACCACCCGATGCTGTGGCACGCGATCCGCGATCTACCGCACTCGGTGCTGGTGTATCGCGGCGTGTGGGACCAGAGCGGGCCGGGGTTCCTGACCCGCGTGGTCCGCGACCACGGGCACTTCCGCGACGTGGTGCCGTTCCACTGGGCGCTCTTCGAGCAGGGCGAGGAGGCCGCCAAGGCTCACGGCGCGGCGTTCGTGTTCGTCCAGGCCACACCTGCGGAGGTGGTGGCGTGAGCACGACCGCACGCACCACCTCGATCCCGCGGGTCCTGCACCAGATCTGGCTGGGCAAGGGCGAGATGCCGCTGAACCAGCGACGCTGGCGTCGCCGCTTCGCCGAGATGAACCCCCACTGGGAGATGCGGCTGTGGACCGACGACACCCTCCCGCCGATCCTCAACCGAAACGCCTGGAACGCCTGCGGCAACGTCGGCGGCACGCCCGGCTGCGTGATGCGCTCGGACATCCTGCGGCTTGAGATCTTGGCCCGCTTCGGCGGCGTCTATCTGGACACGGACGTGAAGCCCGTGCGGCCGCTGGACGACATGTGCCCGCCCGAGGTGGTGGCATGGGCGGCGTGCGAGCAGCTCGACATCGTGACCAACGCCGCAATGGGCTTCCCGCCCAACCACCCGGCGATGTGGCACGCGGTGGCGATGATCGAGGAGTCGTTCTTCGAGCGGCGGTACGTCGGTGATCAGGCGGGGCCAGGGCTGATTGCCCGGGTCGTGACGCAGTACGACGATGTGGCGCTCTATCCGCCGGCGTACTTCCACCCGATGGTTGGAGAGGTGAAGTCCAACCCGGAAGCGGCGTCGCATCTCAAAGCTGCGCATCTGTTCGCGGGCACGTGGGTGGAGGACAACCGTCCTCGGCACCGCGGGTTGTGGGCGGCGAACGCCTAATCCCTCATCCGGTACTCCACGAACGGCCAACAACGGATACACTGGCCGCATGGCTCGAACCCCCCGAGCGCCCGGTCGTGCTGCGCCTCCGCCTGAGGTCATGACCATCTCTGACCTCGCGGAGTACCTCCAGGTGTCTAAGTCGTCCCTCTACAAGCTGGTGCAGCAGGGCAAAGTGCCGGGCCAGAAGGTGGGAAAGCACTGGCGGTTCCGTAGGCACTCAATCGATGCGTGGCTCGATCTACATCAAGGTAAGGGCACCGGGTCTTAGAACTCGGCACCTGCGATCAGTGCCGTGAGGCGAATCGGAGGCTCGCTGGGGAACACAGGAAAGTGCATGAAGCTGACCGACATCAAGCCTGGCGTCTCGTTGGTGGGCCTCGAGCCCGCAGTGGTCTGCACGGTCGTCGCTACCACCCCGCTCTCCGCCGACGCTGTGCAGGTCTACTACAGGCTTCCCGACGGGACGCTGAAAGAGCGGCTGCTCGGCCCCGCCGACGAAGCTGCTGTCAGCCCGGCGGTTGTCGAACGGCCATGGGCGCTCGACGGTGATGGTGCAGCCTTCCAGTTGGCGTGTGAAGCCAAACGCATCGACCTCGCGTTCCTCTTCGACCCCATGATGGCGGTCCACACGTCCAATGTCGATCCGCTCCCACACCAGATCACGGCAGTGTACGAATCACTCCTGCCCCGGCAGCCTCTTCGCTACGTGTTGGCGGACGACCCGGGAGCAGGCAAGACGATCATGGCTGGCCTCTACATCCGCGAACTAGTCATGCGTGCGGACGCCCGCCGCGTGCTCATCATCGCTCCGGGGAGTCTGGTCGATCAGTGGCGCGACGAACTGTTCGAGAAGTTCGGTCTGGAGTTCAAGGTGTACTCCGGTGCCCTCGATGACGGCTCGCCGAGCGGTAATCCGTTCGAAGACCACAACCAGTTGATTGTCCGCCTCGATCAGCTTTCTCGCGACGAGGACACACAAAGCTCGGAAGACCGAAAGCCCGGACCGCTTCAGTCAAAGCTGCTCACCGCGGGCTGGGATCTGGTTGTCTTCGACGAGGCCCACAAACTCGCCGCGCACTTCTACGGCTCCAAACTCGAAAAGACCGCTCGCTTCCGCCTCGCTGAGCGGGTCGGCAAGGAAACCCGCCATCTGCTGCTGATGACCGCGACGCCGCACAACGGCAAAGAGGAAGACTTCCAGCTCTTCCTGTCCCTGCTCGATTCAGATCGGTTCTACGGCAAGTTCCGCGATGGCGTGCACAAGGTCGATACCTCCGACCTGATGCGGCGAATGGTCAAGGAGGAACTCGTGAAGTTCGACGGCACGCCGCTCTTCCCGGAGCGCAAGGCGTACACCGTCAACTACACCCTCTCCGATCCGGAAGCGGCGCTCTACGAGGCCGTGACGCAGTACGTTCAGACCGAAATGGGGAAGGCCGACCAACTGGAAGGCAACCGGAAAGGGTCGGTCGGGTTCGCGCTTACCGCACTGCAGCGGCGGCTCGCGTCGAGCCCGGAGGCCATCTACCAGTCCCTCCGTCGTCGTCGCGAGCGACTCTCCGATCGGATTCGCGAGGAACGACTGGGAATCCGCGGCCGCCAGGTCCTCGCGGAGACCGTGCCGTCGGTTCCGGAGGACGATGATGATCTGAACGCCGACGAGCAGGAAACGCTCGAAGAGAAGCTGGTCGACCAGGCGTCCGCCGCCCGCACCGTGGCGGAGCTTGAGGCCGAGATCCTGATCCTGACATCTCTGGAAGCCCAAGCGAAGGCCGTGGTCGCGTCGGGTCAGGACCGCAAATGGGACGAGCTGTCCAAGCTTCTCCAGAACACGCCGGAGATGCACGACGCCGACGGTCGCCAGCGCAAGATCATCATCTTCAGCGAGCACCGCGACACGCTGAACTACCTGCACGCGAAGATCGCCGGCGTTCTCGGCAACTCCGACGCCATCGTCACCATCCACGGCGGCACGCATCGCGATGAGCGCAAGAAGGCGCAGGCGCTCTTCCGCTCCGATAAGGATGTGCGCGTGCTTGTCGCCACCGATGCTGCAGGCGAAGGCGTCAACCTGCAGTGTGCCAGCTTGATGGTCAACTACGACCTGCCGTGGAACCCAAACCGCCTGGAGCAGCGGTTTGGTCGCATCCACCGCATCGGTCAGACCGAGGTGTGTCACCTCTGGAGCCTTGTGGCCAAGGAAACGCGCGAGGGCGCTGTGTGGCACCGACTGCTGGACAAGCTCGCGACCGAGTGTGAAGCCCTGAAGGGGAAGGTGTTCAACATTCTCGGCGACGTGTTCGAGGAGAAGAGCCTCAAGGATCTGATGATCGAGGCGATCCGATACGGCGATCAGCCCGACGTCCGCGCCCGCCTCACGCAGCGCATCGACCACGCCTTCAACCACGACCACCTCCGCAGCCTGCTCAACCGCAACGCACTCGCCGAGCAGACGATGTCGCCGGACCGCCTGTTCAAGGTCAAGGAGGAGATGGAGAAGGCCGAAGCACGGCGACTCCAGCCATTCTTCGTGCGGTCATTCTTCATGAAGGCGTTCACGGCGCTCGGCGGCACGATCCATCGGCGTGAACCCGAGCGCTACGAGATCACCCATGTCCCCCTCGAGATCCGCGAGCGGGATCGTCGCATCACCGGGCGCAACCGTCGCGAAAGTGAGCCGGTCCTCAAGCGGTACGACCGCGTCTGCTTCGAGCGCTCCGCCATCCAGCCGAACGACAAGCCGGGCCTGCCACGTGCGGTACTGATGCACCCGGGCCACCCGCTCATGCTTTCCGTCACCGACCTTGTCCTCGAGCAGAATGCCAATCTGCTCCGCCAGGGCTCGGTCCTTGTCGATCCGACCGATGAGGGTGACACCCCCTGGCTGCTGTTCTTGCTCACCCACGAGGTCAAGTCCGGCGACGGAACCGTGCTCAGCAAGCGGATGCAGTTCATCCGCGTCACACCCGAGGGCAACGCGTCGTTTGCCGGCTGGGCTCCCCACCTGGATCTGGAGCCGCTCGCCGCCGCCGATCGTCCACGCATCGCGTCCATCCTGAGCGCCCCGTGGCTCCGCTCGGACATGGAGCAGCGGGCGGTAGCCCTCGCGGCCACCTCGTTGGTGCCCGAACACTTCCGCGAGGTGGCCACCCGCCGCGTCGAGCACGTCGATCGCACCCTTGCCGCAGTGCACGAGCGACTGACCAAAGAGATCGACTTCTGGACCGACCGCGAGATCAAACTCCGCGACGATCGCGCCGCCGGTCGAGATGTTCGCCTCAACTTGGAGAACGCGACGCGCACGCTCAAGGACCTGCAGTACCGCCTGGAGAGCCGCAAGAAGGAACTCCAGACGATGCGCCACGTGCAGAACGGCACGCCCGTGGTGCTCGGCGGAGCGCTGGTCGTACCTGCGGGCCTCATCCGGCAACTCCGCGGCGAAGGGCCTGCCCTGAGTGCCGCCGACGCAGCCGCACGCCAGAAGATCGAGCGATTGGCGATGGATGCTGTCATGGCTGCGGAACGCGCCAAGGGTCACACGGTCGTCGATGTCTCTGCCGACAAGTGCGGCTGGGATGTTTCCAGCTACCCGCCTGCTGCGGAAGGCAAGCAGCCGGAGCCCATCCATATCGAGGTCAAGGGCCGCGTTGCGGGCGCTGACACGATCACCGTCACCCGTAACGAGATCATCTACGCCGTCAACCAGTCGGAGAAGTTCCGCCTCGCGATTGTGTTCGTGAACCCCGACGACTCCGTCGATGGCCCGCATTACGTTCCCAACCCGTTTCAGCGTGAGCCCGATTGGGGTGCGGCGAGCGTGAACTACACGATCAGCGATCTGCTTGCACGTGCCCGGAGTCTGACATGAGCATTGTTGAGCGCCCTATTGTGTCACCGAAGCGCCTCATCGAAGTCGCCATCCCGCTGGATTCGATCAGCGCTGGCTGTGAGCAGGAAAAGAACCCGTTTCTGAAGGGCCACCCAAGGGCGATACATCTCTGGTGGGCCCGACGACCGATCTCTGCTGCACGGGCCGTCTTGTTCGCACAGTTGGTGTACGACCCCGAAGACTTGTGGCGGTGCCAGAATCCCGGCGTAGAGCCGAACAAGCAGCACCGCGGACATTGGACCCGCGAGCGGAGTCGGCTGTTCAAGATCATCGAGGATCTTGTGCAATGGGAGAACACAACAAACGCAGCAGTAATCGACGCCGCGCGAGTTGAGATCCGTCGGTCGTGGCAGGCAGCATGCGAACTCAATCGTAAGCATCCAGAAGCTGCCGACATGTTCAATCCCGATCGGATGCCAGGACTCCACGATCCATTCGCAGGCGGCGGCGCGATTCCGCTTGAGGCTCAGCGACTTGGTCTGGATGCCTACGCCAGCGATCTGAATCCAGTCGCAGTACTCATCAACAAGGCAATGATCGAGATTCCGCCGAAGTTCTCAAACCGTCCGCCGGTGCATCCAGACGCACGAGCGGGAAAGGCCCTTTTCAACAAACAGTGGAAGGGTGCCGACGGTCTATCAGAGGATGTGCGCCGATACGGTCAGTGGATCCGTGATGTCGCCGCGACCCGGATTGGGCATTTGTATCCAAAGGTGATGGTCACGAAAGAGATGGCCAAGGATCGTCCGGACCTGAAGGACTATCTCGGTCAAGAACTGCCGGTAATCGCATGGCTGTGGGCTCGCACCGTCAAGAGCCCGAATCCCGCTTTCTCCCATGTTGATGTGCCGTTGGCTAGCACCTTCATCCTGTCTAACAAGCAGGGCAAGGAAGCCTACGTGAGCCCCGTGCTCCGCAAGGACGGGTATGAGTTCGCGGTGAAGCTGGGCACTCCACCGTCCGAGGCTGCCGCTGGTACCACAGCCGGTAAGCGACAGGCGTTTCGATGCTTGATGTCGGATGTGGCGATGGGCTACGACTACATCCGAAATGAAGGCAAGGCTGGTCGGATGGGCCAGCGATTGCTGGCGATTGTTGCAGAAGGATCGCGAGGCCGAATCTACTTGCCTCCGACCGATGAACACGAAACGGCCGCTCTTGCCGCCGTTCCTACCTGGCGTCCAGATTGCGAGATGCCCAAGAAGCACCGTAATTTTCAGCCGCCGGTATACGGCATGGACAGTCTTGGCGATATCTTCACCGATCGTCAGCTGGTTGCTTTATCAACTTTCTGCGATCTGGTCGTCGAGGCGAAGCAGCGGATAGAAAAGGATGTGATCGATGCTTGGATGGATCGCGTAGAGGCCAAAGGTGCTTTAGCTGAGGAGGCGGCGGCGTACGCTGAGTCGGTGTGCGCATACCTGGCATGCGGAGTTGGGCATCTCTCTCGCTACTCATGTACGATTTGTGGGTGGAATAAGACAAACCAGAACGTTGCACAGGCGTTCGGTCGTCAGGCGATTCCGATGACGTGGGACTTTGCTGAGGCAAACCCACTCGTCGGAGCTCTTAGCATCGAGACTGCGATTGGATGGCCCGCATCTGCCATCCCATCTTTGGGTCCCTGCCGTGGATCTGCGATTCAGTCGGACGCGCAGTCACAGGAGTTGTCGAGACAGAAAATCGTCTGCACAGATCCGCCATATTACGACAATATTGCCTACGCAGAGCTGTCTGATTTCTTCTACGTGTGGCTTCGGCGTGCCCTTCGAGGCATGTTCACAGACCTCTTTGCGACGATCGCTACCCCGAAGGTGGAAGAGTTGATCGCCTCAGCTACTCGGTTCCCCGACAAACGTGACGCTGAGGCCTTCTTCCTGGCGGGGATGACTACCGCAATGACTCGGCTTGCAAGTCTTTCACATCCTGGGTTTCCCGTTTGCATCTACTACGCCTTTAAGCAGTCTGAGACGGATTCTGAGGCTGGAACTAGTAGCACGGGATGGGAGGTGTTTCTTGACGCGGTGCTTCGAGCTGGGTTCTCAATCACGGGCACCTGGCCAATGCGCACCGAGCGGACGTTTGGCCTCAAAGGCGACGTGAATGCACTTGCGTCCTCCATCGTGCTGGCGTGTCGGCCGAGGTCGATGCACGCAGGTACCATCTCGCGTCGCCAGTTTGTTCGGATGCTGAATGAGTCGCTTCCCGCGGCGCTTGACGCGATGACACGGGAGAGTGAGGGGCTTCACTCCCCCGTCGCACCAGTAGATCTTTCTCAGGCCATCATCGGTCCGGGCATGGCGATTTTCAGCCGTTACGAGGCAGTGCTTGAAGCTGATGGCACGCGCATGACTGTCAAGACGGCTCTCCAGCTCATCAATCGGTTCCTTGCCGAGGATGACTTCGATGCGGACACCTTCACTGGTTTGAGCAGTATGGATGGGATACCGGCAAGTTCGGCGACGCAGATACGCTTGCCCGCGCCAAAGGCACGAGCGTCGATGGTGTCAAGCAATCCGGCGTCGTCGAGGCCGGGAGCGGCAACGTTCGGCTGCTCCGCTGGAAGGAGTATCCCGCCGACTGGGACGCTCGATCCGATAGCCGCCTTCCGGTCTGGGAGGCCCTGCACCAACTGATCCGTGCCTATCAGACCGAAGGCGACGCCGGCGCGTCCAAAGTGCTGGCCGCAGTCGCTAGCAAAGCCGAAACGTCGCGGCAGCTCGCCTATCGGCTCTACACACTCTGCGAGCGCAAGGGGTGGGCCGACGATGCGCGTGCGTACAACGAGGTCGTGACCGGTTGGAGCTCGATCGAAACCGCCGCGGCAAAGATTCCCGGGCCGAGCCAGGGCATTCTGTTTGATTCCACGAAGGAGACGCCATGAAGCCTTGGCGCGAGATCGCCATCCCACATACCGATGTGCTCAAGGGCACGTTCCTCCAGTCCGAGTTCGCGGCGGACATCACCGCTGTGCACACTGGCAAGGCGACCAAGGAGTACCAGGACGCCCCTGCGTTCTTCGAGCGCACGTACATCACCGAGGGGATGCGCCTGCTCCTGACGCAGGTGGCCCAGCGACTGGCGGGCAAGGGCGGCGAGCCCGTCATCCAACTGCAGACCGCCTTCGGCGGCGGCAAGACCCACACGATGCTGGCCGTGCTGCACTTGGCGACGCGGAACTGCTCGTTGTCGGATCTCCCCGGTATTCCCTCGCTGGTCGAGCGAGCCGGTCTGATGGACGTGCCCAAGGCCAACGTGGCCGTGCTGGACGGCACGGCCCACGCCCCCGGGCAGCCGTGGAAGCAGGGGAAGATCACGATCCGCACGCTGTGGGGGGAACTGGCGTGGCAGCTCGGCAAGGCGGACGGATACGCGCTTGTGGCCGAAGCGGATGCCAGCGGCACATCCCCCGGCAAGGAACTGCTGCGTCAACTGCTGGAGCGATGCGCGCCCTGCGTCGTGCTGATGGACGAGCTCGTCGCGTACATCCGTCAGTTCCCCGACGGCACTGCCCTTAGCGGCGGCACGTTCGAGAGCAATATCTCCTTCGTCCAAGCACTCACGGAGGCGGCCAAGCTGGTGCCGACGGCGGTGATCCTCGCCTCGCTGCCGGAGAGCGTGTCCAACCAGTCCAACACGAACGTTCAGGTCGGCGGCGCTCGCGGGCTGGCGGCGCTCTTGGCACTGGAGAGCGTCTTCGGCCGCGTCCAGGCGTTGTGGAAGCCCGTGGCGACGGAGGAGGCCTTCGAGATCGTCCGCCGCCGCCTGTTCGAGCCTCTGAAGGACGAAAAGGCTCGCGACGCGATCTGCCGTGCGTTCGTGGATGGGTACGAAGCCGAGGGGGCCAAGCTGCCGAGCGAGACTCACGAGGCGCGGTACTTCGAGCGCCTGTGCAAGGCGTACCCGATACACCCCGAGGTCTTCGACCGGCTGTATGAGGACTGGACCACCATCGACGGCTTCCAGCGAACCCGCGGCGTTCTCAAGCTCATGGCCAAGGTCATCAGCCGACTCTGGAAGGACAACAACCAAGACCTGATGATCATGCCCGGCAGCCTACCGCTGGCCGACGGCGATGTCCGCAACGAGCTGACGTACCTGCTGCCGCCCGGCTGGGACCCGGTCATCGAGCGCGACATCGACGGCGATCGTGCTGAAACCACCGAACTCGAGGGGCGCGAGCCCCGCCTGGGACAGGTGAACGCGGCGCGACGTGTGGGGCGGACGCTCTTCCTCGGCACCGCGCCATCGAGCGCGGCCACAAAGCCCGGCATTCGTGGTCTCGATCGCGGCCGCGTCCTGCTCGGCTGCATACAGCCAGGCCAGACCTCCGCTGTCTATCTCGATGCGCTCAGCCGTCTGGCCGACCGACTGCACTACCTGAACAGTTCCGGCGACAAGACCGCCGACAGCACGAGGTTCTGGTTCGATACGCGTGCGAACCTCCGGCGGGAGATGGAGGACCGCAAGCGCAGGTTCGACGACAACACCGATGTGCGCAAGCGCATCGAGGAAGTCGCCAAGAAGCTGTTCTCGAACGTCTCCATGTTCGAGGGCGTGCATGTCTTCACCGCGCACGCCGATGTGCCCGACGACAGCGCCCTGCGGCTGGTCGTCCTGCCATTGGAGGCGAGCTACGCGAAGGACAACACCCGCCTCGCCGAGGAGCAGGTGCAAACCTTCCTGCGCTCGCACGGCGGACAACCGCGTCACCGCGCCAACCGCCTGGTGTTCGTCGCCGCGGATCAGGCCGTGCTGGGCCGCTTGCGGGATGTCACGAGGACGGCCTTGGCGTGGGCGAGCATTGTGGACGACGTCGAATCGAACCGCCTGAACATCGACAAAGCACAGCACACTCAGGCCAAGAAAGAGGCAGCCGCCGCCGCCGAGGTCGTGCCCCGCGCGGCCCGCGAGTGCTTCAAATGGCTGCTGTGCCCGGCACAGGACGATCCAACTGCGACAAAGGCCACCGTTGAGGCGTTCCCGTTCAACACCAGCAGTGGCACCGCCGGCGGGGAACTGGAACGCGTCTGTAAGGAGAACGAGCTGGTGATCGACGCATGGTCGCCGATCCACCTGCGCGCCAAGCTGAAGGAGTTCTATTGGAAGCCCGACCGGGCGCACGTCGACGCAAAGGTCTTCTGGGAGGACTCCCTGAAGTACCTCTATCTGCCGCGCCTTCGCTCGCACGAGGTGCTGGCATCGGCGATCCGGGCGGGTGCCGGCAGCCGAGACTTCTTCGCGACCGCCTTCGGATACGCCGACGGGAAGTATGAAGGCTTCCAGTTTGGCCGGGGCGGGGCTGCGCTCAGTGATTCAGTGCTACTCATCGCGCCTGAAGCGGCCGCGCACTACGAGAGCACGCTGCCACCTCCAACGACACCGACCACGTCGGGCACGGCTCCGGTTTCCGGCGCGGGAAGTGGCACCGCGGCAATCGGCGGCGGGAAGGCCATCCCTCTGAACCCGGCGGGGGATGCCAAACAGCCTGCTCGCCCAAAGAACTTCCGTGGAGCCGCCGACATTCCGGCGACCCTCGCCAAGTCTCGGCTGAACACGATCGCCGAGGAGGTGATCGCCCTCCTGGCGTCCGACCCAAACGCGGCGGTCCGCATCACGCTGGAGATCGATGCGAGCTTCCCGGACGGAGCCAGCGATTCGATTCGCCGGGGCGTGAGCGAGAACGCCAACAACCTCGGGTTCAACGCCAAGGATTGGGAGTGAGGTTGCGAGCGTCTGCATCGTGGATCGATTTTGCCCTGTTAACCCGAGAATCGCCCGCCGGAACGCCCCTGGCGGCCCGGATTCGACGGTTTGAACCCGTTCCGATCGGGGAGCTTCCTTCCGACCCCGCCTCACGGCGGGGTCGTTTGGTTTACAGGCGGCCCGTTTTGCCCTTCGCGGCAGGTTGG
>Ga0209985_10000654_pt1 | contig 36780 bp, 28 predicted proteins | sample NOAtaG_FD_187305 | JGI IMG/M metagenome (GOLD analysis project Ga0209985, IMG submission 187305) | Freshwater lake microbial communities from Lake Erie, under a cyanobacterial bloom - NOAA_Erie_Diel6S_1000h metaG (SPAdes) (version 2) | ecosystem: Environmental > Aquatic > Freshwater > Lake ...
GCCCGTCGCTTCCCCCTGAAGCGCCTCGGAGGGCTCCCTGTTAATGCGGTGGTTGGAGGTTCAATTCCTCCCGCCCCAGTGAGAGAGAACCTCCGATACGGCTGTCGCGTGTCGGAGGTTCTTCGCTCTCCCCCCCCGCGCACCCGCACTCGCGCTCCACCGTGCTGGCCTTCACCATCCAGCCGCGAAGGCCTTCACACACACGCCTCAACGTGCCGGTATCCGGCACGGCGATCCAGCGGGCCATCGCTTCCGCACGGTTCCCGCACCTGAGCGCCGTGCGCGTGGCGTTCGCGGCACCGGTCACCGACGTCGCGCACAGCACGCTGCGGGCGATTCGTCACATGATCACCCACGAACGGCAGACGCAGCGCCGACGCGTGGGCCGAGGAGACGCGCAACCGGCGCGCTGCCTGCGGCGATCAGCAGCATCACCGCCAGCATCACCGGGTACACGCGATCCCGGACGCCGGCGCGGCGGTCGGTGATGACGAGAGCGAGGAGCAGCCCGGCGCCCACTGCGAGCCCCACGTACGATCCCCCCACGGGATCAAGGTGAAACAGGCGCATGGCCCACCGACCGAGCCCAGGGGGGAGGGCGACGAGGGCCGTGGCCGCCATGGCTCGGCTGTGAATGGCCGGGCGGCGAACATTGGCGACCGCGACCGCGAACGCAGCAGTGAAGACGAGCAACAGACCGGTGTCCATGGCCACGCCGAATCAGCTCGGCCTGCACCATCAGCACCAGCAGCCAGCCAAGTGAGGCCACGCCGTGCGCCACGTGGGCAACGTCGAGCTGCGCCAGTCGGGTACTGAGGGTCGGCTGGAACCCCAGCAGCGTGAGGAGCGTGATGCCGCCAATCCACCACATCGCCCGATCGTGCAGCGGGATCACGCCCGCGAACGAGGTCTCGGGGCGCGCCATCGTGCTCACGGCCGATCACCTGGTCCCATGGGGGGGCCGAGGGTCGTGAGTCCGAACTCGGCGTCGAGTGCCATCAGCTGGTCCATGGCGGGGAGCCCGCCCGGCGGTGTCATGGCATCCATCGCCTCGAAGAAGCGATCCAGACCGGCCGGCGTCGTGGTGATCAGGAGTCGGGCCTCGCGATCAGTGAAGTTCTGGTAGCGATGGGTAACTCCGCGGCGAAGGAAGACCGAGCCACCGGCCCGGACGGTGCGGCGATCTCCCTCCAGTTCGAAGACCAGTTCGCCGTCGAGCACATAGAACCACTCGTCCTCGCGGCTGTGCACGTGCAGCGGCGGTCCGGACATGGGTGGCGCCCCGAGATGAAAGCTGGCGAACTGCCCGCCGCTGTCGTCGCCGGCGACCAGCACGTGCGTGGTTTCCCCGACGATGTTGAGTGGGGCGGCCGATCGGGTCTCGCCGGCGGCGAGCACGACGGCGCCGGCGGGGTGGGCGGTGGACATGACGGCACCTCGGTGGTCAGGGTGAAGGAGCGATGACCGCCCCCGAACGGCGCGGGCGTCGAGCCGGCGTGAGCGGCGCCGACACCGGTCGGGCGGCGGCGAGAACGGCCTCCATGGTCGCCACCGCCGCATCCTCGGCCGCCTTGGCCGAGAGCTGGCCTCGATCCCGCAGCATCTGCCAGAACGGTGCGCTGTAGATGGCCACGCACTGCGCGATCAGCGCCGCCTGTTGCGCCCGCGTGAGTTGCGCGAGCCATGGGGCCAGCGCCTCCCGGAAGGCCTCGCGCCCTTCGGCCGATCCGGCCACGGGGTAGTTGGCGCGCGGCGCCGCGGCCAGCATGGCGCGAGTCAGGGCATTGTTGCGCTCGAACTGCGCGAAAAGGCCGCGCAGTTCCGGCACGATGGCGTCGGGGGTCCGCGGCCAGGTGGTGCCGGTGCGGTCGCGGAGCTGCCGCCACACGCCCTGCACCAGATCGGCCTGGGTCGGGAAGTGGCGGTACACCGTGCGGGCCGAGATGCCGGCCCGCTCGGCGACGATCTCATGCGAGAAGGGGGCCTCGGGCGCGTCACGCAGCAGCTCGAAGGCCGCCGCCAGGATGCGTTCGGCGGTCTCGGCGCGCAGGCGCGCGTGCGGGCGATCGGCGGCAGGCATGACAGTACACTGACATGGTGTCAGTTGACTGTCAAGGAGCGGCCCCGCCGACGGCCTCGGCACCAATCATCGCCCAAAACCGTACATGCCACTGGCCCGCGCCCCTGCCGGAACCCGCTCTCCTCTCCCACTCGTGCTCGAACTCCCGCGTGACTGTGTCCAGCGCATCCGCGACGGCGACCTCGAAGCTTTCGAGGCGCTCTTCCGCGCCATGCACCAGCCGCTTGTCGCCTTCGGTACCCGGTACGTCGGCGACGCCGCCCGCGCCGAGGAGCTCGTGCAGGACATCTTCTTCGCGCTCTGGCAGGGACGGGCCGAGTGGGTCGTCACCGGCAGCGTCACCGCCTATTTGTACTCCGCCGTTCGCAACCGCGCGCTCAACCTGCGCCGCCGCGACGCCGTCGAGCAGAGCTGGGCCGACGACGAGGCGCACGACAGCGTGCGCGCCCTGCATCCCGCCCCGACGCGTCCGGACACGGCGCTCGAGACCCTCGAGGCCCGGTCCCGGCTCGAGGCCGCCATGGACGCCCTTCCCCCCCGCCTCGCACAGGTGATGCTCATGCGCTGGCATGGCGGGCTGAGCTACGCCGAAATCGCCGACACGCTCGGCATCTCGGTCAAGGGGGTGGAAAACCAGTTGGGGCGGGGCCTGAAGGCCCTGCGGGCGGCGCTCGGCGACGACTAGCCGGCAGGGGTTTGTGGGGTTCTGGCCGGGTCGCGTGTCTCATCCGCAACCCCACCCCACTCCATGTCAAAACAATCCGAGTTCGATCCGCTCCTGATAGACCGCTACCTCGCGGGCGACCTGTCGCCGGCCGAACGGGCCCGCGTCGATGCCTGGCTGCAGGCGCATCCCCGCGACGCACAGTTGCTGCGCGAGTTGCCGCGGACCTCCCTTGGTGCCGCGCATTCGGCGAGCACCGACGCGGCGTGGCAGGCACTCGCCGCCCGGCTGCAGGCGGCTGGCCAGGACGACCTCTCCGCCCGGCGCGCACGCATGGCCTCCGACGTGCGGCAGCGGACCGCGTCGCCGTGGCTGCGCCGTGTCACCCGCGTCGCCGCGGCCCTGCTCGTCGTCGTCGGCGGCGTGGCGACGTGGCGTGCGACCCGCGGCGGGTCGCTCACCGCCCCCCTCGGACGCGATGTCACCTCACAGCTCCCGGACGGCTCCCGCGTGACGCTCGCAGCCGGCAGTACGCTGCGCTGGGGCGCGGGCTTCGGCCGCGGCGCCCGTGACGTCGCGCTCGAGGGCGAGGGCTACTTCGACGTCGTGCACGACGACGCGCGTCCGTTCCGCGTGCGGACCCGCAACGCGGTCGCGCAGGACGTGGGCACGCGCTTCGTGGTGCGGGCGTGGCCCGAGCTCCCCGCAGTGGACGTGGCCGTCGAGGAAGGCGTGGTCGCGCTCATGGATACCCTGCGCCCGCGTATGGACAAGGCGACCCTTCTCAACGCGGGACAGCGCGGCCGGCTGCTCGACACCGGCGTGCAGGTCACCTCGGACGTCGAGTCCGCCCTGGCCTGGATGCGCGGCGAACTGCTGTTCGACGAGACGCCGCTGGCCGAGGCGCTGCCCGCGATCGGGCGACGCTTCGACGTGACGCTCACTGCCGATCCGGCGCTCGCGAATCGGCGTCTGACGGCGCGCTTCGCGGCGCAGTCGCTGGACGACGTGCTCGGCGCGCTGCGGCTGGCGCTTGGCGTGCGGGTCGAGACCACCGGAAAGACCGTCTTCATCGCGCCGGAGGCCCCGTGACCACGCCCATGATCCTGCGGAGCTTCCTCCTCGCGTTCGGCGCGGCGTCGCTGCTCGGCGCGCAGCCGAGCCCCGCGCCGGACGCCGGCGCGCTGCCGACTGGCTACCGCCGTCTGGCCGACGTGACGGACCTGCGCGGTCCGCTCTCCGCGCCCGTCACGCTCGACCTCGCGCAGGTGCCCCTGAAGGACGCCCTGCGGCAGGTCGCGCTGCAGGCCGGCCTGTCGTACGCGGCCGACCCGGCGCAGCCCGGCATGGAGTCGCCGCGCTCGCTCAAGGTGAGCGGCGCCCCCGCGCACCGGGCGATCACCCTCCTGCTCGACGGCACGCCATTCCAGCCGCTGGTGGGCCCGCGCGGGCAACTGGCGCTGCAGTACCGGGGGACCGGTCGTGAGGCGCGGCCGTCCACACCGGCGAAGCGCGTGCGCATCAGCGGCTACGTGCGGAGTGCGGCCTCGGGCGAAATCCTGCGCCGGGCCCGGGTCTCCGCGGACGACGAGGCCGTGCGCGTCGAGTCGAACGACGACGGCTTCTACTCGCTGCTGCTCGCGGAGGGCATGCACCGGCTGGTCGTCCGCGCGCTCGGGTACGTGCCCTTCGACACGGTTCTCACGCTCACCGAGGACCTCACCCGCACCGTGCAGCTGCGGCGGCGCGAGGTGCAGCTGGCGACGGTCTCCGTGCAGGCGAGCCGCTCGGGAGACGATCGCCCGGACCTCGATCCGCGGACGCCGGACATGAGCGTCGTGCGACTGGACCTCCCGGCCGTCCGGCTGCTGCCGCCGGTCCTGGGCGAGGCCGACCCGATTCGCAGTCTCACCCTCCTGCCCGGCGTCTCGCTGTCGAGCGATGCCTCGACCGCCTTCAGCGTCCGCGGTGGTGCCGCCGACCAGAACCTCTTCCTGCTCGACGAAGCCACGGTGTACAACCCGAACCACATCCTCGGCTTCCTGAGCACGTTCAACGCCGACGCGATCGACGACGTGACGCTGTACAAGGGCGCCATTCCGGCCCGCTTCGGCGGGCGCCTCTCGTCGGTGGTGGACGTGCGCCAGCGCGAAGGCAACGTGAACAAGTTCACGGGCTCGGCCTCGCTCGGGCTGCTCGCCGGCCGCGGGCTGGTGGAAGGACCGCTGCCGAAGAAGGTCGGCTCCTTCATGATCGCCGCGCGCCGGTCGTGGGCCGACCTCTTCACCGGCCTCTCGAGCGATCCGACCATCCGGGCGACCACGGCGTACTTCTACGACGTCAACGCCAAGACGAACGTGCGCCTCGGCTCGTCCGGTGCGCTGATGCTCTCGGGGTATCTCGGGCGCGACCGCTTCGCCGGGATCGGCGACCTCGGCGCCGGCTGGGGCAACCGGGCGCTGACGCTCCGCTGGAACCAGGCGCTGCGCAGCAACCTGTTCTCGAAGGTGACCGCCGCGTGGGGCGACTACGACTACCGCCTCGACATCCTCACCGGCACGAGCGACAGCATCCGGTGGAACTCGCGCATCGGCAGTCTGAACGTGCGGGTGGACGAGACCTGGTATCTCTCGCCGACCAACACCGTGGAGTTCGGGGCCGAGCTCACGAGCCAGCGCATCAACCCCGGTGACCTCCTGCCGGTAGGGGCGAACAACGCGTACAACCCGCGCCGGATCGAGCGGCGCAACACCCTGATGCCGGCGGCGTGGATCGGCCAGGAGCTGGGGATCGGGTCGCGGGTGTCGGTGCGCTACGGGCTGCGGGTGGCGGGCTTCGAGCGGCGCGGTCCGGCGACGGTGTACTCGTACGTCAACGACGCGCCGGTGGTCTATTCGGAGGCCCTCGGGCGCTACGAGCCCGGCGTCGTGAGCGACAGCACGCGGTTCGGCAGCAGCGCGCGTCTCGCCACGCGCACGGCGCTCGAGCCCCGCGTCTCGGGCCGCGTCATGCTCACCGAGACGTCGAGTCTGAAGGCCAGCTACGCGCGGACCCAGCAGTTCCTGCTGCTCGTGTCGAACACCAACTCGATCAGCCCGCTCGACGTGTGGGAGCCGGCCGGTCAGTGGATCAAGCCGCTGCTGGCCGACCAGTACGCGGTGGGCTACAGCGCGACGCGCGGCGGCGTCGAACTGTCGGTCGAGGGCTTCTACCGGCAGGCGCGCAACGTCGTGGACTTCATTGACGGGGCGGACGTGCTGCTCAACCCGCGCATCGAGACGCAGATGGTGCAGGGTCAGGGGCGCGCATACGGGCTCGAGCTGCTGGCTCGGCGGTCGCAGGGTACGGTGACGGGCTGGATCAGCTACACGCTCGGAAGGTCCGAGCAGCGGTTCACCCGGGGCGGCAACCGCGGCGGCGGCATCAACGATGGCAACTGGTACCCGACGCCGTTCGACAAGACGCACAACCTGAACGTCGTCGCCCTCCGCTCGCTCGGCCCGAAGTCGAAGTGGACCCTCGGCAGCACGTTCACCCTGGCCACCGGCCTGCCGGCGACGTTCCCGACTTCGCGCTACCAGGTGGACGGGCTGCTCGCGACGGAATACGGCGCGCGCAACGCCGGACGCCTCCCCCTGTACCATCGCCTCGACCTCTCCGCCACGCGGAAGACCAGGCGCGGCGAGTGGCAGTTCGGTCTGCTCAACGCGTACAACCGCTTCAATGCGCAGGCGCTGCGGTTCCGCCAGCGCGAGGGTCAGCCCCTCGTCACCGAAGCGGTCCAGACGGCGATCTTCGGCATCGTGCCCAGCGTCGCCTACACCTTCAACTTCTGAGAGCTCCATGCCGAATCGCGGCGTGCTGCCGTTGCTGCTCCTGTCGTCCCTCGTCCTCGCGGGCTGCGAGCGGGTCGTGAACGTGAGCGGCCTCGACTACCAACCGCGCCTCGTGGTCGAGGCGCGGCTCGAACGGGAACGGACGGCCTCATCGGCCGATCAGGTGATCCGCCTCAGTGTCACGCAGGACGTCTTCGCCACAGTGTCGCAGTCCGCGGCGCGCGGCGCGACGGTGCGCGTGCTGGATGACGCCAATCAGGCCACGGTGTTCGTCGAGTCGTCGCAGGAACCCGGCACCTACCGGGCCGCGGCGATGGCCCTGCCGGCGGGCCGCCCGGTGACGCTCGAGATCGTCTGGGGAGGCGATACCTACCGTTCCACCGAGGTGATGCAACCCGGCGTGGCGATGGACTCGCTGTTCTTCAAGTCGGAATTCGACGAGGTGGACACCGGGCAGAACTGGCGCGCCACGATCGCGGTGCAGGATCCCGCGGCCCAGCGGAACTTCTACGTCTGGGACCAGTGGATCGACGGGCGGCGACTGGTGTCGCCCGACAGCGAGGAAGTCACGCGCATCGTGCTGTCGGACGACCAGTTCAACGGCGCAAAGGTGCGCCAGTTCCAGCCGTACTCCGATTGGCTCGTCCGGCCCGGCCAGCACGTGCGCGTGCGGCAGCTGTCCATCTCCGAGCAGGGATATCGGTACTTCCTGGCGCTGTCGGCGCAGACCAACAACACCGGGACGCCGTTCGGCGTGCCGGTCAGCAGCGTCCGCGGGAACGTGGCGAACATCACGAACCCGTCGAAACGCGCGGTCGGCTACTTCATTGCCGGCGAGTACTCGGAGCTGGAGCGACGGGTGCCGTAGGCGCGGGGAAGTTCGCGAAGCACGAACGGACGGCCGGGGCTCCACCCTTCATGGAGCTCCGGCCGTCCGTTGCAGGGCGGCAAGACGGCCGCCGGCCCTACCCGCCGCAGCCGAACGTGTACCCCTTCTCCTGCGCGCGTCCGAGCGCGACGATCCCCGTCGCCATCAGGTGAGCGTTCAGCACGAGGTGCGTCGCGAGATCCTGCCGCACCGCTTCGACCGCCTGCTCGTCGGCCGTCGCCCCCGCGATCGCCGAGGCGAGCCCGGTCATCGTCCCGTTGCAGACGGCGAAGTGCGCCCCGAAGTCGGTGAGCTCCTTCCACTGGATGCCCTGCGTCAGCGCGTCGCCCCCGGGGGTGCGCAGGAACGGGTTGAACGTGAACGGCTTCCCCGTGGACGGGTCGGGCTTCGTCTGCTGGCCGAAGAGCGGGTACTTGCCCCACACGTAGTCGTCGAAGCCGAAGATCGTCGCTCCCGACCGCAGGATGAGCACCGCGCCGAGCTGGTTCGGCTTGAGCCCGTAGCCGGATTCGTTCGAGCGGAACCAGTTGCCGCAGTAGCGCCCGGCGTTCAGGACGCCCGACAGCGTGAAGGCGTCGAACACCATCCGGTGCCCGCGCGGCAGGGCGTCGAGCCAGGCGTCCTCGGCATGCACGAGCGGCGTGGTCGGCGCGGTCGGCGCGGTCGGCGCTGCGGCCTGGCTGCCCTTGGGCGCGCGGCGCGGGGGCTGCGCGCCGATCGAGGCCAGCGCGCCGGCGCCGACGGAAGTCCCGCCGACGAACGTGGCGAGGCGGGCGAGGAAGCCGCGGCGCGTGCCGGGCGTGGACGACGAATCCATGCGAGACTCCAGGTCGGGGTGCGGTCGGCGGCGGTCAGCGAACGAGTCCGTCCTGCGCCCCGCCGAACATGAGATCCTGTACGTTCTTCGACGCCAGGAAGTTTTGCGGGAACCGCAGCGGAACGGCGCTGGCCTCGTCGAGCGCCGCCGCCGCGTCGTCGGGGAGCTCCCACTCCAGCGCCGCGAGGTTCTCGCGGAACTGCGCCAGCGACCGTGCCCCGACGATCGGGAACAGGTCGGCCCCCTGGCGCCGCACCCAGTTGAGCGCCACCTGCGCCGGGGGCTTCCCAAGCCGCGCCGAGACGGCATCCACCGCCCGCGCGATCGCGAGGGTCCGCTCGTTCACCTGCAGCGACGTCTGCGGGTTCATCCGCTTCGGCTCCGCCGCCCGCGCGGCATCGGTGTACTTGCCCGTCAGCAGCCCGCGCCCGAGCGGCGACCACGGTGTCACGGGAAGCCCCAGGTGCCGCGCCATCGGCAGCAGCTCGTGCTCGACCTCGCGGGTCACCAGCGAATACTCCACCTGCAGCGCCGTGAACGGTGTCCACCCGGCCCACTCGGCCATCGTGTGCATCCGGCTCGCGACCCACGCGGGGGCGTCGCTGATCCCGACGTGCAGCACCTTCCCCAACCGCACCTGATCGTCGAGCGCGCGCACGACGTCCTCGAGCGGCGTCACCCCGTCCCACGCGTGGATCCACAGCAGGTCCACGTGCGACGTGCCGAGCCGGCGGAGCGATCCCTCGAGCGACCGGACGAGGTTCTTCCGGTGGTTGCCGGCGAAGTTGAGGTCGCCCTTGCGGTCGAACAGCGTGTACTTGGTCGCGACGACGAAGTGGTCGCGGTCGGCGGCGATGCACTCGCCGACGAGGCGCTCCGAGGTGCCCTCGGTGTAGCGGTTCGCGGTGTCCACGAAGTTGCCGCCGGCCCCGGCGTAGGCGTCGAAGATGCGGCGGGACTCGGCGGCGTCGGCGCCGGTGCCCCACTCGGTGCCGAAGGTCATCGTGCCGAGGCAGAGCTCGGAGACCCGCAGTCCCGAACGGCCCAGCAGGTGGTGGCGAAGCGTACGCATGCGCGTAAGGTATGGGGATGCGCCTCGCCCTCCACCTTGCCGCCGCCGCCCTCGCCGGCGGCGCCGCCGCCACGGCCCCCCTTGCCGCCCAGCCCGCACGCGACCTCGCACGCGCCGTCCGCACCTGGCACGAGCCGCGTCAGGCGCAGATCGTCCGCGAGCTGGCCGGCCTGCTGGCGATCCCCAACCTCGCCAGCGACTCGGTGAACATCCGGCGCAACGCCGATACCCTCGTGGCGATGCTCACGCGCCGCGGCTTCGCGGCCCGGCGGCTCGAGAACGGCCCGCACCCGCCGGCGGTCTTCGGCGAGCGCCGCACCCCGGGGGCCGCGCGCACGGTCGTCTTCTACATGCACTACGACGGCCAGCCGGTGACGCCGGCGCAGTGGACGACGCCGCCGTGGCAGCCGGTGCTGCGCACGCGCACGCTCGAGGCGGGCGGGCAGCCGATGCCCATTCCCGCCACCGGCCGCGTGGACGGCGAGGCGCGGCTCTACGCCCGCTCGGCCTCCGACGACAAGTCGCCGATCATCGCCCTGCTGGCGGCGCTCGACGCGCTGGACGCACTCGGACGCCGGCCGAGCGTGAACCTCAAGGTCTTCCTCGACGGCGAGGAGGAAGCCGGCTCGGAACACGTGCGCCCGCTGCTCGAGCGGCATCGCGACCTGTTCGCCGCGGACGCGTGGCTCTTCGGCGACGGCCCGGTGCACCAGAGCCGCGCGCCGCAGCTGGTCTTCGGGGTGCGCGGCGTGATCGGGGCCGAGCTCACCGTGTACGGGCCGCTCCGCGCGCTGCACAGCGGCCACTACGGCAACTGGGCGCCGAACCCCGCGATGCGGCTGGCGACGCTGCTCGCCGCGATGCGCTCGGACGACGGCGAGATCCGCATTCCCGGCTTCATGGACGACGTACGGCCGATCACCGCCGCCGAACGCGCCGCGGTGGCCCGGGTGCCGGACGTGGACGCGGCACTGCGGCGCGAACTCGGGCTGGCTGCCACGGAGGCGAACGACGCGCCGAGCCCGCTGCGCATCATGCTGCCGTCGCTCGACGTGCGAGGGCTCCGCAGCGGCGGCACCGGTGCCGAGGCGGCGAACGCGATCCCCACCGAGGCGACGGCCTCGCTGAGCTTCCGGCTCGTCCCCGACCAGTCGCCGGCGCGGGTGCGGACGCTCGTCGAGGACTTCCTGCGGTCGCAGGGGTGGCACCTGGTGCCGCCGGGCGGTGCGACGCTCGCCGAACGGCTCGCGCACCCGAAGCTCGCGACGCTCGCGTGGGGCGACGGCTACCCCGCGCTCCGCACGTCGCTCGATGCGCCGGTCTCGCGCGCGCTCGCGGCGGTGGCCACCGAGGCGCTCGGGCAGCCGCCGGTGCTCATGCCGACCCTCGGCGGGTCGCTGCCGATGCACGACTTCGCCGACGTGCTGCGGGTGCCGCTGATCGTGGTGCCGATCGTGAACCACGACAACCGCCAGCACGCCGCCGACGAGAACCTGCGGCTGCAGAACCTGTGGGACGGGATCGAGCTCTATGCCGCGATCGTCGCGCGGCTCGGCGCGGCGTGGCCGGCGACGCCGCTGCCCTGAGCCCCCCGGGGCGTCAGCAGGGGATGCGGGCGCAGCGGGAGTTGGGGCGGCAGATGGAATCCTGCGAGACGGTGCGGTTGCGGAAGGTCACGGGGTCCGTGATGAAGATCCAGCGGTTGGGGGCCCCCTCCGTGCCTTCCTCCGTCACGGTGACGCCCGACATCACGCCGACGAGGCGGCCGAGGCCCACGGACGCCTGTTCGTCCACCAGCGCGATGCGGCCGTAGGCGCCCTGCGTCTCGGTGATCGCGCGGATGGTGTCGGTGACGGTGAACGGGAAGTCGATGCACCAGACGCCCCAGAACCGCCATCGGGGGATCGTGCGCGAGCCGGTGCGGAGCACGCGCGTCTCGGTGTTGACGGCGGTGCGCAGCGGCGTCCACTGCAGGGTGTAGCCGTTGCGGGTGCGCTGGTCGAACCACAGCCGCACGGGCAGGGAGTCCGCGAGCCACGGCGGCGTGACCCCCGGCGCCGCGTCCGCGAAGACGGCGGAGTCGGGTTCGGCGCAGGGGGCGGCGCCGGCCGCGCAGACCCGGTTGATGGCGATCCGCAACTCCGCGAGGTGCGCCTGCACGGCGGCCGCGCGCGCCCGCTGGCGCGCCGTCAGCACCGACGGCAGGGCGACGCCGGCCAGGATGCCGACCAGCGCCAGGACGATGATCAGCTCGACGAGCGTCCATCCGGACCGGCGGCTCAGCGGCATGGTTGGCTCACGACGGACACGGCGTCTCCCACGAATTCCTCGATGCGCTCCGACGAACGATACGTCAGGATCGTGCTCCCGTCACGGGCGACGAGCTCGTACTCGTCGTCGGGCCGCTTGACGTAGCCGATGCCGAGCAGCGGATCGCCCGCGACGGCGAGCGTGGCCGGCAGGTCGCCGTGGGTGCGGGCGAACTTGTCCACCAGCCGCGCCTGTGCGGCGAGGCGCAGCCGGAGTTCGGCGAGGCGCTGCTCGCGGCAGCGCAGGGGATCGACGATCGGGGGCTGCAGCCGGTCCCACGCGATGACCCACGTCACGGCGCACAGCACCACGAGCACGGCGGCGATCGCCAGCTTGGCGAGGTTCCGGGATGCCGGCGGCAGGGGCTTCGGGGCGTTCCGTTCGTCCTCGGCCCGCAGGACCTCGAACTCCGCGACGAGGTCATCGACAACCTGCTGCGACGAGGACGTGCGGCGCGGCGTCACCGCGATGTTCCGCGGCGGCGTCGGGCGCTTCCTCGGGGCATTGGCCATTTAGACCGCGCTCGTCAGCCCGCCTGTTTCGCGGCCCGGAGGTAGCTCTTGAGCAGCAGCGTCCGCGCGTCTTCGCGCGTCGCCGCCGGCGTGAGAAGGTCGAGCAGCCGCTCGGCACCGGCCGCGTCGCCGGTGCGGAGCCGCGCGACCACGCCCCCGTGCCGCAGCGCGGCCGGATCCACCCAGGCGCGCCCCGCCCGCTGCTCGCGCTCGAGCAGCGCGGAGGCCCGCGCCGCGGTGGCGAAGTCGAGCGTCCCGAGGCCGTGCAGGAAATCCACGGCGGCGCGCGGGGCGTCCGGCGCGCGCGTCCGGTCGAGGTACGTGCGCACGCGCCCGAACCACGCCTCGTCCACCGCGCCCGACGAGGCACCGTGCAGCGAGCCGTCCACGAACGACAGCGTGTTCGCCCACAGCCGCCAGTCGGCCGGTGGGCGGCCCGCGGCGAGGATGGTCTCGAACTGCTGTGCCTCCCACGCCGAGGTGGGTACGGCGGTGAAGGCGGAACCGCCGAGCGAGTCCACCGGGCGGCCGGCGAGCAGGGCGCGCACCCGCTCGGCGTAGGCGCCCTTCATGAGGCGCGGCATCTCGGCCGGCGCCTGCTGCACCCCGGGCAGGCCGCGGCGCGTGTCGGAGAGCAGCGAGATGACGTCGAAGCGGTCGGACGCGGTGCCGATGAACCCGGCGGCCCGCGTGCGCAGGAAGCGCGCCTTCTCGGCCCCGAGGTCCACGACCGGGTAGTAGTCCGAGTTGACCGTCCGCCAGGTGTCGAGCAACGGGGCGAGGACGGCCCGGTCGGCGATGCGGGTCGCCTCGAAGGCCTGCGGCGTGAGCGGGTAGTTGCGCGCGAGGTCCTCGCGGATCCCCGGGGCGCCGACGATCGACCAGTCGGGATTCGAGAGCGGCCGCATCGAGGCGATGATCAGCAGGTCGGCCCCCGACGCCGCGTGCACGACGTAGTACGGGAAGTTGCGGTGCACGGCGGCGAGCACCGAGAGCACGAGCAGGTCGCTCGTCTCGTACGCCTGGAGCCACTGTCCGAGCACGCCGTCGGGGGCCATCGAGGCCCGCACCCGCCGGTAGAACTCGTCGGTGAAGAGGCCGGCGACGCCGCTGACCCACGGGTTCGAGGGCTCGGAGAGGATCAGGTCGTACTTCTCGCGCGAGGCGGCGAAGACCGACTTGGCGTCGTCGATGACGAACGCGTGGCGCGGATCCTCGAAGACGCGCCGGTTGGCGGGATGGAAGATGCGCGAGCCGTCCACCATGCGCGGCTCGATCTCGATCGTCGTGACCTTGGCGACGGTGGGCGAGCCGAGCAGCACGTGGCCGGAGATGCCGGAGCCCTGCCCGATGTTCGCCACCGACTTCGCCTCGGGGCGGTAGGCCAGCGTCAGCAGCGGCAGCAGCGTCTGCGCGGCCTGGTCGCCGGAGACGCCGGTGACGGGGGCGGTGCCGGTGAAGGGCTGGAGCCACGACTCGTTGAGCGAGGCGTCGGGCTTGCCGTTGGTGAGCAGCGAGCGGCTCAGGCCGCGCGTGTTGCGCAGCCCGCCCACCGAGGCGGTGCGGCCGTCGGTGTAGTAGATCGTCGTCCAGCCGTCGCCGGCGCTCCGCAGCTGGCCGTGGCGGAAGACGCCGCTGGTGAGCAGCAGCGTGTCGAAGCGCACGGTCGTGGCGACGAGCGCGAGGCCGGCCAGCGCCACGCCGCCCGCGACGGCGAGGGTGCGCGGCGCGCGCGCCGTGCCGGCCACGCCGGCGAGCAGCAGGAGGCCGAAGGCGATGTCCACGCCGGCCCCCGCGACCTGCAGCCACTTGAGCCCCAGCAGCGGCATCAGCACCAGGCCGGCGGCCGCCGCGCCGAGGATCGAGCCGAGCGTGTTGACGGCGTACACCGAGCCGATCGCACGCTCGCCGGCACCGTTGGCCAGCAGGACGCGCGTGATGAGCGGCAGCGTGATGCCGGCGCAGAACGTCGCCGGCAGCATGACCGCGAGCGAGAAGACGTACTTGGCCGTCGTGAAGAAGCGCCAGCCCTGCTCGGTGGCGGTGATCCCCTGCAGGAGCGCCGACTGCCACGCGAACGACTGCAGGTACAGCGGCATCGTCGCCATGGCGAGGAGCCCCATGACCACCTGCACGATGCCGAGCGTGCGCACGGGGTCCTCGAAGCGGTCGGCCCGCGTGCGGACCCAGAAGGCGCCGAGGGCGAGCCCGAGGATGAAGGCCGAGAGCATGAGCTCGAACGAGTGCGTGGCGCTCCCGAGCACGAGCGAGAGCATGCGGATCCACGCGATCTCGTAGATGAACGAGGCGGCGGCGGTGCCGAAGGCGACGGCGAGGAGCGTGCGCGAGAGCGCGGTGGGCGCCCCGGCCCCCGTCGGCGCCTCGGCCGCCGCCGCGGGGGCTCCCGCCTCGCCCGCCTCCCCGTCCTGCATGCGGCGCACGCGCAGCGCCACGATGACGATGCCGGCGACGAGCAGGTTCAGCATCGCCGCCGCGAGCAGCGTGCCGGGCAGCCCTGCCTCGTCGATCAGGTAGAACCCGGCGAGCAGCACCCCGCCCGCGGCACCCAGCGAGTTGGCGAAGTAGAGCAGCGACAGCACCCGGCCCGCGCGGGCGTCGCCCTGCGCGCGCACGAGGCGCAGCACCCCCGCGCTCATGAGCGGAAACGTGGTGCCGAGCAGGATGGACTGCGGCAGGATCAGCAGCGCGGCGATCGCCCACTTGACGATGTCCACCGCCACCAGCGAGCCGAGCGAGGGAAAGACGTGGTCGTACGCCCAGCCGGTGACGGCGCCGTAGGTGTCGTGGAAGACGAGCCCGATGACGCCGCAGGCCAGCTCGATCGCGGCGTACCAGAAGAGCGGCTGCTTGACCGTCTCCGACCGGCGGCCGACGAGCGTCGCGCCGAGCGACATGCCGCCCAGGAAGATCACCAACACGATGATCTGCGCGTACGCGCTGTGGCCGACGAAGAGCCCGAGGTAGCGGCTCCAGATCGACTCGTAGATCAGGCCGGCAGCGCCGGAGAGGATGAAGACGGCGTACAGCAGCAGCGCCATGGGGTGGCTTCGGAGGCTGAGGCGGAGAAGGCAGGGACGTCCGGGGAGAAGGACGACCGAAAGGGGGCGGGGTTGCACGTGCCGCTGCGAGCCGCCTGCGGCCGACCGCGACTCCCCCAATCTGGCACCGGCGCGCGACAAGCCGTCACGCGGGAGGCCGCGCGTCGAAACAGGCGCGGCGCGCTAGTACCACGTGGTTCAAAGCAAGCACTCACTTGCGGCAGAAATCGTGCAAGCATATACTTGCATGCACATGGCCACCACAGCACCCGACACCGGCACCCACGCTCCCCCCCTCCGCGAGCGGATCGCGGAGGCAGCGGCCAAGGTGTACGGCGAGTTCGGATTCCGCGGCGCGACGACGCGGCGCATCGCCGAAGAGGCGGGCGTCAACGAGGTCACGCTCTTCCGCACCTTCGGCTCGAAGGCGGCGCTGATCGTCGAGGTGCTCGAGCGGCAGGTCGGCGCGGGCCTTCGCGTCGAGCTCCCCGAGACCCCGCGCCACCCCGGTCGCGAGCTGCTGCACTGGGCCCGCAGCTACCACGGCCATGTCCGCGAGCGCCGCGGGCTCATCATGCAGTCCATGGGCGAGATCGGGGAGCATCCCGAGGTCCTCTCGCCCATGTGCAAGGCGCGCGACCGCGAGTTCGTCGTGCTCTGCGCCTACCTCGATCGCCTCCGCGACGCCGGGCACGCCACGCGCCCCTACGACACGGTCACCGTCGCCGCGATGCTGAGCGGCACGCTCTTCTCCGATGCCGTCGGCCGCGAGCTCTTCCCCGGCACGTATCCCGCCGATCCGGCGCAGGCGGTGGTCGCCTACGTCGAGCTCACGCTGCGCGCGCTCGGCGTGGCGGACCCCGTGCCGTCGGCCGAGCACGCCGGCGCGCCCTGTTCGGCGACACCGTCCTCCATCGGGCCGTCCTGATGCGTCTCGTCCACGCCGTCCGTCGTCCCGCGACCGCCCTCGCGACGGTCGCGACCGTCTGGTGCGCTCCCCTCTCGGCGCAGGGGCCCGTCGCCCCGGCCGCCTCGGCCTCGCGCGCCCTCACGCTCGACGAGGCGCTCGCCCTCGCGACGCGCACCTCCGAGGCCCTCGCGATCGCGCAGAGCGCCGTGCGGCGCGCCGACGGGCAGTACCTCTCCGCCCGCTCGCAGCTGCTGCCGCAGGTCAACGGCACCGTCAGCTACCAGCGCCAGCTGCAGAACCAGTTCGCGGCGATCGCCGCGGCGGCCGCGCGCAACTCGAGCGGCTCGGGGAGCGGAACGGGCACCGGAACGGGTACCGGAACGGGTACCGGAACGGGCGGCTCCGGCGACGGGACGGCGGCGTTCACGCGCGTCTTCGCCTCGCCGAACAACGTCGTGCTGGGCGTCACGGCCCAGCAGACCGTCTTCGCCGCCGGTCGCGTCACCGCCGGCACGGCGGCGGCCGCCGCCGGCCGTCGCGCGGCGACGCTGGGCCTCACGACCACAGCCGCCCAGGTGCAGTACGACGTCGCGCAGGCCTACTTCGACGCCGCCGTCGCCGACCAACTGCTGGCGATCGCCGATTCCTCGCTCGGCCAGGCCGAGCGTGCGCTGCGGCAGACGACCCTCGCGCGCCAGGTGGGGACCTCGGCCGAGTTCGACCTGCTCCGGGCCCGCGTCGCGCGCGACAACCTGCGGCCGCAGGTGTACGGGGCGCTCACGCAGCGCGACGCCGCCTTCGCGCGGCTCAAGGCGCTGCTCAACTTCCCGCTCGACGCGCCGTTGACCCTCGCCACGCCGGTCACGGAACCCGATACCGCGACGATCGCGCGCGCCGTCGCCGCCGATCTCGCGGCGCTGCGGGCGCAGGCGGCGGCGGTGACGACCGTCCCCGTGGGCGACACCGCGGCCGCGTCGCGGCTCGCGGTGCGGCAGGCGGGCGAGAACGTCATCGCGCAGCGGTACCTGCTCTCGGCGGCGCGCGCGGCGCGCTATCCGGCGATCCAGATCAGCACGAACTACCAGCGCTTCGCCTATCCCGACGACGCCGGCCGCGGCTGGACGGACTACTTCCCCAACTGGACCGTCGCGGCGGGGCTCTCGGTGCCGATCTTCACGGGCCGGCGCATCACCGGCGACGTCGAGGTGGCCCGGGCGAATCTCGTGGACGCCGAGCAGCGCTTCCAGCAGGTGCGCGAGGGGGCGTCCATCGAGGCGCGGCAGGCGGTCAACGAGCTCAGGCAGGCGCAGGCCTCGTACCTCTCGTCGCTCGGCACCGACGAACAGGCGGCGCGCGCCTACCGGATCGCCGAGGTGCGCTACGCCGAGGGCGTCTCGACGCAGCTCGAGCTGATCGAGACGCGCAACCAACTGGCCCAGGCGCGCGCGAACCGCGTCACGGCGGCGCGGACGCTGGCACTGGCGCAGCTCCGGCTGCGGCTGCTCAAGGACCTGCCGCTCGGCGCGGGCGGCGGGATGCCCGCCGCCGCCGGGGCGGCCGGGACGATGCCGCTCGCCCCCGCCGGCGGGGCCGGCGCGGGCGCCGGCGCGGGCGGGCGGCCGGCCGGCGGCGCGGCCACCGGCCCGGTGGCGAACCTGCAGGGCTCGAACTGACACCGAGGCATACCGATCGTGACGCACACCATGCCGCGGCCGCGCGCCGCGTTGATCTTCCTCAGTCTCGGCGCCTTCGCGCTCGCCGGCTGCAACCGCAACGGTGAGGCCGCCGAGGCGAACCCGGCGGCCGTGACGGTCGGCCGCGAGGTCGTGGCGATCGTCGCCAACGACACGATCGAGAGCGGACCGGGCATCCAGGGGACGCTCGCGCCCGAGCGCGAGGCGAAGCTGCGTGCGCAGGTGCCGGGTCCGGTGCTCGCCGTGCACGTGCTTCAGGGGGCGCGCGTGTCGGCGGGAACGGTCCTCGGCCAGCTCGACGACCGTGCCCTGCGCGATGCGTTCCTGGGCGCGAAGAGCGGCCTGACGACGGGCCAGATCGCTGCCGACAACGCGGCGCGCGACCTCGACCGCACGAAGCGGCTCGTCACCGAGGGGGCGCTGAGCGAGCAGGCGCTCGAGAACGCGACGCGGGCCCAGCTGCAGGCGCAGGCGCAGCTGGCCGACGCCCGGGCGCGCTTCCAGTCGGCACAGGACAACCTCGACCGTGCGCGCATCACGGCCCCCTTCACCGGCGTCGTCAGCGAGCGCAGCATCTCCGCCGGCGACGTGGTGACGATGGGCGCGGCGCTCTTCACGGTGGTGGACCCGAGCACGATGCGGCTCGAGGCCGCGGTGCCGGCCGAGCAGCTCGGCGACATCCGGATCGGCGCGCCGGCGTACTTCACGGTCTCGGGCTACGGCGACAAGGTGTTCACCGGGCGAGTGACCGCGGTGAACCCCACCGCCGACCCGGTGACGCGCCAGGTGCGCATCTACGTGACGATCCCGAACCGCGGGGCGCAGCCGCTCGTCGGCGGGCTCTTCGCGGAAGGCCGGGTGGCGAGCACGGCGCGGCCGGCGCTGGTCGTGCCCGAGACGGCGGTGGACCGCCGAGGGGTGTCGCCGTTCGTCCTGCGCCTGAAGGGCGGCCGGACCGAGCAGGTAGCGGTGGAGCTCGGCCTGCACGACAAGGCGCGCGAGCGCTTCGAGGTCCGCCACGGCCTCGCCGCGGGCGACACGCTGCTGGTGGGCGCGGCGCGCGGGATCTCGGCCGGCACGCCGGTCGTCGTGAGCAGCCCGAGCGACAAGCCGTCCCGCTGACCCGCGTCCCGCCCCTCCACCGGCTCCTCCCGTGTTCATCTCCGACTTCTCCATCAAGCGACCGCTGATCACCGTCGTGTCGATGATCGCCCTCGTGGCGTTCGGCATCGCGGCGCTGGCCAACCTGCAGACCGACGAATTCCCGGTGGTCGCGCCGCCGATCATCGCGACGACGATCGTCTATCCCGGCGCCTCTCCCGACCAGGTGGAGCGCGAGATCCTCGAGCCGCTCGAGGAGGCGATTCAGGGGATCGAGGGGGTCGAGCGGGTGACGGGCGAGGCGCGGGACGGCTTCGCGACGATCATCACGCAGTTCGTCTTCGAGAAGGACCTGGGCACGGCGCAGCAGGACATCCGCGACGCGATCTCGCTGAAGCGAGCCGACCTGCCGCCGGAGATGAAGGAGCCGGTGCTCAAGCGCTTCTCCGATACCGACCGGCCGGTGATGTCGCTGACGCTGGCGTCGGAGGCGCTCGACCAGGCGGCGCTCACGCGGCTGGCCGACCCCGGCATCACGCGCGAGCTGCGCGCCCTCGGCGGCGTGGCCGACGTCACGGTGAACGGCGCGGTCAAGCGCGAGCTCACCGTCGAACTCAAGCCGCAGGCGCTGCTCGCGAACGGGATCGGCACCGCGCAGGTGGTGGCGGCGCTGCAGCAGCAGAACCTCGCCGCGCCGGCCGGCCGCATCAACGGCGTGCTCGACGAGCGGCAGATCCGCCTGCAGGGCCGGCTCGACGAGCCGGGCGACTTCATGCAGCTGGTGGTCGCCACCCGCAACGGCGTGCCGATCCGCCTCGGGCAGCTGGCGGAGGTGAAGGACGGCGTCGAGGAGGCGCGGACGATCGCGCTCTACAACGGCAAGCCGGCGGTGGGGATCGACGTCAAGAAGGCGACGGAGGCGTCCACGACCGCGGTGAGCGACCGGCTTCGCGCCAAGGTCGAGGAGATCCGCCGGACGCTGCCGGCCGGCGTGAAGCTCGATATCGTCAAGGACGCCGGCAACCGCGTGAACGCGAGCGTCTCGAACGTGCAGTGGACGCTGATCGAGGGCGCCGTGCTGACGGTGCTGGTGGTGTTCCTGTTCCTCAACTCGTGGCGGTCCACCGTCATCACCGGGCTCGCGCTGCCGGTCTCGGTGCTGGCCAGCTTCATCGCGGTGTGGTGGTTCGGCTTCACGCTCAACACGATGTCGCTGCTCGGCCTGTCGCTGGCGATCGGCATCCTGATCGACGACGCGATCGTGGTGCGCGAGAACATCGTGCGGCACGTCGAGATGGGGAAGGACCACTACACGGCCGCCAAGGAGGGGACCGACGAGATCGGCCTCGCGGTGGCGGCGACGACGTCGTCAATCATCGCGGTGTTCGTGCCGATCGCGTTCCTCTACGGCATCGCCGGGCAGTGGTTCAAGCCGTTCGCCCTGACGATCGCCTGCTCGGTGGCGGTGTCGCTGTTCGTCTCGTTCTCGCTCGACCCGATGCTCTCGGCCTACTGGCCCGACCCGCACCTCGCGGAGCACGAGAAGGGTTGGATCACCCGCACGCTCGACCGCTTCAACGCCTGGTTCAACGCGCAGGCCCAGCGCTACAAGCGGGTGGTGGGCTGGGCGCTCGACCACCGCGTCGCGATGGTCGCGCTGGCGTTCGGCTCGTTCGTGCTCGCGCTGGCGCTGCCGGCATTCGGGTTGGTGGGCGGCGGCTTCGTCCCCGAGGACGACCGCTCGGAGATGAACGTCGTCGTCGAGACGCCGCCGGGCTCGAACCTCGACTACACCCGCCTGAAGGCCGAGGAGGCCGCGCGGCTCGCGCGCGCCCGGCCCGAGGTGCGCTACACCTACACGACCATCGGCGGCGCCTCGGGCGACGTGACGACCGCCGGCATCTACGTGAAGCTCGTGCCCAAGGGCGAGCGGACGCTCTCCGTCAAGCTGCTCGCCAACCGCCTCCGCGACGAGGTCAAGGCGATCGGTGGCGCCGACGTCTCGGTGTTCGCCTCCGACTTCGGCGGCGGGCGCAAGCAGATCCAGCTCGAACTGCGCGGCTCCGACGCCGCCGAGCTGAGCGCCTTCGCCGAGCTGGTCAAGGCGGAGGTGAAACAGGTGCCGGGCGCGGTGGACGTGGGGCTCTCCACGAAGGGCCAGAAGCCCGAGCTCACCGTCGCGCTCAACCGCGGCCTCGCCGGCTCGCTCGGCGTCACCGTGGGCGCGATCGCCAACACCCTCTTCCCGGCCTTCGCCGGCGTCAAGGCGGGCACGTGGGTGGACCCCTCGGGCGAGGTGCGCGAGGTCCGCGTGCGGCTCGCCCCCGAGGCCCGTACGCGGACGACCGACCTCGAGCAGCTGCCGCTGCTCATCGGGCCCCCGGGCGCGCCGCCGACGACGATCCCCCTCGGGCAGATCGCCCGCGTCGAGCCCTCGCTCGGGCCGGCGATCATCAGCCACCTCGACCGCAACAAGGTCGTGGTCGTGCAGGCCAACGCCACGCGCCCGCTCACCGAGGTGAGCGGCGCCATCCAGGCGCGCCTCGCCACGCTGCAGAAACCCGCCAGCGTCGTCGTCTCGCAGGGCGGCGAGGTCAAGGACCAGCGCGAGATCTTCACCAAGATCCTCACCGCGCTCGCGGTGGCCGTCCTGCTGATGTACCTGATCCTCGTGATGCAGTTCGGGTCGTTCCTCGACCCGGTCGCGATCCTCATCTCGCTGCCGCTGTCGCTGATCGGCGTGATGATCGCCCTCGCGATCACCGGACAGACGCTCAACATCATGTCCATGATCGGCGTGATCCTCCTCTCCGGGATCGTGGCCAAGAACGCGATCCTGCTGATCGACTTCGCCAAGTGGGCGCGCGAGCAGCAGGGGATGCCGCTCCGCGAGGCGCTCATCGAGGCCGGCGCGATCCGGTTGCGGCCGATCCTCATGACGACCTTCGCGCTCATCGCCGGCATGATCCCGGTGGCGCTCGGGCGCGGCGAGGGGGCGCAGTTCCGCGCGCCGCTCGGCATCGCGGTGATCGGCGGGACGATCACCTCGACGGTCCTCACGCTCGTCGTGATCCCGACCTTCTACGAGATCTTCGACGAGTGGCGCACGCGGCTCGCCCGACTGGTGGGGCTGACGGTCACCCAGCAGACGGCCGAACACCGCGTGCCGGCCGCGGCGGTGGTGGCCGGCGACTGAGTCGCCGGCTCCTCACCCCTCCCGCGCCGTGCGCCGCAGCACCTGCCAGGCCGCTCCACGTGCGCGCGCTGCGTGCCGATGTTTCCGACCGCCAGCCGCAGCACCGTCCGCCCGTCGAGCACCGTCGTCCCCAGGAACACCGCCCCGGTCGCCGACGCCCGCTCGGCGAGGCGCGCGTTGGCGGCGTCCGCCGCGGCGTCGGGCATCCCCGCCGGCTGGTAGCGCACCACCGCGAGCGACAGCGGGACCGGGGCCATCACGCGCCAGTCCGGGTCGGCGCGCACGAGGTCGGCGAAGTGCCGGGCGAGCCCCACGTGGTGGCGGATGCGCGCCGCGAGGCCGTCGGCCCCGTAGGCGCGCAGCGTCATCCAGAGCTTGAGCGCGCGGAAGCGGCGGCCGAGCTGGAAGCCGTAGTCCATCAGGTTCACCGCGTCGCCGTCGTCGGTCCGGAGGTACGCCGGCACCAGCGAGAACGCGGCGCGGAGCACCTCGGGCCGGCGCACGTAGAACGCCGAGCAGTCCATCGGGACGAAGAGCCACTTGTGCGGGTTGACCACGAACGAGTCGGCCAGGTCCACGCCGTCGAGCAGACCACGCCACTCGGGGACCACCGCGGCCGCCGCGCCGTACGCGCCGTCCACGTGCAGCCACGCTCCGGCGGCGCGGGCGATCTCGGCGATCTCGGGCACCGGGTCGATCGCCGTCGTCGCGGTCGTGCCGACCGTCGCCACCACCGCGAGCGGCCGGCGGCCGGCCCGGCGGTCGGCCGCGATCGCGGCCTCGAGCGCGTCGGGTCGCATGCGGTACTGTCCGTCCACCGGCACCTTCACCAGGTGGTCGTGGCCGAGGCCGAGGGTGATCACCGCCTTGTCGATGCTCGTGTGCGCGTGCGCCGAGGCATAGACGCGCAGCGGCGGCAGGTCGGTGCGCCCCGCCATGCCGCGGGCGCGGATCGCGAGGTCGGGCTGCGCCTCGCGCGCCGCGGCGAGCGCGTGGACCGCCGCGGTGCTCGCGGTGTCGAGGATCTCGCCGAACCACCCGTGGCCCAGCCCAAGCAGTTGGCGCAGCCAGTCGAGCGAGAGCTGCTCGAGTTCCACCGCCGCCGGCGCGGCGCGCCAGAGCATGCCGTTCACATTGAGCGCCGCCGCGAGGAACTCGCCGAGCACCCCGGGCATCGCACCGGAATTGGCGAACCAGTTGAAGAACGCCGGGTGGTTCCAGTGCGTGAGGCCGGGCACGATGATGCGCTCGACGTCGTCGAGGATCGAGTCGAGCGATTCCGCGGCCCCGGGCGGGGCGGCCGGCAGCGCGCGCCGCACGTCGCCCGGCTGCACGGCGGACTTCACGGGCCACTGCCCGGGCGACTCGAGGTACCGGGTGACGAACGCCGAGACGCGCGTGAGCGCGGCGGCGAACGCGGCGCTCGGCAGGTCGCCGGGCGCGTCGCCCGCCAAGGGGCCGAGCGGTGTCGGGTCGTCGTCGGGCGCCGCGGCGGCGGCGCCTTCGCGCTCCGGCGCGGCGCGCCGCGCGGTGGTCGCTCGCGCGGGGGTCGCTCGCGCGGGGGTCACTCGCGCGGGGGTCGCTCGCGCGGGGGCGCTGCGCGTCGCCGGGGGGATCCAGATGCGCCCCTCGATCCGCGCATCGCCCTCGGCGGCCGCGATCGCCCGCAGCGCCGCCGCGTGCCGGTCCATCGCGAGCGCGGCGATGGCGGCGTCGAAGGCGTCCTCGCTGGCGGCGGCCCGCTCGAGCAGCCCGGGATCGAGGCCCGCGACGCGGGTCGCGAGGTACGCCCGGCGGTGGTCGGCGTTCGACTTGACCACCGCACCGGTGAGCGCGCGCGGCCAGATCTCGAGCACCGCAGGGGCGTCCGGCGTGACGGGGTCGAAGGGCCAGACGGCGAAGCCGGCCGCGCGCAGCGCGCGCAGCATGGGCATGCCGCGCACCGTCGCGGTGCCCACCGCCCCCGCGCCGCCGATCTGGAACGACGACTTGGGCCGGATGCCCTGCACCGGTGGCATGTCGAGGTCGGTCCCGCGCCAGTGGCGCTCGGCGTCGGCCGGGCCGGGCCGCTTCTCGCGGCGCCCCCAGAAGGGGGGCTCCTCCGACCGCAGCCACGCCTCGCCCCGCTCCGCGGCGTACCGCCACACCGCCGGGCCGTCGTCGGCCCCGAGCGTGCGGGCGAACCACGCGGGGAAGCCGAAGGCGAAGTCGAGGCCGACGCGCAGGCCCGGGGTGCGTCGCGCCTCCGCCACGAGCCACGCCGTCACGTCGTCGCGCGTGCGACCGCCCTCGAGGCGCACGAGGCGGCCGCGCGCGGCCTCGGCGATCCAGATGCGCCGGCGCTGCTCGGCGGGCTCGCGCGCGCCGCTCCAGTCAATAGCGAGGCAGCGCAGCGTCACGCGACCTCGCCGATGGGAGTCTCGTCGGTCTCCGCGGCCGCCGGCACGGGGGCGGGACGCCGGGCCAGCGTGACCGCCGCCACGCCGCCGATGATCACCGCGCTGGCGGCGATGGTGCGCGAGGTGAGCGGTTCGTCGAGCAGCCACCAGCCGAGGAACAGGGCGACGGCGGGGTTCACGTACGCGTAGGTCGCGGCCTTGGCCGGCGTGACGACCCGGAGCAGCCACACGTAGGCGGAGAAGCCGACGAGCGAGCCGAAGGTCACGAGGTAGCCCCAGGCGAGCCACGAGCGGAGCGTGACGGCCGACAGGTCGAGCGCCCCCCATTCGCCACGCACGATCGCCACGGCGGAGAGCGCCGCCCCCGCCACCCACATCTGCAGGGCGGTGCGCATCGCGGGGGTGGTGCGGCCGCGCGCGTACCGGGTGAGCAGCGAGCCGCCGCCCCAGCTCATCGAGCCGGCCACGACGAGCAGCTCGGCGCCGAAGACCGTCGCGTCGTGCGTGCCGCCCCATGCGTCGGGGCCGATGAGCCAGGCCACCCCGAGGAAGCCCACGACGAGGCCCGCGAGCTCGAGCCGCGCGGGCCGCACCCCCTGCGGTCGCGCCCAGTCGAAGAGCGTCATCCACACCGGCGTCAGCGCGACCACGAGTGCGATGCGTCCCGACGCCGTGTACTGCGAGGCCCACGTGACGGTGCCGTTGCCGACGGAGAGCATGAGCAGGCCGGTGAGGAGCCCGGTGCGCAGGTCCTGGCGGTCGGGGCGCGGCGCGCGCGCCCGGAGCGCCCAGGCGGTCATGAGCGCCGCGGAGGCGAAGAAGCGCGTGCCCGCCATGACGTAGGGCGGCATGCTCTCGAGCGCGACGCGGATGCCGAGGTACGTGGACCCCCAGACGACGTACACCGCGAGGAAGGCGGCGACGATGCGGGCGGTCGCGGGGGCGGCGTCGCTCACCGCCAGCGGAACAGCCGGAGCGCCAGCCCGAACGTCACCACCAGCCAGGCGAGGATGATCCCCAGGTGCGGCGCCAGCTCGACCAGCCCGCTCCCCTGCAGCAGGTTCCCGCGGAGCGCGTCCACCGTCGCCGTCAGCGGCAGCAGACTGATGAACGGTTGCAGCGCGTCGGGGAAGTTCTTCGACGAGAAGAAGACCCCGCTGAAGATCCATTGCGGCAGCATGACGAGGTTCGCGAGGCCGCTCGCTCCCTCGACCGTCGTCGCCCGCGACGCCACGAGCAGCCCGAGCCCGCTGAAGGCGAGCGCCCCGAGCAGCGTCACCAGCGCGAACACCCCGACGGATCCCCGCACGGGGACGTTGAAGGCCAGCGCGCCGAACCCCACGATCACGACCACCTCGGCCGCGAGGAACCCGAGTCGGGAGAGCAGGTAGCTCGCGAGGTACTCGGCGCGCGACATCGGCGTCGCCGCCAGCCGCTTGAGCAGCTTGCGGTTGCGCGCGGTCACCACCGAGAACGCGATCCCCCAGATGCCGCTCGACATGAGGTTCATGCCGAGCAGGCCGGGGATGAAGAAGTCGATGTAGCGGGAGCCGCGCTCGCGCACGGTGCGCTCGACGACCGGCACCGGGTCGGGGCGCCCCGCGGCGCGCTGGAGGGCGTCGTTCACCAGGAAGCGCGCCGCGCGGCCGTCGGGGCGCTCGGGGTCGAACTCGTAGCGGAGGGTGCCGCCGGCGTCGCGGTCGGCGACCAGCGCCACCTGCCCGGTGCGAAGCCGCATGAGGGCGGTGCTGTCGTCGAGCACGTCCACCACCAGCCCGCCGCCGCGCTCGAGCACCCGCTCCAGCGAGTCGGATGCCGCGTCGCGCACCAGCGCCACGCGCAGCTGCTCCGGCGGCCGGGACCGGAACGCGATCCCCAGCCCCGCCGCCAGCAGCAGCGGGAAGACGAACGACCAGAACATCGCCTCCGGCTCGCGCACGAACTCCTTGATGCGCACGAGCGTGAGCTGCACGATGCTCAGCGCGGGGAACGGCTTGGCCACTATGCCTCCCGCAGCGCGCGGCCGGTGAGCGAGACGAACACGTCCTCGAGCGTCGGCGCGTGCGTGCGCAGGTCGGCCAGCCGCGCGCCCCGCTGCGCGAGCAGCCCCAGCAAGGCCGGCACCGTCTCGTGGACCGCCGTGCACTGCAACTCGGTGCCGTCGTCCCGCGTCCCCGCCACCACCCGCACCCCGGGCAGCGCCTCGAGCAGGGCCGACGGCACCTCGGCCCCGTCGGCCAGCACGAAGCGGATCACGTGCTCGGCGCCGATCGACCCCACCAGGGCCCGCGGTGTCCCCTCGGCGATCACCCTGCCGTGATCGACGATCGCGATGCGGTCGCAGAGCCGCTCGGCTTCGTCCATGTAGTGCGTCGTGAGCACGACGGTGCCGCCCGCGCGCTTGTACGCCTCGATCAGGTCCCACAGCTGGCGACGCGACTGCGGGTCGAGCCCGGTCGTGGGCTCGTCGAGGAAGAGCACCTTGGGATCGCCCACCAGCGCGCAGGCGATCGCGAGCCGCTGCTTCTGCCCGCCGGAGAGGGTGCCGACGCGCGCGTCGCGCTTCTCCTCGAGCCCCACCAGCGGGATCACGTCGTTGACCATGCGCGGCGCGTGGTAGAACGACGCGAACAGGCGCAGGGTCTCGTACACCGTCAGCTTCTCGGCGAGCTGCGTCTCCTGCAGGGCGAGGCCGATGCGCTGCCGCAGCCAGCCGGCGTCGGTGCGCCACGCGCGCCCGAGCAGCCGGACCTCGCCCTCGTCGGCGGTGGCCAGCCCTTCGCAGATCTCGAGGGTGGTCGTCTTGCCGGCACCGTTCGGCCCGAGAAGGCCGAAGCACTCGCCGGCCCGTACCGCGAGCGAGAGGCCGGCTACGGCGGTGACGTCGCCGTACCGCTTGACGAGGCCGGTCACCTCGAGGGCGGGGGGAAGGACGTCGGCCGCGGGGATCACGCGGCGGAAGATAGCGCCGTTCGCCGGGCTCAGGCCGCGGCCGCGACGCCCCCGGCGAGCTGCTCGCGCGCCCAGCCGATGGCCGCGAGGTACCGCGCCGCGAGCGGTGCCTCCGCCATCCCCTCGGCCGCCGCCCGCACGAGCACGCCGTCCCAGCGTTCGCCCTCCCAGCTCTCCACCAGTCCGAGCATCATCCCGTAGAAGTCGGCCCGATGCTCGATCGCGTCGCGCACGTCGGGGGCGAGCGGCACGTGGTGCCGGAGGTCCGTCGGGCGGATCCCCAGGAGGGTCGGCAGCAGCGACAGGAAGCCGGTTGCGAACAGCGGACCGGCGGCCTTGGGGACGCCGGCCTCCTCGGCGAGCAGTTCGCAGAACCGGCCGCGCACCAGCGCCCGGTGGGCGAGTTCGCCGCGCACCCCGCGATCGCCGAGCGACCGCAGCACCAGCGTCGCCAGCCGCTTGTGGATCGCCTCGCGCCCGAGCAGCCGGATCGCGTGGCCGATCGAGTACACCTCGCGCCCGCCGACCGCGGCGTTGTTGACGAGCTTGAGCAGGTCGTACGACAGGGCGAGGTCCCGCTTGAAGCCGTCCTCGAGCACGGTGTCGTGCACCTTGGGGTCGCGCAGCGCCCCGAGGAGACCGAGCGCGTTGGCGTCGTTGATGCGCGAGCCCTGAGCGTCCTCGCGCCGGGGTGCGGCCGCCAGCGCGACCCACTGCACCATCGCGGCGCCCACGCGCATCCAGTCGGCGAGCGGCGACCCGGGCGGCGCGTTGCGGACGCAGATCGGCAGGCCGACGGCGCGGGCCGCCGTCAGCCGCGGGGCCGCGCGATCGGGTGAGGCGCCGAGGACGTCCACGATGACGAGCGAGGCGCATTCGGCGAGCGCCGGGGACACCGCGATCCCGGCGGGGACCTCGAGGGCGATGCCGTACCCGGCGGCGGCGAGTGCGCGGGCGGCGCCGGCCACCAGCCGGGCCATGCCGTCGGTGACACCGTCCACGACGAGCATCACCGACGCCGGGTCGAGGAGCCGCAGTTGGGGGTCCGCCAGCTGCGCGCGCGCGATGCGCAGCAGGCCCGGCTGACGACCCGTCACGCGGGGCAGTCCCTCGCGCAGCAGCGCGTCGAGCACGGCCGACAGCGTGGCGGCCGCCGGATCGGCACCGTCGGTCAATTCCAGCGGCAAGCGCGTGCGGTACGCCACGGCGTACGCGCGCACCCGCTCCTGCCGGTCGAAGCAGGGCTGCAGGGCGATGAACGTGCTCATGCTGGCTGGAGTATCGGCCGGTCCGGTCCCCCCCTGCACGAAACCGGCGATTCCGCGGCGCGTACGGCTCACCGTGCCTTCCTCATGCGTCGTCCTTGCCGCCGGCCTGCTCGTCGGGGCGTCCGCCCCCCTCGCCGCCCTCCAGGTCCAGGCCCCACCCCCGCCGCCCGCCGACACGGCCCGGCCGCGGCCCGATTCGGGGCCCCCGCGGCGCCCGCCCCGGTCACGCATCCCCCTCACGCCCGAACTCGAGGCGTCCGCCTTCACCACGCCGGGGGCGAAGGCCCTGCTCCTGCTGGCGCGCGACGCCCGCATGCGGCAGGACTCGAGCATCGTCGCGTACGACGCGATGGCCTACAATCGCCTGAGCGCGGGGCTGGGGATGCGCTCGATCGGGCGCGAGCGGCTCGCCTTGCGCAGCGAGACGGCCATGCGCGTCCGCTGGCAGCGGGGGGGCGGCGCCACGATCGACTACACCGGCGCCCGCGCGGCCGTGCCGATGGCCGCGGTGTGGACCAGTTCCCAGCCCGACATGGAGCTCGACCTGCCGACGCTCCCGTACTACCCGGGACGCGACGCGCTCTGGTTCGGTGGCCCGGTCGCGTTCGCCGAGGTGAACCCGGACGAGGTGATCCACCCGCTCGCCATCGGCGCCGAGGCCTACTATCGCTACGCCCTCGGTGATTCGCTGCGGCTCGACATCGGCGGCGGGCGCCGCATCCTGCTGCGCGAGCTGCGCATCAGCGCCCGGGTGCCCGACTGGCGCCGCATCGTGGGGACGTTCTGGTTCGACGTCGCCAGCGGCATCCTGGTGCGCGCGGCCTACCGGCTGTCAACCGAGATCAACATCATCGCCGCCGCGAAGGAGGAGGACGAGGCGGCCATGGACGACGTGCCGCTGTGGGTGCGGCCGTTTCTCTCGCCGTTGCGCGCCACGCTCGAAGGGGTGACGATCGAGTACGGGCTCTTCAACGGCGTCTGGATGCCGCGGACGCAGTCGCTGACGGGCCTGCTGCAGGTGAACGTGATGCGCCTCCCGGTGACGTTCGAGGAGCGCTACAAGTACGCCAGCATCAACGTGAAGGACCCGACGCTCGAGCCGCTCGACACCGCAGCCGTGCGACGCGGGGCGTCGGACGCGCTTGTCAGCGTGAGAGTCGGCGCAATTGGACCGGCGGACGCCGACGAAGCGGGTGACGCCGCCGGTGTCGCTGACGACACGCCACCGGTGCGGTCGCCGCTGGCCACGGGACTCGAGGGCCTCCCGGCCGACTCGCTCCGGGCCCGCCTGGCGCTGGTGGGGTCGCCCGACTCGCTGGAGCGGGCCGCCCGCGAGGCGCGCACCCGCGGCGACACGCTGCTCGCCCGCCGGCTCCGCCGGCAGCATGCCGACGTGCGGCGCGACTCGGCAACGATCGACCGGAAGCTCCAGTGCGTGACCACCGGCTCGTACACCACGTACAGTGCGCTCTACGGCGACCGCGTGCCGGTGCGCCTGCGGACGCCGTGCGACCGGGCTCTGCTCGCGCGATCCCCCGACCTGCCGCCGAGTCTCTTCTCCCCGGGCGAAGCGCTCTTCGGCGTGGCCGAGCGCGAGGAGTTGCTGGCGGAACTGAGTTTCGGGCTGCAGGCGGGTTTCGCGCCGCGACGGCCCGTGCTGGAGTTCTCGCTCGCCGAGGGCGCGCTGCGCTACAACCGGGTGGAAGGGCTCTCGACCGGGATCGGCGTGTCGCAGGAGCTGGGGGGGGGCTGGCGCTGGCGGGGCGACGCGCGATTCGGCCTCGCCGACCGTCAGCCGCTGGCCAGCGTGTCCGTCCAGCGCATGACCGGGCGTCGCAGCGTGACGGCGCGCCTCTACCGCGAGACGGCGGTCGCCACCGACTACGGCCAGCCGCTGTCGTTCGGCGCGTCGTTCGTCGCGCTCCTGCAGGGATTGGACGACGGCATGTACTACCGCGCGGCGGGGGCGGACCTCACGTGGCGCACCGAGCCCGCGGGCGCCACGTCGGCGCGGCTGTTCGTCGAGCGGCATGCAGATGCCCCGGTGGCGACGCGGTGGACGGTCTTCGGCGGTTCGAACGACCGGACCTTCACCGGCAACGTCGCGGCGCGGCGCGGGTCGTGGGTGGGGACCGACCTGCGCGACCGGCGGACCTTCGGGGTCGATCCCGACGACTGGCGGCTCTTCACCGACCTGCGGCTCGAGGGCGCGGTCGGCACGAGCGCCTTCGCCCGGCTGCTCGCGGAGGGGACGGTCACGCGCACGATCGTCGGGCAGCTGTCGGGCGCGATCACGGGCGCGGCCGGCACCACCGCGGGGACTCCCCCTCCGCAGCGGCAGTTCTTCATCGGCGGGCTGTCCACCGTTCGCGGGCAGTTCGTCTCGCCGACCGCGCCGGGCTTCGCGGGGACGGCGTTCTGGTTCGCGCGGAACGAGCTGGCGTGGGGACGTTCCGCGGCGCGCCTCAGCGCGTTCTACGACGTCGGCTGGGCGGGAGACCGGGTGGCGATCGGCGTCCCCGGGGCGCGCCCCGTGCGGGGGGCCGGACTCGGCGTCACGTTCCTGGATGGCCTGATGCGGGTGGACGTCGTGCGCGGCCTCGCGCCGACGCGCCAGACCCGAGTGGTCGCGAGCGTGGACGTCCGGTTCTGACCCTGCCCCGGGGGGGCTGGCGAACCCCCGACGGCGGGCCGACGTTCCGGGCACATGGCCCCGGCCCCCACCCTCGCGATCGCGATCCCGACGTTTCGCCGCGAGCAGGTCCTGCTGGACACGCTCCGGAGCGTGTTCGCGACCTGCCCGGCGGCGGCCGAGGTGCTGGTCGTGGACCAGTCCCCGGAGCACGAGCCGCACGTCGCCGCGCAGCTCGCGGCGTGGGTGCGCGACGGCTGCATCCGGCTCGCGACGCAGCCGCCGGGCTTGCCGGCGGCGCGCAACCGCGCCCTGCGCGACTGCACGAGCGACATCGTGGTCTTCCTCGACGACGACGTCACGGTCGCGCCCGGCCTGGTCGAGGCGTACCGCGCCGCGTTCGCCTCCGCGGACGTCGCCGCCGTCGGCGGGCGGGTGCGCGCGGCGCACAGCATGCCGTTCCCCTCGCGGCGCGACTGGCCGCTGATCCGCGACTACCACTACCTCGACGTCGGCGCGCAGGTGCCGCTCGAGCACGTGGCCTCGGTGCGCGGCTGCAACCATGCCGTCCGGCGCGTGGCGGCCCTGGCGATCGGCGGGTACGACGAGACCTACGGCTGGCTGCGCGAGGAGACGGACTTCGTCCTGCGGCTGCTGTGGGCAGGGTACCGGGTCACGTTCGAGCCCGCCGCTGACGTCCTGCACCACGAGGCGCCGTCGGGCGGCACGCGCAGCGCGGAGGACTCGGTCGCCGACCGCATGGAGGGCGTGATGTACTTCGCGTGGCGCCACCTGTGGCCGCACGGGGAGTTCTGGAAGGACGTCACGTACCGGCAGGCGCGCGAATGGGGGCCGCGGCTGCTGGTGCGGCACGCGCGGCAGAGCCGGCTCCGCCTGTTGGGCGGGTTGATCGTGGCGGTGTGGCGCGGCTGGCGGCTCGCGCGGCGGCGGGTGGACCGGTGCCCCGCGGACGTCGAGCACCGGCTCTGGGGCTCGGTGCGGTCGGTGCGCTGAGGCCCGGGGGCAGGGCCCGTCAGGGCAGCAACCGGCCCCGCGCCACCAGCACCGCCGTTCCCCCGACGCGCACCGCGCGCACCGCCCCGTCGCGCTTGTCGGCCTCGATCTCGATCCGGCTGGGGCGTCCCAGCTCCAGCCCCTGCGCGATCACCCAGCGGAACTCGCCGTCGCGGGCGGCCTCCCGCGCCGCGAGGTAGCCAGCCAGCGCTGCCGCCGCCGAGCCGGTGGCGGGATCCTCGGGCACGCCGGCACCGGGCCCGAACATGCGGGCATGGATGTCGTAGCCCTCGTCGGTCCCGGCGCGCGTGACCACATAGACGTCGGGCGCCCACCACTTGGCAAGCGTGGTCTCCCACGCCTCGAGACGGAGCCGCGCCTTGGCGAGTGCCGCGCGGTCCTTCACCGGCACGATCAGGAAGGGAAAGCCGCAGCTCACGGCCTGCGGGCCGTACGTGCCGCTCGCGAGGTCCGACACCTCGAGGCCGAGCAGGCCGGCCAGCGTGGCGCGCGTCGGCGGCGGGGGCCCGACCTCGGGGAGCGTCGCGGTGGTGAACTGGCAGTGCACCGGCACGCCGCCGCGGCTCCGGATCACCACCGGGGTCGGGCCGACGTTGAGCTCGAGGACGATCCGCGTCTCGTCGCCCGTCAGCGGGATGGCACCGGTGGCCGCGAGCACGAACGCCGTCCCGATGGTGGGATGCCCCGCGAAGGGCATCTCGTGCGCGAGCGTGAAGATGCGCACGCGCGCGGTGTGCGCGGGGTCCTCCGGCGGGAGGACGAACGTGGACTCGGGGTAGTTGAACTCCCGGGTGATCGCCTGCATCTCGTCGAGCGTCAGCCCGCGGCCGTCGAGCAGGACCGCGAGCTGGTTGCCGCCGAAGCGGACGTCGGTGAAGACGTCCGCCGTGACGTACTCCCGTTCCCCGATCACCGGGGGCTCACTCGGCCCCGAGGAACGGGTACCGCCAGTCGTACGGCGGCACGAAGGTCTCCTTCACGTTCCGCGCGCTCGTCCAGCGGACGAGGTTGAGCTTCGAGCCCGCCTTGTCGTTCGTGCCCGAGCCCCGCGCGCCACCGAAGGGCTGCTGCCCCACGACGGCGCCGGTGCACTTGTCGTTGAGATAGAGGTTGCCGGCCGCGCTGCGGAGCGCGGTCGCCGCCTCCCAGAGCCGCGCGCGGTCCTGCGAGAAGATCGCGCCGGTGAGCGCGTACGGGCTCGTCCGGTCGATCAGCTGCAGTGTCTCGTGCCACGCCGCGTCGTCGTACACGTACGCGGTGACGATCGGGCCGAAGATCTCCTCCGCGAGCAGGCGGCTCGAGGGGTCGCTCACCTCGACGAACGTCGGCTGCACGAAGTAGCCGACCGACTTGTCGGCGGTGCCGCCGGCGTGGACGGTGCCGTGCTGCTTCGCGTAGGCGAGGTACTCGACGTGCTTGTCGAAGGCCTTCCCGTCGATCACCGCCCCCATGAAGTTGCGGAAGTCGCGGACGTCGCCGACCGAGATCTCGCCGATCATGCCGACGACGAGCTCCTTGAGCTTCGGCCAGAGCGACTTCGGGATGTACACGCGGCTCGCCGCCGAGCACTTCTGGCCCTGGTACTCGAAGCCGCCGCGGACGATCGCCACCGCCAGCGCCCGCACGTCGGCCGAGGGATGCGCGACGATGAAGTCCTTGCCCCCGGTCTCGCCGACGATCCGGGGATACGACCGGTACGACGCCATGTTGGCGCCGATGGTCCGCCACATCGCGTTGAAGACCCCGGTCGAGCCGGTGAAGTGCACGCCGGCCAGGTGCGGGTCGGCCAGCAGGGCGTCGGAGATCGGGCCCGCATCGCCGGGCACGAAGTTGATGACGCCCGGCGGGACGCCGGCCTCCTCGAGCAGCTGGAAGACGTACCAGGCCGAGAGCATCGCCGTCGAGGCGGGCTTCCAGATGGCGACGTTGCCCATGAGCGCCGGGGCGCTCGGCAGGTTGCCGCCGATCGCGGTGAAGTTGAACGGCGTCACCGCGTACACGAAGCCCTCGAGCGGCCGGTACTCCATCTGGTTCCACGCCGAGGCGTCGGAGAGCGGCTGCTCGCCGTAGAGCTCCTGCGCGAAGCCGCAGTTGAAGCGCCAGAAGTCGGCGAGCTCGCAGGCGGCGTCGATCTCCGACTGGTGCGCCGTCTTCGACTGGCCGAGCATCGTGGCGGCGTTCACGGTGTCGCGCCAGGTGGTGGCCAGCAGCTCGGCCGCCTTGAGGAACACCGCGGCGCGCTCCTCCCACGGCCAGCGGGACCAGTCCTCGCGCGCCTTGAGCGACGCGGACACCGCCTCCTGCACCTGCGCCGGCGTCGCCTTGTGGTAGGTCGCGAGCACGTGCCCGTGCGCGTGCGGCATCACCGCGGTGCCGGTGCCGCCACCGGTCAGGCGCCTGCCGCCGACGACGACGGGAATCTCGACCCGTTCGGCGGCCATCGCGGCGAGCCGCGCCTTGAGCGCCGCGCGCTCGGGGGTGCCGGGCGCGTAGCTGCGGATCGCTTCGTTGCGCGGCGTCGGGATGCGGCGGAGGCCGGCGAAGCCGGCCGGCGGAAGCACGGGAGACGACATCGGGAGCGTGCCGGTGGAGGACGGACGCGGGGGCGCTCCCCGCGCGGACCGCGAAAGCTATCCCCCCGAGGCGGCGCGGGACATCTTGCGGGGTCCCGACCCCACTCGCCCGATGCCCGTACCGGTGTCCCACGACCTCGAGGAGCCGCGCCGATGCGGCGAGACGTCCGCCCTGCGGGCGCGCGTCCCGTGACCCTGCTGATCGGCGCACACACGCCCGAGGCCGGCGGGATCGCGATGGCGGTGCGCCGTGCCGGCGCGGCGGGGATGACCGCCGTGCAGGTGTTCACCGCCCCCCCGCAGTACTACGGCGAAAAGGTCGGGGTGAAGCCCGACCGCCTCGCCCGCTTCCGCGAGGCGTGCGCCGCCACGGGGATCCCGCCCGCACACGTGCTCGTGCACGCGGGCTACGTGCTGAACACCGCGTCGCCCGAGCCGGAGAAGTGGGCGAAGGCGGCGAACGGCCTCGCCAAGGAGCTGGAGCGCTCGACGATCCTCGGCACGTACGGCTGCTGCTTCCACCCGGGCTCGGCGGGGAAGGCCGACCGCGACGCGGGGATCGCGCGGGTCGCCGACGCGATGACGCGGGCGCTCGAGGCGGCGCCGCCGGGGACGACGCGGCTCCTCGTCGAGAACACCGCCGGGGCGGGGGCCACGATCGGGCGCACGGCCGAGGAGGTCGCGGCGATCCTCGCACGGATTCCGGCTGCGCAGCGGGGGCGCGCGGGCTACGGGCTCGACACCTGCCACCTCTTCGCCAGCGGGCACCCGATCCACGAATCGCCGGCGCAGTTGGCCGCCGTGCTCGACGCCTTCGAGCAGGCGACCGGGGAGCCACCGGCGTTCTTCCACCTCAACGACTCCGAGGGGGCGCTGGGCTCGAACCGGGACCGGCACCGCCTGATCGGCGAGGGCGAGATCGGCGTCGAGCCGTTCCGCTGGCTGCTGCACGACCGCCGGGCGCGGGGGGTACCGCTCATCCTCGAGACGCCGCAGGCACGGGACGACTGGGCCGACGACGATGCGTCGGCCGACGCGTACGACGTGCGCATGGTGGAACTCCTGCGAACGCTCGCCGCCTGAGGGCGGCCGACAGCGGTGCGCCGCGGGGGTGCGCTGCGGGGGTGCGCTGCGGGGGTGCGCTGCCGGGGTGCGTCGCGGGGCGCCCCGCTCACGTTTGGCGCTTTTCCACAGGGGGACGACGGGGCACGGCCGCGCGCGCCGCCCCGCGCGCCAGAGGGGGAAACGCCGTTTTCCCCTATGGCGGCACTATTGCGCGAACGTTCGACCCTCTTATCCTTGTGCGACGACGGAGAACCGGGTCTCCGTCAATTCCCTCCTGACAGGAGAGATCTGGATGGCTGCGAAGAAGAAGGCTGCGAAGAAGCCCGCCAAGAAGGCGGCGAAGAAGGCGCCGGCGAAGAAGGCGGCGAAGAAGAAGTCGGCGCGCAAGCCGAACGCCGCGTTCATGAAGGCGATGACGCCGTCGGCGTCGCTCGCCGCGGTCGTCGGTGACAAGGCGCTGCCGCGCACCGAAGTCACCAAGAAGCTGTGGGCCTACATCAAGAAGCACTCGCTGCAGGACAAGAAGAACCGGCGCATGATCCACGCGGACGACAAGCTCAAGCCGATCTTCAAGAAGGACAGCGTGAACATGTTCGAGATGACCAAGCTGGTGAACAAGCACCTCTCCTGAGGTCATCACCCGCCGGCCCCGCGAGGGGCGGCTCGAGGGGGCGGCGCCGCGACCGGCGCCGCCCCCTTCGCGTTTCGGCGCCCGG
>Ga0209985_10000658_pt1 | contig 36639 bp, 33 predicted proteins | sample NOAtaG_FD_187305 | JGI IMG/M metagenome (GOLD analysis project Ga0209985, IMG submission 187305) | Freshwater lake microbial communities from Lake Erie, under a cyanobacterial bloom - NOAA_Erie_Diel6S_1000h metaG (SPAdes) (version 2) | ecosystem: Environmental > Aquatic > Freshwater > Lake ...
CCTTGTGGATCGCGGTGTTAAAAGTTTTTCGCTTTTCTCCCTGTTCTTCGGTTCTCGTCATGTCGGCTTCTTCGAACTCTACTCACACGAGCCTCGGGCGCTCAGTGCCCTGTCAGGTGAGGAGATCAAAGATCTTCTTCCGATCTTTAGCCTGGTCATGCAACGTTCGATCGATGAGCATAAAAACAGCATCGAGCTTCTTTTGGAGGAAAAGTGCACTCCTCTTCATCCTTCTATCGAGTGGCGCTTTCGCGAAATAGCTCAGGAAGCCCTGTTCTCTCCCTGCCGCAGCCAAAGCATCGAAGATTTCCCCCAGGTCATCCTGCGGGATATCTATCCGCTCTTCGGTCAGAGCGATATTGCTTCCGTCACTGCCCATGAGGCTCGAGCTCGCCCATCTGGTGATGGTGCAAAACACCACGCTGGCATTGCACTTCGATTACAATGAAAAAGAGTTCCAGGTGGAAGGCACCTACAACATTCGGCATCAGATCGTAAAACAACGCATCGATAAAGCGACGATTCGCGGTCGTACCGAGCGCCTCACTCAGGTCAACAGCCTGGCGATTGTGTTTACTCAAGATGTTGAGGAAAAGGAGTATCTCTCTTACCTCGACTATCCGATCGACCAGGGTGAGCTTGAAGCCCCTATCGAGCATCACGAACTGGAAGATCTCCAAGGACTTCAGGGTCTTAAGGCGCTCAGGATCCTTATCGCGGTCGACTAGGGAGCCGCAAGCAAGTCATATTGACATTATTGAGTGCTTTCATTAGTGTCCCTATGGTGGATATGCTGTGTGGAGGTGCCCATGTTGATACGATCTGTTGCCCTAGTTGTTCCTTTCCTTCTCCTAGGATGCGGTCAAGAACCCCCGCCCAAACCAAACTTGCGTTCTGCTCAGGAGTTAACGTCTCCCGCACAACCAAGCCCAGGAAGCCCTGGACCAGCTGCACCGTTGCCGGGTTCACCCAGCGTGGTCGTGGTGCCTGAGGAGGGGGGCGGCGAAGCGAAACAACCCGAGCTACCGTCTCCTGTGACGGTCGCTCCTGAGTTAGAGTCAGCGATCCAGGCTGCACATCTCGGTCCGAAGCTCACCGGGATTGATCTCTACGGACAAAAATGGAACATCGAGCGTGCCACCGTAAGTGAGAACGGTACTGTTGTCACGATTACAGGTCGCGTGTCCCGTCATCGTCCGGCTGGTCCAGGTGATCAGATCGATTATCGTCTCAGTATCGATGCGGGGAAAATCACCCAGCAAGAGTTCAAAATTGATCAGGGCGGTATTAGTAAACTCTTGCCGCTCGTCAAACCACTCCTCCAACTAGTCGAGCAGTTTAGCGGCTCGCCGATTCCGCTCACGCGTCTTGCAGATGCGATCGAGGCCATTGTGAAGGAACTTGAGTCGCAAAACAACGATGACTGGGAGCCTGTCGCGAATCAATTCGCAACGGTTTTGGCTTTGGAAGTGTACTCTCGTCACATCCAATCATTCTAAAAGCGCTACACGGGTGGCCTGGACACTCCAGGCCACGTGATCCTCCTGCTACCCTCCCCAGACAATTCGGAACGGTATCAATACTCTCGATTATTCTCACTAGACCGAGCTCCTTCTGAGGTTTGGACTGCCAAGCTGCAGAGGGCACTTAGGCTTCAGCTGAACCCGAGGAACGTTGGAGATGGCGGGCCTGAAACCGCAAAAAGAAATCAGAGCTGCAATAGGCAAGGACACCCTCACTGCCTTAAAATGGAGTGGAGATGGAAAAAAGCTTGTTAGCAAAGCCTTGAGATTTTCTCCATGGTACAAAATCTGATTGGCTTCGATCCTGACGCGCAGTTCTTGCTCTCTCAGAGCTCGAGAGAGGGGCGCCCACAGCAAGCGTCTTGTTGCTATCTCAGTGGTCAGAATTCGAGCATCGCTGTCTAAGGCCTTGACACCGGACCGGTCCATGGCCAGAAGAAGGCTACAAAAAAGTAATGAATTCAGCTTCTGTTCTTTTTTGGTAAAGTCGGTAAAGTTTTTGCTCCGAGGCGTTAAGAAGCCGAAGATCAGAGTGGTGGAATTTGTTTCCCAGACGAGGATACCCATGCTCAGCACAAGAGGACTTGTTCTCGGACTTGTGGTCTCGACCTTTGTTGGTTGCCACAAGCGGAGCAGAATTGCAGTCGAGGCGGATCCGGTGAATCAATCGGTGATTCAGGACGGCAGAAGTCGTCCTCCAGATCCTGCAGCGATTCCTGCAAGCAATCCGGAATGGAAGGAAGGCAATCCGACAGCATTGCTTGGAAATTGGGCTAGTTCGCTCTTTCAAGACCAGCGTTGCACCGTCTTTTACTCGTTTGCATCAAGTGCAAGCCTCGAATTGAACATTATATGTTTGAATAATGAGAAGAAGCGAGTCGAGCGTGAGACCCGTACCTTTACCGTAGCCCAGTATCCTGGGTCTCCCCAACTGCGTTTCCGGCCTATCGACTCTTCTTGTCAAACGGCTGATGGGCGAGACCTGGGGGCGAGTGGATCGGTCTTCCTCTATGTGGTGGAAGAAAGGGCTGCTGCGGGACAATCCACGAAGCTGGCGATCTGGGAGCCCAATGTTGGCAAGGTACCCCTCAATTTGAGCAGGTCCGATGGAATCATGGCGGATGGCTTCCCCGGCAAAACCGGGACCTACCTTGGGCTACCGGTTGTCACCGGCTGCTTCAAAGACGGCGTGATAGCGAGCTTCACTGAGAACAGCAATTCTTAAGTTCGGGGAGAACTGGAGATGCAGAAGGTATTGAAGAGAACTCTGCTCGGGGCCATAGCGAGCCTAAGCTTATACCATACGGCCTGCAAGCCAAGTGTACCTTCGTCGAAAATCAAAGTTGTGAACGGTCAGGCCGTTGGAGCTGATGGTCCAGTACGGAGCAGCACGGTGGGAATCCTGGGACTCAATCAGCAGCAGACGCGAGGACAGATTGTGTGTTCGGGAGTACTGGTGGCTGCTGATTCTGTTCTGACAAGTACGCAGTGCCTTGAGACTATCGCGGATGCTGGTTTGAAAGTCGCTGTGTATCTCGATCACCCGAAACTACAAGGTGCCCGTGCCGCTCTTACGAAAAGCATCGAAAACTTTTCTAGCGGCGGTACAAGAGATTATCCAAGCTTGAACATGTCCCTGATTCGACTTTCTGGAACATTGGACCCGGCTACGACGGGCTATACCCCCGTGGAAGTACTTCGGAGCCCAGACAAGTTGCAAGCAGGTGCTAAGCTTTTGATCGCTGGCTACGGGCGCAAGTCGAGCCAATGCAATCCAGGAACCCGCTGTAGCGGCAATCTTCTTGAAGCCCCCACCAGTGTGCAGAGCTTTGTGGATGCTAACCATCTATTTAGCACGATCTTGGTAGGTGCGGCCCAGAACAACGAAGGGAGTGTCTGTTTCGGCGACGCTGGAGGACCCGCCTTTATCGAACAAAATGGTCGATTTTTACTGGCAGGCATCGCCAGCGGCTCGGTGAGTCGAGGATTGAGTGATTTGCTCACCAGTCGACCTGAGGGCATGCCTTGTGAAAACGGGGTTGCAGCCTTTACCTTTGCCGGAGACTACGTGAAGTGGATGAGCAGCTTGAGCGGTCTGACTTTGACAGCGCCCGCAGCAGACAACGTTGCGCGCAGTACCATACCGGTGATTGATAATCCTACGGCTATTAGCAAACCTGCTGACCGCGGGGATTGGACCGGTTGGTTGGCCTTTACCGACTTCAACGATCCAGCTTTCGCCACGGTGTCTCACATACAGCAGAGATTGCTCTCAGCCGAAGCTGCCAGCAGCGACCCCATCAAGTTAAGCGATCTCGATTTCTTTCTCAACCCGAAGGACGCCGCGAAACGTGTGCGGAACTTGAGCGAATTGACCCTCAAGCCTCTTAGTAGCCGGCCCAATGCCAGTCGTTTGGATAACCTTGAGCCCCTTGCAGCATTCAACAGCTTGAGTAAGCTCGAAATTGAAGGTGCTGCCATCAAGGACTTTTCACCTCTGGCGACCCTCAATCGGCTGACGAGGCTCAAGTTGAGTGGCAACTCTGTGAATGGAAAACTGGATGGCCTCGGGAGTCTTGTGCGACTGCAAAGCCTTGAGATCGACCAGGTCGGTGCTGAAACCTTGCAGGATATCGACCCAGCTCTCTTGGTCAATCTGAAAAGTTTGACAATCATTGGTAACGGTCAGGCCGTGACACTGCCGAAAGCACCCGCCCTGGAAACGCTGGTGATCAGCAATGTGGATCTAAGCAACCCTGCGCAGCTTGCTGGTTTGCCGACGACTCTGAGTCAACTCAAGATAACAGGTTCTAAGATCAACTCAGCGGCATTTTTACCAACTCTCGTGAACCTTAAAGCGCTGGATTTGACAGGGAACCTGATCACTGACTTCAGTCCAGTCAATCAACTCAAGAATCTGAGTTCCGTTCTCGCTTCGGGCAACCCTGCGACCAATAAGTTTTGTGGAGTGCCGGCTGCACCCATCTGTGAATATAACCAGATCGTGAATCCCGTGACAGTCGAGGAATATTGTTTGAACTTTGTCTTTCAGCCAGCCGGGCAAGTCTATGCAGCTGCCTTCCAGGCCCTCGCTCAGGCGCAAGCGATGACCATACCAAAGACTGCAAGCGAATGTGCGGACCTCAGCAGCAAGCTCCGTCTGATGCGCGAGCTCAAACTGAGCGGCACCGGTGCAGCCGGAGTCGTGGATCTGTCGCCCATCGCAGCCCTCCAAAATCTGGAGGACCTGTCCATTCGGAATCTGGGAGTCGTCGATGTGAAGCCCTTAGCGAAGCTCAACAAGCTAGAAAAGCTCGATTTGACACAGAATCTCATCGTTGACCCGAAGGCTCTCGAGAATTTGCCAGCTCTCTTAGCCCTGAACCTGACTCAGAATGCGATCAGTGATTTGAAGGGATTTAGTCATCCGAATCTACGCTCGCTGACTCTGGATAGCAACCAGCTCAGCAGTGCGGCGAGTCTTGGGACCCTTCCCGAACTGAGCGTCTTGTCCTTTGCCGCCATGCCTGGCTTTAGGGATATCAAAGGTCTGGGGCGTCTTGGCAAACTGAAGCAGCTCAATCTTGGTAAGACGGATGTACAGGATCTGCAGGCACTTGAACTGGCTGTGGGTCTGGAAATCGATGCTCCGGAAGCAGCTATGAAGAATGGTTGTCCGGTGCTCCTCGGGACCTGTGTGTCGAACGAGGGGACCAGTCCGCTGGCTCGATCCGGCCCCATACCAGGACTGCAGCCAGGGCAGCAACTGCCGGTGAACAGCTCCGCACAGATCGACCTACCAGGCCTCGCTGCATCCATGCGCGTCGAATAAAGTCCTTTCCAAGATCTTGCCATACCTGCTAGTTCGGTATGGCATCCCTCTCTTTTTCCCCCACTCTTACCGGGTGTTTGCAGTAAGCATCTGATATTGTGAAGGCAATAGGAGCCTTGATGCTTACGGTGAGGCATCGGGTTGCGTGACAAGTCTCGATCACACCAGTTCGATCGAACTTTGGTGTGGATGGAGGCATCTAACGGGGCATGTGCTCGGAATCATTTACCGTAGGGTGTCACTGTGAAAGCATTACTTCAAGTCATCATGTGGATCGCGTTGGGCTTTAGTTCTGGTTGGCTCGCGAGCGTCCTGCGCTATGATCTGGAGCCGTTTCCTCGACCCTTTTCACCTCGAGGGGGAAGTCCGCTTGACCCTATCGAGCTAAGCTCCGAACAAAAGGTAGCCGTGCAGGGCATTCGAGAGCGGTTCGCAGAGGAGCATCAGAGACTTCGGTCCGAGCTGGAGGCAGCGCGAGCTCGGTTTGACCAAGCGCTCGGGACGAGCCAAGATCGGAAGATCCTGGAGGAGGCCTGGTCGGAGCTGGAGGCTAAAGATGGTCAACTCAGACAGCATCGCTTTAGACAGATGGTGGCGATTCACGAGGTGCTGACCCCCGAACAGATCCAGGAGCTGCGTGTCGAGCGGACGCGGCAGCTTCAACATAAAGGCAGACAACACGTTCCGGGTGGTCATCCGGCCGAGCAGCCCGATAGACCGCCACCACCTGTCTACTGAGGGTGACGATGAATTCGACCCCCGGTCACGAGTTTGAGGCCGTTTATCGCATGTACGCTTCCCTGGTGCGAGGTTTCCTTTACCGTTATGCTGGCAACCAGGACCTGGACGATCTCGTGCAGGAAACTTTTGTGAAGGTCCATCAGCATCTGATTTCCTTCGAGGGGCGAAGCAGTCTCAAGACTTGGATCTTCACGATTGCCCTGAATACAGCCCGTGAACATATTCGGCGGCAAAAGCGCCGTCAATGGGTGACCTACGTGCTGCAGCCTCCTGATGTGCCGCAGCAGGTCACGGCAGCTGACGAGCAGTCAATCGCTCGAGAGCAGGTTCGGCAAGCTCTGGCAAAATTGAACCCAAAGCTGCGCGACGTCGTCCTGCTCGCCTGCCAGGAAGAAATGGAGTTAGAAGAGGTGGCTGAGGTCCTCGCAATCCCCGTCGGAACAGTAAAGTCGCGCTTGCATCAGGCGCGGCAGAAACTTCAGGGCTGGAAAGAAAAGGAGAATTAAGATGGATCATCAAGAATGGTTGCATGAAATCCGCCGATCGCTCGGCGAAGGGCCATCCGCTCCTCGAGATGAATGGTCCAGGATCCTCATGCGCACGACAAACAATCGATTTGGGTTTCGCCGGCCAGCCTTGGCAACTCTCTCACTGCTTCTCGCTATGATCCTGATGATGTTGGTTCGACCAGCAGAGCCTCGGCTGCATGTGGATGTTCCCATCCATGATCTCGACCCACTGACATGGAAAGCGGAGGGGAGTGAGGCCGAACTGGATCCTTACTCTCAGCTGCTTCAGGACACGCGCACTGACTGAAAAGACTTTGTCGTAAAGCCGATAGCAAGAAAGCTTTTTCGGAGGGGGGGAAGGATATCAAAAAACGGCAACAGAGAGCATAGGTGGGAACCTGCCTCTTCCTTTGGAAAGATAGTTGTCCGGCGTCTTCACATTAATCTTTTCCCCTGTCTCCACCCTTAAAGAATGATCTGTCTGTTCGCTATCTGCTGCAAGACATACAAACAATTCTTAGGTTCTTGTACACCGAAAATCCTGTGGCCCGAGCATCCGATCGAGTGTTTAGAGTAAATGCTCGACTCGAAAAACTTGCGGTAAATTTTGCTAGCATGATAGTTCTCAAGACAGCTCATGGGAGAATCATATGCGTCATTCGTTGGTCATAGGCAGTGGGCTGCATGTTCCACGACGTAAGGTAACAAATAGCGAACTCGATCAACTTTACCAAAGGGATCTGAGCTGTTTCCTCGAGACTAAGCGCGGTATTTTTGAGCGATACTGGCTGTCTGCAGGAGAGGCAGGTTCAGACTTGATTGTACCAGCGGCCGAGCAGGCGATGCGAAAGGCAGGCATCAGCGCCGAAGAGCTCGATTTGATCATCGTCGCAACAGACACTCCCGACTACATTTCGCCTGCAACTTCAGCTGTGGTGCAACACCGGCTGGGGGCCATTCATGCCGGGATCTTTGATGTCAATGCTGCCTGTGCAGGATTCGTCACAGCCCTCGATATCGCGTCTCGCTATCTGGAGGAATCGGCTCGCTACAAGCATGCCCTTGTGGTCGGTGCCTATGGTATCAGTACCTATTTCGATCCTGAGGACTACAAAGTTGTGAGCGTGTTTGCTGATGGAGCTGGTGCTGTGATTCTGAAGGCTTCAACCGAGCTCAAACGTGGGATTCTTGCCAGTGAGCTGCAAGGTTTCGGGCAGTATCACGATTACATGGGCATCTACGCTGGGGGCACTCGCGAGCCTTTCTCCGCTGCAGTTCTGGAAAATCACCATCACAAGCTCAGTTTCCGTAAACGTATCCCGAGTGAAACCAACCCAACACTCTGGCCGCCACTGATCCGGACACTCTGTGATCGTGCCCAGGTGAATATTGACGAGATCAAGAGGTTTTTCTTCACCCAGATCAACCTGGAAAGTATCCAAGAAAGCATGTCGGTCCTCGAGCGTCCTTGCTCACTCGCTCATATCGTGATGGATCGCTATGGCTACACTGGATCGGCCTGCCTGCCCATGGCCTTGGCTGACGCCGAAGCACAGGGCTTGCTAGAGCCAGGTGATGTGATTGTTTTGGTCGGGTCGGGAGGCGGAATGGCTCTAGCTGGCATGCTTATCCGTTGGTAAGCTCGAGCAGTATTCTATTTGCAAAGGATGAGGGCATCACGATGAGGGCTGACAATCGCGACTGGCTAGCAAAAGCTGCTTACTATCGGCCGCAGAAAACGGCGTTTGTCGACCACGACCTCGGTTACGCTTTGAGCTATGCGGAGGCGGATCGAGCTGCAGATCACTTTGCGGCCCATCTTTTGGCGCAGGGTCCCTGCCGACCCGGGGATCGGATTGCTTTGTTAGCACAGGATCCCATGCGGACGATCCTGCTCTTTTTCGCCTGCCAACGGCTTGGTCTGACCCTGGTGCCACTCAATTATCGACTCAGCTCGCACGAGCTAAAGGAGATCCTGGGCGACGCCGAACCCCAAAGGCTTTATTTCGACCGCAGCTGCGCGGCCCTGGTGCAGGGGGTGGATTCGAGCTGGCCGAAGGAGGAGCTCGATGCGAGGTGGGATCCCCTCGCCTTGATCCGGAGCCAGGACATCACCTCATTCCCAAAGCAGAGTGCACCGCTCGCACTGATTCTTTATACCTCCGGGACCACGGGTCGTCCCAAAGGAGTGCTGATCACGCAAGAGATGCTTTTTTGGAACTCGATCAACACGACCATGCGCCTCGATCTGAGCGAATCAGACTCGACGCTTAACTTTCTGCCTTATTTCCATACGGGGGCTTGGAATGTATTGCTCCTGCCGCTGATTCATCGCTACGCGACCCTGCATGTGATGGCCCGTTTCGATGCAGAACGGATTCTCAGTGTGGTGCAGAAAGAAGGCTGCACGCTGCTGTTCGGCGTCCCAACCACTCTGCGTCTGATGGCGGAACATCCGAATTTCGCTAAGAGCGATTTGAGGAGTCTGCGCTTTGTAATCACCGGCGGGGAGTCGATGCCCATCGAGCTGATCCATACCTGGCTGAGACAAGGAATTCCGGTGAGGCAGGGTTATGGCTTGACGGAGTTCGGGCCAAATGTCTTCTCCTTAGAGGCAGCTGATGCGTTGCGCAAAATTGGATCCATAGGACAACCCAACTACTACTGCGAGGTCGCGATTCTGGATAGCGAGGGTCGTATTCAGACAGGTGAGGCCGAAGGCGAGCTGCTGCTCAAGGGGCCTATGGCTTCCCCGGGATACTGGCGACAGGAGAACATGACCCGTGAGCTCTTTTACGAGGGTTGGTTACGGACAGGCGACCAGGTAAGACTTGACGCAGAAGGCTATTGTTATGTGATAGGTCGTAAAAAGGACATGTTCATCAGCGGTGGCGAAAACATTTATCCCGCTGAAATCGAGCAAGCCTTAGCGAGCCATCCAGGAGTACGCGAAGTCGCCGTCATTCCGATGGCCGATGCGCAGTGGGGCGAAAGAGGCCTAGCCTTTGTGTGCCAAGCCCCTGGCACAGAACTTTCTATCGGGGACTTGATGGATCATTGCCGACAAAGGCTCGCTCGGTTTAAGCTGCCAGCAGACATCATCCTGCTTGACGCTTTGCCGAGAAACAGCACAGGAAAGCTTGCCAAGCAAGACTTAAAGCGATTGGCCAATGAGAGATACGCGACAAATCATCCTGGACACAGCTCTGCAGCTCTTTAATGGGAGCGGCGTGGGTGAGGTGAGCACGAATCACATCGCAAGCGCCGCACGCATCAGTCCCGGGGTTCTTTACTATCATTTTCGTAGCCGAGAGGACATTGTTCGCGAGATCTTTATGAGTATGAGCAGGACCATAGAGGACCTGTGGGCTGATGGCCTTGAACCGAAGGTATTTCTCCAACGTACCTTGTTGGTTTTTTGGAAGTACCGCTGCTTTCATCGTGAGATGGTGCCGCTGAGACGTCGCGATCCCCAGCTGAATCGCCTTTGGCTTAAGCATGTCCAGCACGCTAAGGTGCTGTTCGATCAGAGAATCGAAACCTGGACAGCAAAGGGGCTTTACCCTCGCCTGTGCGAGACTCAGGCCAGGGTTCTCGCAGTGAGGGTAGTGATGACGATGTCCAGTCAGATGCTTCAAACTTTTGAAAGTTCGGTCAAGCAACCGCGCGATAGTTTGATCGGAGAGTCGGTAGAAACCTTGCTCGAGTGTTTATCGCAACTAGGAGACTGAGTCTCTGGTTCTGGAATACAAGAAAGCGCGTGCGTCCAGAAATGGCCATGAGATGGCTCTGCGTCAAGACCCCTCACTCCGCAAGGATTACTTTTCCACTTTGGTCTTGAGACCTTGATGCATCTCGTCTTTAGTACATTTCTGAAGGCTCGAAGGGGCACCTGTGGAAGACTAGGTTCGAAACCAAACATCTGTGAAAGGAACACGTTCATGCAAAGTAATTTTCAAGGTAGGCACGCCGTCGTCACCGGAGGTGCCTCGGGCATTGGCCTTGAGCTCACTCAGGAGTTGCTGAAAGCTGGGGCCCATGTGAGTCTGTGGGACTATGACAGTCAAGCACTGGAGCACTTGCAAAGTGAACTGCGTGGATTTCATGAGCGCTTATCTCTGCAGATGTGCGACGTCGGAGATTTTGCCTCCTGCCTCGAGGCTGCCAAGCGCATCAATCGACCTGTTCACATGCTGTTTAACAATGCAGGAATAACGCGAGATAAATCCTTCGCAAAAATGAGTGTCGAAGACTTCCAGAAGGTTATTCAAGTGAATCTCTGTGGCGTCTTTCATGTGACTAAAGCGCTGTTTGAACACTTTGCAGTCAGCGACTCGGCACCGGTCTCAATCGTGAATATCTCCAGCGTTGTCGCATTTCATGGTAACTTTGGACAATGTAACTATGTTGCAGCAAAGGCCGGAGTGATAGGCTTTACGAAGACCTTAGCACGCGAGCTAGGACGTAAAAATTTCCGAGTGAACGCCGTTGCCCCAGGTTTTACCGCGACTCCCATGACCGCAGATATGCCAGCAGCGGCCCTCGATTCGATTCAAGATAGAATTCCTGTGGGGCGTCTTGCAAAGCCGGCAGACATTGTCAGGGCCTGTCTGTTCCTGGCTGCTCCCGAACAGACTTACGTCAATGGCGCCGTGCTTTCGGTCGACGGCGGTTTAGTCGTATGAAAGCGATCATCCTATCGATTCTCCTCTTGAGTGCATGGACGCATTCTTTGGCTGCTCCTAAGAACAGCTTCCGAGGCTTTGTATCTGTGGCTGAGGATCGTGAGCTTTTTGTGGATTGGTTTCAGCGATCCGAGAACTCCGAAACGATTGTCTTGCTCAACGGGCTTACCTACGATACCACAGACTGGGAAGCCCTAGCGCAGCAACTGGCTGCACTCGGCAAGAATGTTCTTCGGTACGATGCCTGGGGACAGGGTGAATCTCTCAAGCGCTCGGGCGAATTGACCTCTGCGGTTACGATCCAGCAACAGGTTGAGGATCTCAGAAGCGTTTTGGAGGAGCTGGGAGTAGAAAGGTCTGTGGTGCTGGTCGGACTATCCTACGGTGGAGCTGTGGGTCTTGCCTTCCAGGCCAAATATCCCGATCTGGTGATGATCAATATACCCGTAGCCCCTTTTCTTGGTCCGCTCGCGGCACAGGATCTTTCGATTCGGAACCAGGTGGCTGCTGTCCGGGCGCAAGGCGCCTTAAATCCTCTGAACTCGCTGAGCGATGACGAGATGTATGACTACTTTTTGAAGATTCAAATCCTGACGACTTACCCCCAAGCTGAGCCATCGATCCTCAGATTTCCTGGTAAAATTGACGGTGTATTCCGCTTGGTTCAGGGAGTTCGGCGCTGGCGAGTCGAGAGTGTCCTCGCGGCATTAGGCAGCAGGCCTATCCATCTTGTCACTGCGGATCTCGATCAATACGTTCCGAAGCTTGATTTTGTAAACTTTTGGAACCGCTTGCCCCCTCAGTCTCGCAAAAGCTATTTGAACGTCTTATTCTCCGAACACAAAGTACCCGAACGCTACCCCTTTTTTCTGTCCCGTTGGATCCAAAAGATCGTGAATCGTCAAAAATTGGCTTGGTCAGGCAAAGCATACGCCGGCAACCCACTGAGTGGATTGGTTAGCGATGGTTTTAGCGTCACATCCATTTATTTTTGAGGTTAAGATGAATCTTCGAGCCCAGATGCATCTCGAGTGCTTTGCAACGAAGTTACAACGACCGACACTCTTTATTCATGGGAATCTAGCGTCCAATCAATGGTGGTATCCCGTTATGAGATGTCTTCGATCCACAGAGGGATCGGCCGCTTTGCTAGCGGAATGGGGTGGCTGCGGATGGTCGACGAAGGGCGATTTCGCAGCTGAGGAGGGCATGTCAGCACTGGCGCGACAGTATGCTCAGCTACTTCGTGGTTTTGCTTCCGACACTGAGTTTGATGTCGTCGCTCATTCTACCGGCTGCTTGATTGCCCTCCATCTGGTGATCCAATCTCCAGAGCTCATTCGCAAGCTGGTTCTGTTGGATCCAGTCAGTCCATCCGGGCTTACATTATCCCCCGACATGCGGGCTGCTTTCGATCATATGGCAGCCGATCGAGCTTTCTGCCGTGAGGTGATGCGCTCCACAGTGAATCCAAACAGTTTGCCCGAGCTCTTCGAGCAGTATGTGGACAGTGCGCATCGCGCTGTTGACCAGCTCAGACATTGGGTACCTGACGCTTTGGTTCATGGTGGTATTCCTGTGCCCTGCGAGCGAATACAGCATGAGGTTTTAGTTTTGCACGGACAAGATGATCCTATTCTTCCGCTCGAAGATGCCCAACGTCTTGCGCAAGATCTACCCCACGGGCGGTTCGTGCTGATCCCCGAGTGTGGTCATTCCATGAATGTGGAGGACCCCGAGAGATTTGGCGGTATTCTGCTCGAATTCCTGAGCAGCTCAAGCACCCAGGATAGTTTCATACGACCTATCAGCTCAGCCGTGCGTGCTGAGCGAGACTCGAGTCCTTAGGGGGGACAGGTACCGGCTGGTCCGGCTACTGTGTAAAGGTTCGTGGGACTGTAAAGACCATTAAGACTACCATCAACGTTTACAGAGTAGCTAGGTCCCGTTCCGCAACTGCGAGTGAAGTCGTAGAACTGACCATCCGCTTCCAAGCGAATCACACTGAGGTTGGGATAGCCGAGAGACATAGCGGCAGCCGCTCGAGTCGCAGGTGTGCCCCTGATCACATAAGCGGAGCCAACAGACCCTGGAGCACGAATGGCACGACCAGCTGCGTCCACGAGGACGGCTGTATCCTCGCTCACACCAATGCCTGTCACACGCTCTGTGGCCGTAACGGCTCCATCGGTAAATTGCCGAGCCACGAAGCTAGCCAGTCTACCGAATCTATCGCGCTCGGCAAAGTGAGTGTCGGTAATGACTCGACGCATGGTCGGAAAATTGAGCATATTGCGGGTGAAGCTGATGCTCGTGGCGAAGGGGTTCGCAACCGCCTCCGCGGTCGTGACATTTGCGGCGCCTGCGCTGATCGCGTCGAAGACAAACTGCCCAAGAATGGCTAATCCCGCGCTGGTACCACCCACGACCCCGCCCTTGGTATAGACACTCTGAACGGCGGGCATCAGATCGGATTGTCTCCAGGCCACATAATCAGCTTGATTGCCGCCGGCAAAGAAAACCAGCTCGGCTCGGCGAACCAGACGCGCCACCGTATCGAGATCCTGGCGTGAAGCATTAGGACCTATAATCAGAGTCTGTACCGAATGAAAAGGAGCCAACTGTGCGAGATAGGTATCATAACCGTCGGCTCCGGTCGCACGGAGAACAATGACATCGCCGCGACGAGTGACCCGATCGCCTGCGATCTGCTCGTGAGCCCAGACGAACGCCGAGTCGACATCCGGACCGCCACCCATCAGGATCAGTCCACCCCGTCCCCGCGAGGGTGCTAGGTCATCTGCAGCTGGTCCCAGCCGTGTCGTGGCCGTGACGGTCGGAGGGATGATGATAGGACCGGTATCGGCTGCAGGGGCTGGCACGCCTGAAGCGGGTGCTGGCGTTGGATCCATGGTTTGGGGGGCTTGCGAATCAGCTGGACGCGTCGCAGTTCCATCTGCCGATGGCTGTCTCACGGGCTGGGACTTGGAGCGCTCTTCGAATCCTTGATCGTAACTGACGGAACAACCTGCCTGTACAGCCAGCCCAGCCGAGATGAGAACCATCAGAATAAGACTCGTCATCATGTACTCTCGTCTCCGTCTCTATTGCTTTAGCTGTGCTTTCCAAGAAGAGTGCCATAGGCCTGTCCGTATCGAAGCTCAAATAACGGCTGCTTTTACCGTATGCTACCCGATTCGATCAGACTGTGGTGCAGGGCAAGACGCAAGGATGTGTGAGGCTTTGTCGAACACTGCCAAGAAAAACGACAAAAAAGCGACCCGATGAAGGTCGCTCTCGTGGAGGCTGCTTTGCAGCAGTCCTTGAACGTTCAAGTCTTCGATCGTGTCGGTCCTGTCATGCCCGTTGACACGTTTAGAAAGGATCCAGAGGCTAGTTGCATCAGGTTCTCAAGTTCGGAGCGGACCTGCGGTCCAAGAGAAGCTGCGGGACGCCCCTGCGCGTCTGGACGTGCACTAGGTCGGAGACGCTAGCGCACGATCTCTCCTTAGCGATCGCGGATACAAAGGTACTCGCGGTCGTAGTCAACGTTGATCGTATCTTCGTCGGCAAGGATTAAGACCTGAGCCTTGAAGCCGGCAGGGCAGCTGCAGACTCGAGGTGTGAGCAGATCAGCACCCGTAAGGCCCGAGAGAGGGTTGGGAGCTTCGCATCGTTGGATGCGTGTCTCTGCAGGGTCTTTAGGTGTAATCTCGGTTGCATTGAAGTGCGGGCTGTGGCCGATCTGATAGCTACCGGCGAAGAACTCCTCACGGGGGAGTATACAGCGACGAGTCGTGGTCGAGAATACGCCGCCGACCCTTTTGCAGAGACTCGCGACTTCAGCAGTGCAGACATCTTTTTTGTCGGTGACGACCTTCATCTCGCCCGATTTCGTACAGCCATCGACGGGTGTCAGAACCTCTTGAGGCTGGAGGTCAGCTAGGTTACGTCGGACACAGTAACTGTAACGATCGAAGCGCTGGACGGTTTGACCGGGAACAGGCTCCTCCACAATCGTCGAACTCGAGAAGGCTTGGAAACCATCGGGGCATGTGCAGGTGTTAAGACCTGCGATCGTGTTTGGCGTCTCACACTGCTCGTTCTTCGTGACGAGATTGTTCGGAGCAGTGCGGTTCGGATCCCGTGTGTCTGGGTCGAGCACGGAGACAATGCCTCGGCCCGTATTCAAGTCTCCGGTTTCGAATACCCCACCGAAAATGGTCTTGAAGGGTTGCATCTGGCAGCGACCACTGCGGTGATCGAAGATGCCTTCGAAGCTTTGGCAGGCGACGACCGGAAGCGTCGAGCAGACTTTTTTGCCCATTTGAGTAATCTCAGCCTGACCTTCGGGACAAGCTGGGGACACGGAGGGCGGACTGACGGTCGCCCAGCAGATATTCGGTGTGATATCGTTGCCTGTCGGCGTATTGGGAACGTCGGTGACACCCAGTTTATAGGCCTGAAATCCACTCGGGCAATCAGTCCGACCCGTGAGAGGATTATTCAGGATGCGCGCTCCGGTTTGGAATGTGCCTCCGAAAAAGAGTCGCGTTGGAATCTTACAAGGAGCGTCGGGCGCCAAACCAAATAGGCTCCGACAGAGATCGGTGTCTTCGAGTACAATCGCATCTTGGACTACCATAGGAACTGGGGTATCACAGCCCGGTTTCCCCGGTTCACAGGGAGCAATCGGTTGGCTCACGGACGGCACGGCATTGTCCTCTAAAGCAGGCGGTATCACTGCCGCACGCCGATTCGGTTGGTTTCGGTTGAACTGGGACTCCCCGCAGGCTGCCACCAGCAGAGAACCTAGGGCTGTAAAAAGAAGATAATGTATTCGCATATTAGTCCCCCCAGTGAATTGTATCGGCTGGAGCTCAGGGGAACTTGAGAAAAAAGATAAGCTAGGATCAATTGATCTGTACCATCGGAGTCTTGGGTTAAAGCTGCCCCCCCCTTGATGAGGGAGGGGGCCGGTGGGCGTTTGCGCATTTAGGCTATTTCCGCAGGTGATCAGCAGCAGGGACGAGAGACGTCAATCGATGCTCTCAACTTCAACAATGGCCTGGGCATCGAGCAGACTTTGCTCAAGCCAAGCGTAGGTCAGATAAGCGAGGCCGTCGACTCCCCAATCCTGACCCCAGGAGTTTCGGATAATCAAGAAGCCTCCTCCCTCGATCGACGGATCATCTTGGTAACCGACCGCAGTGATTGCGTGACCACAGACGCTTTCCCCACAGCTGCTCTCCTTGAAGATCCAGGAGACCACGCCCAGCTTCGATGGTGAATCTGCGATGCTAAAATCACTGTTGGCGTTGACGGAGAGGATCACGGGATAGCCCTGATAAAGCGCCTGTTTCGTTCTTCCAAGGGAGGCATAGAGTTGGTGGACAGTCTTCAAGCGGTAATGGGGACCCTGGTCTGTGTTGGGGTCGGCAAGCTTACCTTCCGCTCCGTTGCCCTGGGCCTCCGTCTCGCTACAGACAGAGCCCGGATGTTCCGTCCTGTAGGCCGAGCATGTGGTCTCAGGATTATAGGGCCAAAGAGATTCTGGGGAAAGTTTCGTGCGATTCTCCACAAAGGCCTGCAAAGTCTTCATAGGGGGAAGCCCTGGGCTTGTCCAGGTGCCGGTCAGCTCTTTCCCTCTCAGATACGTCAGCTGCTCGCCGAGATCGACTGATAGACCCTTTCGCTTCAGGAGAATGTCGGCTGCTCCATTGATGCTGAAAGACATGCAGGTACCTCGCGCACCTTGGTTCTGGGTGCCGGCGATGAGTTCGTCGAGATCAGCGACCAAAGCTCCCTGAGCTATGCCTAGGGCTGCCGAGTTCTTTTCGTTACAATTGGGCAGATCGCTCGGACAGGCGTTCTTGGAATAGTTGAGAAGCTGTACGGTTTGACCGTCGTCCAGGGTGATTCGCCCCTGCTCAGCAAGCTTTTTCGCAAAGTTTGTTCCACGAGTTTGCCGAGCGATCACATAGGCAATCTCATCCTTGAGTGTCACACTAAAGGGGCTATTCATCGTGGGGGCGTAGACAGGTACGGTGAGCGTTTCTTGGGTCACCGGGGGAGCGTCCTCTTGGTTTTTCTGGGACGAGCCACAGGCGATCTGCAAGAAGGCCATCGAGAGCGAAGGCCAGCCCAGAGACCTCAGACCACGACATCGAGTCATACGCAACTCCAAGTGAAAAAGTGTTTCATCCTACAGAGGGCTTGATCCGTTCGCCAACCCTTATGCTTGAGTTATCGGTAGGAACATTTTGCAATTTAGATTTAGTCTTAAGATATTAAAATAGTTGTTTTAAGAGTATTTAATTGAATTTTTTTATATATATTTTTGCAAATCAAAGAAGAGCGGCCTCAGGCGGATGAAGGTTGCTAGGAAACGGGGTGACGAAACCGAATAGTCGCCAAAAATACAAGCAAAACTGAAGGTTACTCATTGTATCGTATTTGGAAGCACACTCATTCAAAAAACATGGATTATCTCCAATTTGAAAACAACCGATAATTCTCAAGTAGGCGGCGGAAACAACCCTTTGACGAGACAAGATTTTGATTTCACAAAAAGGAGCATACACATGAAAATCGCTATCATCGGAGCCGGAAGTGTGGGACGAGCCCTTGGATCCTCTTGGCAAAAGCTCAAGCATGAAGTGACCTACGTGGTACGGAACCCGGAAGATCCGAAACATGCGGATCTCTCCGTTGGCGCACGGGTGGTCCGCGAAGGTGCTATCAGTCCTGATGTTGAGGTCATCGTTCTAGCGACACCCTGGACGTCAACCGAAGCTGCTGCTCGGCAAATCGCTCATCTCAAGGGTAAAGTTGTCATCGATGCAACCAACGCCCTGAAGTCGGACCTTTCTGGTATTCTGTTTGGTCACACCGATTCGGCCGGAGAGCACGTGCAGCGATGGCTCAAAGATCTCCATGTTGTCAAAGCCTTCAATACGATAGGCGCGAACATCATGGAGAACCCGAAATTTGGTCTCGACAAAGCCGTCCTTTATATCGCTGGTAATCACGCACCTGCCAAGGAGATCGTTCTCAAACTTGCGAGCGACATCGGTTTTGAAGCCTTGGATATGGGACCTATCGAAGCTGCGCGCTTCACGGAAGTCCTCGCCATGACTTGGATTCTGACCGCGTATCGGCTGGGTAAGGGGCGGGAAATCGCTTTTGCGCTGAAAAAGCGCTAATCATAACCACTCGGGAGAAAAACACCATGAAGCTCAAGAATCAAAATGTACTGGTCGTTGGCGGTTCCACGGGTATCGGCTTCGCAGTTGCTGAGGCGGCAGCTCGGGAAGGGGCGAACCTCATTCTTTTGGCTCGTGACCTGGCTAAACTGAAGACGGCCCAATCGCGTCTCGGCGGCGAGACTCGGATCCTCTCGGCGGATTACCTCCAGAAGGAGGAGCTCGTCCGGGCGATGGCGGAACTACCCGTTGTGCATCACATAGTCTTGTCAGCGTCCAGCCAGGTCGCATGGGGACCGTTTCGTGATTTGACCGCGGATCGATTGATCAGCGCGTTTCAGGGCAAACTGATCGGCTATGTGCAGGCGATTCAGGCTGTGCTTCCGCGTCTCGATCCTCAAGGTTCCATCACTCTCGTGACGGGAGCTGCCTCGCGGGCAGGGATTCCCAACACATCAGGTGTCGCTGCTGTGAATGGTGCGATTAGCCAAATGGCACACACTCTAAGCAAGGAGCTGGCTCCAATCAGGGTCAACGTAGTCTCGCCTGGCATGACAGAAACCCCAGCTTACGACGGCATACCGGAAGCACAGCGGCGTGAGATGTTTCGCAGCACGGCGGCTCAACTTCCCGTAGGGCGCATCGGCCAACCGGAAGATATTGCCCTCGGTGCTTTGATGCTGATGCAAAACCCGTTTGCGACCGGGGTGATCCTCGATCTCGACGGTGGTCTCCGCGGCTAAGGCTCGCCTGAAATGCGTTTGGGCCATCCGCCGTATCGGATCGTAGCGGCGGATGGGAACCCCAGTGACCGTGGCACGAGGCTGAGTCAGACCTATCCACCTGTGCTATGCTGAACCTAAGGAGGAGCCTATCTTGCGTCAGACCCTGGATCTGCAGCAACTGCAGGTGTTCTGTCTCGTCTACGAGCACAAAAGTCTATCGCGAGCCGCTGAGCTCACAGGTCTGCAGCGTGCCGCCGTTAGCAAAATCATTCATCAGCTCGAATCCGATCTTGGTGTTCGCCTTCTCGAACGTACGACCCGGAAGGTGACAGCGACTCAATCTGGGACTCTTCTCTACGAACGTGGGAAAAACCTGCTCGAGGAATCAATCTTGCTCTGGAAAGAGGTTCAATCCACGAAACGAGAGCCCAAGGGTAAGCTCAAGATTACGACTACCTATGATATCGGTATTAGTCTCACCCGCGATTTCATCCCCACTTTCAGTCGCCTGTATCCCGAGATTCAGGTGACCTTTCAGCTGTCCTATCAATTTACGGACCTTTTAGGGGAGGATATGGATCTTGCGATCCGGATTGGTCACCCTGGTATCAGCAATTTGAAAAGTGTTCGCATCGGCCAATCACCGAGAAAACTCTATGCAACGCAGCGCTATTTAGAGCAACGAGGAGTGCCTCAGCAACCAGAAGATCTTCTCCAGCATTCGCTCCTTGTCTTTCAGATCAGACAGGAAAACGCTCGCTGGCAGTTCCGTAAAGGAGAAGAATCGCGCGAGCTACCGGTCGACGCTCACTTCGCTTGCAATAGCTTTCGTATGCTCTGCGATGCTGCGGTGCAGGATATGGGTATCGTCTTTCTACCGAGCCAGTTTTTTAAGGAAGATATCATCCAGCACGAGCTGGTCGAGGTGCTTCCAGAGTGGAGGATGCCCACAGGGGAGATCTTCGCGGTCTACCCGTCCCGCGAATTTCTGCCGGCCAAGGTCGAATGCTTTCTCAGGGAGATCCGACGTTGGTCTGGTTGGCTGCAGGAACGCACCGGGTGAGGTGCGAAGGTCTGCCTTGCCTTATGCGCGTCCAGATCTAGTTCCTAGGCTTCGTTGCATCACATTCCTCGGCTTCTCATGGCATGCATGCCCACGCCGGGCTTCGACGCTGGATGCGCCTGGCCTCTCCCCCATGTCTGAACGCTGAAATGGGACGTTTAGGACAGGCTCGAGTGTTCTGGATAAGACGAAGCCAGCAGTTGGCCCGAGACTGTCATGACGACAAAGCTCATCGCCGGAGTGGTATAGGCCACCACATAGTGTCCAGCCGCATCGCAGGCAATCCAGCCATACGAGCGACCGCGCTCCAAAGCTTCGGTGAAACAGCGCTGGCTTGCATCATAGAGACTCAAACCATCACGGACTCGTGTCTCCAGACGGGCAGCTAGGGCATCGTCCACCAGCTCTTCACCAATACCGGTGGCCGAGACGGCTGCCCAGCCACTGGCGTACGTGCCAGCGACCGTTGCCGAATCACTGATGCGCCCAGGCTCTTCAAAACCGCGCCCTCCAGTGCTGGTTCCCACACAAAGTGAACGATCGTGACACACAATCGCGCCAACAGTGTCGCAACTTATCTCCTCTCGGAGATTTTTAACCCATTGATCCAGGCGTTTGGGGGTGATCAGCTCTTCGATCGGCTGCTGCATCTTGTGGGCCAATCGATCACAACCTGGTGTGCTCAGAACTCGGGAAGAGGCGGTTTGCAGTTCGAGCGCCAAACGAGAGGGATGGCGAATATCGGATAGCGACATCACGCCGGAAAAGCTCTGCCGATCGCCGTTCATCATGGCTGCTGTGAGGCGAGGCTTGCCATCGGACTGCAAAGCGGACCCGAGGCCGGCATTGAATTGGGGATCGTCCTCCATGCCCTCGAGAGCCCTCAAAACACTTTGAAGGCCCCGAAGCGGTTCGTTCACGACAGAGCGAGCGATTGTTTCCAGTGAATGTGTAGCTGCTGCCATCCCCTCGGGAGTGGGGTCCATAGGGCCGGCGCCCCCGTGCAGGAGCAGTAAGGGTTCTTGACTACGACCGCTGATAAAAGCCATGCTGTGCTATCTCCAATGGCAGTGTTCGTTCGGCATCAAATGGATGCCAAAACAGGAACAGATGAATTTCGTCAAATTGCCTTTTGCGAGCCGTCAGTGTAGACAGCTTGATAAACAAGCTGACATTTTCTGTCAATCTCTTATGCGAAAGGTTACATCATGCTGCCATGGAATGGACGCAAGGGCTTTGTGTGGGTTGCTTTAACGCTCTGGAGTTCCGTGTCGTGGGCCAACGCCGGGCCCCTTCCTACAGGATTCTTGATGCCGATCGGCGGAGGGGCGAGCACGGGCAACGAGGATCGACTCAAACCAGCGCACATCAGCATCCACAGGCAAGCCGTTGCTGAACTTGATCGCAACCTGGCGCAGGGTGCGACCGTGGGAACGTCGGTATGTACGCTGGAGTATCGAGCGGATTCTCCCGATGTCCAGGCCGGAGTCGACATCAATCAGCAGCTCTTTGTGGCCGCAGGCGTTGCACCCCGCCGCCTTAAATCGGCTATGATCAGCACCCGAGAACGGGCGGATGATCCCAAGCTGATCGCATCAATCGCGGACTGTGGTCTGTTCTACGTGCCAGGCGGCGACCAGTCCCAGATTGTAGCACTGTGGAAGGGAACCCGCATGCAGACGCTCTTGCAGAATACTCTCAAACAGGGTGGTGGCATTATGGGCAAGAGCGCGGGAGCCGCCGTTCAAGGCAGTCTGATCTTTGTTCCTGGTGAAGACAGTGTGACCAGCACCGGTGCATTTTTGGAAAGGGTCGAGATCAAACCGGGAGAATTTCTGCAGGAATTTTTCGCTCAGGTCTTGCCAAATTTTCCCAGGCTTTACGTCGAGACTCATACAGGTGATCGGGAGCGGTCCGCTCGTGCCTTGGCGATTCTGGCGTATGCAGATCGAATTCAGACTTCCACAGAGCCCCGAGCGATCGCAATTGCCGTTGATAGCGACACAGCCGTTCTTATTCACTACGACCCAAGCCTCAGCGCCTGGACCGGCCGGGTGCTTGGAGCTAGAGCAGCGGAATTCCTGATCCCCGATCGTCGGGCTAGCAGCCGCATCGATGGCCAAGGCCAGGCCTCTTACACCGACATGCCGAGTTCCTTGCTGCTAGAAGGCTTGGAGATAGGTTTGACTGGACGCTATCAAGGAGCCCTCGTCAACAACAAAAGTATGGATGGCCCTGCCTTTCGGTCGGTGGCTGCGGTTCCTGGGGGACGGAATTGTTATGGGAATATTCCAGGGACCGTGTTCGGCGATATATCCGAAGATCAGCGGGCCGCGTCCGAAGTCACATTCTTCGTAAAGGATCCGATATCCCAGCAGAAACAGGATCTCGATGCGATTGAGTATGCCTACCTTAACGGAGAGATGGAGCTGCAGCGGGAGACCGGCTGTGGTTATTGGCAGACCAATGCCTTCAGTCGCTCGCAGGGCAATCCAGAAAATCGCTTGAATGTGCAGCGTTATGCCTTGGGAGTGGGACAGGCCGATTTCAGCGTCTCTTTGCCCAATACGATGAAAGCGTCCAGGCGGAAAGACAGCAAGGGCGGGACCTGCCTCTCGTTTGCTCCGATCGCGAGCGATCTCAGCTCGAGCGTCTTTGTGATGGACATTCGGAACGCCACACGGCGTCTGGTCTCGAAATACGTATACGAAGAGTTCGGAGCGCGGGCGGCAACCCAAGTGGGCGGCTGGGTGTCGGGTCGAGTTCATCTGGTGCCACCTCGCCAGGATATCTGTCTAGGACCTCAATAAAATCGGGCTTTTCGAGCGCAGGGTTGATGCGTTTGAAATTTTTTTTACTTCGCGATGTAACAAAATTTTCATTACGCATTGACCATGAAGCTTTTATTCGATAAGCCTTGATCCAGAGTCATACAGCCTTTGCGAATCGTCAGCATCAATCCTTAGCCCAATCTTTCAGGACTCGCTCCCAAGGAGGTTTGCGTGCGTCGTACTTTTGCGTTCGAATCCCCGTACATCAAGTGGATCGTATTGGGGTTGCTGTGCCACCCACACGTCTACGCCCAAGATACAATGGTCAAAGAAGAGCCGACTCAGCAGAGCCAGCAGAGCGCCACGCAATCACCTAAGACCAAGGCCGAGCGGATTGAGGTAACCGGATCGCGTATCAAACGCGTGGATCTCGAGGGTGTCTCTTCGGTGACCAAGATCGATCAGCAGCAGATCCAAGAGACGGGTGTGTCGACTGTTTCGGATGTACTGAAGAATCTCGCGAGTTCCACCGATGGCGCTTATAGCTCGCCGACAGCTAACCATCCGAAAGGCAATGTTACCCAAGCTAACCTCCGTGGACTGGGAGCCGAAAATACCCTGGTCCTCCTCGATGGTCGGCGCTTGCCCGACGAAGGGGGACTCGGGGTTGTCGACCTGTCCACTATACCTTTGGCTGCTGTCGAGCGAATTGAAATCCTGAAGGATTCGGCCTCCGCACTCTATGGCTCGGACGCGACAGCGGGTGTCATCAATATCATCACCAAGAAGGACTTTGAAGGAGCAGCTATCTTCACGAGGGGGTCACGCCCCGAAGAGAACGGCGGAGCTCAAACCCTGATCTCTGCTGTGCAGGGGAGTCAGACCGATAACTTCAAAATACTCAATGCTGTTCATTTTAAGAAAACAGAACCCGTCTTCTACCGCGACCGGGAGTGGACGCGAGGCGGCCTGAGCACCAACTCTGTACCGGGTAACGTCGGCTTGACGACATTGGTGCGAAACCCCCAGACAGGTCTGGTTGAGTTGGACGAGAATGGCAAGCCAAAGACCGAGACCCGCTTCTATGCGTCCCCGAATTGTCCTGCAGATTCGCGATTTGAAGACGGTCTGTGCGCTTACAATTTTGGCAAGGTTGCGGCCTTCTCGCCCGAAGCGAGCGAACTGGGCTTTCTCTCCAAGATGGATTATCGTCTCAGCGATGATGTCAGCGTCTTCGCTCATATCCGTGCCCAACAGAATGAGAATCTTTGGAACTTAGCGCCCAACGCGGGTCGCTTTGAAATTCCATATGAGACCCTGCAGGCCAATCCAGGTCTGAACCTCAGTGGCGCCGAGATAGCGCCGGGAACGATCGCAAGGGTTCGCTATCGAGCCGCAGCCTGGGGAAATCGGACTTTTGATGAGACCAATCTGGTTTTGGGTGGTAATGTCGGCGTTCGCGGTTCGCTCTCCAGTGGGTGGGAGTGGACGGTGGCCGCTGGGCAAACCGATGCTGAAAAAGAAAACGTGAGTCAACAGGGTTTTTTTATCGAGAATGTCGTACGCACCTCCATTGCGGAAGGCCGCTTCGATGTTTTTGAAACCAACTTTAATAACCCGACCCTGGCTGCTGTGGTGAAGGACGCAGCCTACCAACCTAGCACGCGCTACAAGAGTATCATGCGCACCTACGACGCTAGTGTGTCTGGTGAGCTCTTTAACGCCCCCGGTGGCACAGCAGGCGTGGCCTTTGGTGTGCAGCGTTTTGAGCAGGCGTATAGCAAGCGTGTCGATCCTGCTTCGGAGCAAGGTCTGATTTTCGGTGTGGCTGAGGACAAGAGCGGATCGGGTGATCGGAGCATCGATGCATTCTATGCTGAGTTGCAAGTGCCGATCCTCGAGAGTCTCGAATTGCAGCTGGCAGCACGCCACGATCAGTTCAGCGACTTTGGTGGAACCACCAATCCCAAGCTGGGTCTTAAGTATCGGCCGGTACCCGAACTCTTGTTTCGCAGCAATGTGGGCACGGGTTTCAAGGCTCCTACGCTCAATCAAATCTTTGACAATGGGACGATCGGTTCGGCAAATGTCTTTGATACGCCCAACATCGATCGCTTCCCCAGACGCCAGAATGAAGTTGAGATTGAGTCTTACGGAAGCCGGGATCTCAAGGAGCAAACCTCGCTCGCCTATAACTTCGGGGTCGTCGCGGATCCTGTGAAGGGCCTGTCGCTGACAGCCGATTACTGGGTGGTACGAATCGATGATATCATTCGACCGGTCGATCCGCAGCGGGCTCTGGATGCTGCTGCTCAGGGCTTGCCCCTACCCGGCATAGAGATTCGACGGCTGAACAACGATCCGAACGGTCCCCTCGATCGGATTCGGGTACCAACGGCAAACTTGGGTCGGAGTGAAGATGCAGGCTTGGACCTGTCAGCAGACTACCGTCTGCGGCTGGGAGCTCATAATCTGGGTGCGACCTCCGAGTACAGTCGCAAGTTCTATTCACGCAACGCTGGCTATCCCGGGGCTCCGACGGTGGATGTCTTAGGTGAGAGGGGTTCACCAGCATGGAGATTGGTCAACGGCGTGCAGTGGTCTCTGAGTGGTGTGAGTGCGAACGTTCGTCAGAACATCATCGCTTCGCACAACAAGACGCCGACCCCCGATGGTGCGGCTGGTCAACTAGGCAGCTTCACGACCTACGATACCCAATTGTCTTGGGCTCATCCCTGGAGTGGTTCGATAGCGCTCGGTGCTCTCAACGTGCTGGGTACGAAGTTCCCTCTGGATGATGTCGAGGCAACGGGTGATTCGCAGCGTGTGGCCGAACTCTATTCGGCCGATGGACGCTTGCTCTATGTGAACATCAATCAAAGTTTCTGACAAGATTGGGCTGAAACCGAAGTGATCTCTTCCGATAGGACCAAGTTTCTTAGGAAGGAAAGGAACCTCGGGGGAGATCGGCAGAGTAGCCTCAGAAGATGTCATCTCAAGTCTAAAGCCCCTCGGCCACGTGCGGTGTTCGAGGGGCTTAGAGTATGTGTTTGGTGATGCTTCGGGGGTGTCTACCATCATCTTGGGCAGACTTCCTTTAGGCGCTTGCGGCATTCATCAGGCAGTAGATCTCTATTCTCACATTTGGCTTGTTGTCTGGGAGCGTGATGAGATTCGATAGAGACGGGTTGTCGCGCCTACGCTCAAATTTTCGGTCTTTATCTAAACTGATGCTCGCACAGAGTCCGGGAGTGATGCCCGACCCAGGAGCTTGAATGGTGCAACGGCCGGACAGTTTACTCAGAAGAGCCTTATATTCGTCCTTCTCTTTTTTCGACTCGACAAGTTTGGGTTCTTCAAGCCTGAATTGCTTAGTCCCGGTCTCGACCATCGACACGCGAAGGACGGGGCCGATGAGGTCTGCAATACAACGCAGGTTATAGCTTTTCTTATCGGAGCCATCGAGAGCGCTACCCTCGTCGTCCGAGACGGTCTTACAAGCGTGGAGCGAGAGAATCATCATGAAACCAAGAAGGATCCGAGTCTTGGACAAGTCGACTACCATGAGTGTCTCCTGAGGGGGCGTCGTTCCTCGGGGAATGCTCAGCCATAGGGACTAGAGCATGCGTAGGAGGAAGCTGTGGTTATTACCTTATTCTACAGTGTCCTAATGACGCTATCAAGGTCTGGGTGCGGCGCCGAGCCTGGAACTGTAGGGTACTTTTTGCCTCGTGGTTCAGTCTGAACATTGACGCGATCGGCATGTCTTGAGCTGCTGGGCTCGGTGGGTTCCAATACCCGAGTCGAAACCTCGCATCGTCGCACTTTCCTTGCAGTCAAGGCGAGAGCAGCAACTGCCTTTGCTTGAGTCTGCTCTTCTCCTGGAGATACCGTGATCTCGACGTGCGAAAATGGATTCCTAGTAAAAATCAGGCGCCAGAAGGCATAAGTTGCCTGGGACACGCAAGTGCTCCACTCTCCGGTGATCCACACGAACTGCCAATCCCCACTCGGAAAGCTGACGCTCCGTCAGATGCTCTTGGCAGAGGTCCTAGTCAGGATCAACCATGTCTCTTCGTTCACTTGAAACGATCTCAAACTTTTTTACCCTCCGAGCGCAATATCCTTTCCCTCCCAGAGTCCCAACCCTTGTTCAAGAATTGAGTCCCTCGCGACTCACAACTTAAGGGGTTCATGATGCTGCGACTCTCTCTCGTAAAAGATCTCACGGTCCATGGTGCCATACCTTTGGCCTTGATGCTCACGCAACCTGCTTGCACAGCCGCCTCTGCCGACACGCCGGCGCGCGCCGAAAGTCGGTCGACTGCAGAAGCCTCTTTCCAGATCAGTATCGATCCTGAGTTAAGAAACAATCCATATTTCAAAATGGGCGCCCGCCAAGGAAAGCTAGCAGCACAAGAACGGCTCAAGACGCTATCCTGTGACGAATCGAGCGTGACCGATGGCACGGAATTTGAGTTCGAGGATCAAGGAAGTGAACCCTTTATCGTGGGCTACCTGAGCGGATTTTATCCGGAGTACGAGGCTGGGCGTCTAGACGCGCTGAGTGCCTGTGCTTCGGTCCAACCTGAATCGCCCGAGAGCAAATTGAAATTTGAGAACGCTTTCGCCAGAATGCAAAAGGTTCGCGACCTGCTTGAGGCTGCCTTGAAGTCATACGAAGATCTGGGTTGCGAGAAAACCACGACGAGCTCGAGGTGCCCAAAGGATCTCCTTCAAACACAGCCAGCTCATTATTACACCCTCGCCATCGTATTCCTCGATCAGACCTACTTCGATCGTCTGAATAGACAGATCGACTCTTACAATCAAAGCGCCAAACAAGTGCAGATGTCCTCGAATAGCACCATTCGAAAACGCATCCTAGCTCTGTCAGAAAAAGAGGTGTTGACCGATGCCGACATTGATCTTTTGCAGGAGTTAACCCGTAAGTTACTGAAGTCAGGACAAGTGCCCACTATTCCATCGATCCCCTAACACAAGGAGCCTAAGATCCTATGGATTTCAAACACACCTATCGGAGTCTGCTCGTCTCACTCTTGGCCTGTAGTTCCTGGCAGCTGCTGGCGAACGATGCTAGCACAATTACAGATGACATGTTGCCTCCCGAGTACTTCGATCTCGAAGTCGTCGACTTGAACAGTGTCATTGGCAAACCTGGCGAAGCGCCAGCGGTCACAACAGCGAAATGTCGTGGTGGACATCGAATCGGCGATGCCCTAGGCCGTAGCTTTATCGAAAAGATCCAACCCTCGTGTGATGAATTGCTGTTCCCTCTGGGTGCGGGGGTCGATAACGAATGGTCAGTGCCGCAGCTCACCTACGAAAAAATTTCTGATGCGGCTACCATGTGCAGCTATGTTGGGTTCTCCACAGCATTCGAGCAGACCGTGCTCAACACGGCGAAAAACTGCGCGAAGGTCATTGATGATTCCGCTAAGCTCGCGTCACAACTCGAATACAATCGATGCTACATCGCTGCATCCGAAGTCAGTGTTCGTCTCAAAGTGAAGTTCGGTAAAGGCTCAGGATTCATCACAGGTGAATATGCTGTGATCCCTCGAGACTCGGATGCCTGGGACGAGTATCTGCAGAGTCTCGTCACCATTATCAACAATGATGGCAGCACGAGCAAGTCAGCCTTATTGCAACTGGCCTGCAATCTCGGAACGTCTCATGCCATCCGTAAGCAAGAACCCGTCAACTTTTTTGAATAAAGGCGCCCCTGATGAGTCGAAAACAATACTATTTTGAACAGAAGAAAGCCCCTAACTTTAAAAAAATGGCTTGGTTTGTACTGCCGATCTTAGCCATTTTCGCTGGGATCTATGGACTCGCGCGGCAGACTCCGATTCTTCCCCCGGCTGGAGTGAAGCAGGACTTGAAGCAAGAGTCTTCTGCCTCCCACGCGGATCAACCTGTGACATCGGGTGTCCAGGCTATCGACCCTGACTCTCGCTTTACGGAGGCCGAGATCCAACGGCGTGATCAGCGTGAGAAGTTCTCGACGGAGGCAGGGATAGCTGTGACCGAGGAGTACCATCCCGAACGCACCGTGATTGATCACCCGAAATATGGTCGCGTGGTTGAGTTGCGCTATCCAGGGGGGGCAACCCGCTATGAAGAATTGGGTCCAGACGACCTAGTTGCGGAGGAGGCTCGATGAAGGTTCTATCTTTGAGTCTCTGTGCCTTGTCCCTCCTGCTTGGAGCAGCTTCTTCGCAAGCTGCAAGCAGTTCGGTAGCGTTCAAACGCTGTCTCAATATGCAGCTGCTCGGAGCTCAGCAGGCCGAAACCTTACTCACACTTGGTTCGGGTGTCGAGGCTGATCGCTGTTCTTTGACCGATGACGCCTTCATCGTTCTACAAGATCAACTCGATACCTATGCAAAGCGCCTTTTTCGCAGCCGAGATGATCAGGCTTGCTGGTTCCTGGGGGCTCTCAGTGGCTCGCTCTTCGCCTACGAACAGCAACAGAATGCGTGTGCAGGGGGAGCTGTCCCCGCATCTAGCTGTACTATAGACCTCGATCTCAAAAGCCTTGCTTGCAAGGCGCCGAGTACATCCAACGATCGATTTGCAGAATTGAAGTTGGAACTCCTGAATCGTCCTAACAGCAAGGCATGTCTCAACACCTACCTCAAAGGTCTCAGAGACCAACTGGAAAGCGAGGCCTGTGATGAACCCTAAGATCTTGCTCATTCCCGGGTTACTGCTAGCGGGGATATCCCTTGCTCAGAACCAAGCGAGGTCACTAACGACTCAAGAGATGGCCACTTGCAAGCAGATGAAGAAGGCTGGAGCTCTGCAGGCTGCAAGTTTTTTGCAAGTGGATGATCCGAGCTGTAGTGCCTACGTGAATACGATCGATGATGTCACTGGGTTTTATCTCGATCAGTTGCGGGACTCCGTATCGAGCGACACCGATCTTTCTTTGCAGTGTCTGGCTAGTGGCTTCCAGGATGCTGTTGTGGTCTTCGCAGAAGATGCAGCTCAGACGTGTTTAAACAGTCTAGATGCTGCGACATTGGCAGGCTACGGACTCGGCTATAGCAGTTGCTACCTTCTGAATGAGACTAGGGCGCCGCTCACCTTCGCTCTAAGCCTCGGAGCCCCGATGGGCAATCGCTTCGATCGCGCCCAGTTCATGATCGTTCCTGGCTACGACCAAGCTTGGATCGATCAGTTTCAAAGGCAGACAGAAGTCGGTTTCCTTTTTGGTTGCTTGCTCGGCGAGCAAGACAGTTTTGCGGGTCAGGCTCCCCGCTTGCTGCCTGCGAGTCGGCCTGATCTTTCGACGATTCCAACGGAGTTGGGCCAATTCGTGGGGGGACAGTGGTCGCAGGCTTTTTGTCCTGGCGTCAAAGTAAATAGGGCAAACATTGAGGAAACGATTCCAGAGACTGTGCGAGCCGATTTTCTAGCGGGTTTTTCGGCTACCTTGCCCCCCGCTTGTTGGGAGTGACGAGTGATGAACAAAAGAATGATAAGCGTCGGCTTCATCGTGACGGGTCTTCTAAGTAGTTGGTTGGCGTGGGATCGTCCCGACATCCAGCACTTCGTGAAAGAAGCGGTAGCTCGTAAGCAGATGAATGAAGAGATCGACGAACTCCTGAAGACGACAGATGCACTTCTAGAACAGTCGACACACCGTTCAGCCCCGCCCAGCCTTCGATCGCAGCAGGACGCTCAGGCTAACGATATCAGTGCGAGGGCGGACGGAGCGATCGAAGTCTTACAAACCATCAACCAAAAACTAGAGCACCACGAGGAGGAATACGCAGCTTTCGAAACCGATGATGAAGCAGTGGCCGAACTGAGGAAAGAGTATGAAGCCGCTGTGAAGGCAAAGGCTCCTATACCGGAAGAGCAGCTTGCCACCCTCATAGCTCGCGAAAAACAGCAGGCCGAAAGGCTCGCTACGATCATCACATCGCTGAAGGAGTCGCTTGAAGATTCCAGCGTTCGCTCCAACTGAAGCGCGGTCTATGAGCTAATTGTAAAAGTTCTACCATGTACGAGAGTGTCTCCTAGTTCGCTCGCGTCCAGGCATAGCGCCCAGGCGTCGTTGCATAACCAACCTCAGCTCCCGCATGGACTGCCAGTCCAATCTGAGCTTAGGAACGTTATGCTTCTGACTTTCGAACCATCTCTGAACCTTGAAAGTGGCATTTAGGTCAGACACTCGCTCACACACTATGTAAGAGGCTTGACACATGACACGATTGAATTCTTTAGCTAGCAAATGGCTTCCCTGTATCTTCACAAGCTTATTCTCCTATCAAGCTTTTGCTGATCTGCAATTGCCAATGCCCAACTACCCTCTGCAGGCAGGCGCGAAAACCCTAGGCTACACAGTTTACCCAGGCGTGAGGGTGAATCCTGATGTGACGACGATGTCCCTCGCGGTGCGCCCCACCAACGATCTCTACTATGTCCCACAATTGGCAACAGTCGAGGCCTCCAATCGCTCACTGTCGATCGGCGCGAACTGCCAAGCCGTGCAGACCGAACTGAATTCGGAAACTGTCCTGGCAGGAGTCAAAAGCTCCCTGATCCAGATTCTCGCCAACAACAGAACTTTGGCGGAGCAGCTCATCATTGACCAGTCGAAATACACAGGTCAATGCATTGAAAACACGGCGACCGAGACTGTCGCCGTGGAGCAAGAGTCGACGGCTCGGACCCGTCTGATCGAGGCTCGCAACACCGTCACACGGGTCAAGGGCGAACTGGATACCTGTAAGCTGCTCAACGGCGACAATTGCCAGGCGGAAGCGCAGCTTGTAGCCGATGCAGCCGCTGCTTTGGTCCAAGCTCAAGGCAATCTGTCGGCGGCGATCGAAAGCTCGACCGCTGCTCAGGTTGCTAAGTCAAGCTCCTGCTCGAAGTCTGAGGCGGCAGGAGCTTCCGTGACGCGATTGTTCGATACCATCACCACCACGACAGCTAGAATCGCCAACCTCGAAGATCAGGTCATTGGGCGACTGGATGCTATGGGTCTCCAGGATGGAGGCACAGCCACAGCCGTGATCTCGATTCGAGCCAAGCAGCAAGCCGAAGAGCTGCAAAATGCCAACCCCAGTCTGCGCGTTCGCCCGATCAATATCAAATCTGCAACCTTCCACTTCGTACCAAACCCCAACACCATGAACCCCCTGGTCTCGAGGAAGACCGTCCTGGGGATCGGCGTCACCGGTGCAGAGGCATCGCCAAGCTTGCCGGGTAGCACTCTGATGAATGCCATCGATTCCAACGGTTCGGTAGGCGTTACACTTGGGCTCTCACGCATCGGTGCGTGTTCGCCTGAACTGAGTGCCTCTGCAGGTTTTAGCTACGACTTTGATACCTACAGCTATCTGTCAGGTAGAGCGGAATGGAACAAATGGCAGACCTACGAGAAGATCGAGTCGACCACTAAGAAGGGCGGGTTTTTCTCTAGCAAGACCGTGCACAATCTTTGGGTTGACATGAAAAATGGCGATGGTTTCAAGTTCGTCGTTGCTAACGACAATGGCGGCATCGACCCTGAATCCATGCGCAATGAGCTGAGAAAAGCGCTACTTGACCAGGTGATCAAAGACTGGGCCGAACTCCAATCGCTCGACGCGACGGGTGGTATGTCGATGCCTCAGGCTGGTCCGACCGGTGCCGAGGTGTTTGCAGAGGGCCTGAGCAAGTGCCCGCATATCTACTGCCAGGGCGGCGTCTATGTTCTCAAGGGACTGCAGGCGGTCTTCGGCTCGGCGGGGTCCCGTGATGAGATCAAAAAAGAATACAACACAACGGCCACCGAGGTCTTCAGCTATACCCAAGTCTACCCACGTAAAGCGAAGTCAGCCACTGCGGTGATCTGGAAGTAATAGACAGAGACGGCGTGGTTCTCTGCAACCCGTCGCTCTCTCCTCCACATTTTCTGAGGATCGAGCGCAATATGAGAGCAAGCCGCTGATCCTAGTCATGAGTCCAATTGAAGAACAAAAGTTTCATTTGTCTCACAAGGAATGCATATGAAATCTCCGAATCTCAAAAAACTACTTCTCGCATCAGCTATTTTCTGCAGTCCAATCGCGACACAATTGCAGGCGAGTGCGAGCAACCCGCGACCAAGCCCATCACCAGTGTCGGTTGGGATTGATAGTGAACTGGATCCATTTTCGGTTGTCACCGACGGAGAGCTGGCCAAAAAAATCGCCTTCCTGCTCGGTCGATTGACGTTCTACCGCGATCTTGACGATCCTGGCCTGCTCTGGGCTGTGCCGCGCTATGCCACAGATTCACGATTCCCAGCGTCTTGGATTCCCTACAATGATGAAATCGAACTCAATCGGAGTATGAATTCCCTTTGGAAGCAAGTCAAACGGAGTCTGCCACCCGTCTATGGCGAGGCGGCGGACAAAAACTTTAACAATGATCTGGGTGAAGCTGTTGTAGCAGAATCGGCCGGCTCAAGCTCTCTCGGTCCTAAGCTTACGGAGACAGATGTTGAATTTCAAGATAAGCTCGTAGGGGCTGCAAGCGAAAAGATCAATGCTGCGTTCTTTTATCTGACACCTTCCCAAAAGCAGGCGTTTGTCTCAGCCGTAGCCGTTGAGTTCGAATCGATCGGACTCAGTTTCCCCGAAGCAGCTAACCTCTCCGATGCGCGTAAGCAAACTAAGATCGCCCGCAACATGATCACAAGCGAGCTGAATGTCCGTGTCCTCCGGGGACTGTCGCCCGAGGAGCAGGAGTTGTTCTCCCAGTTCAAGAGCGCTCTCGCCGCATCGAATAAACGACTGGTCCTCGAGCGAGACAGCTCGGGTGCCGTGGCGAAGGATATTGCGGCGAAGGACATTCGCTTCATGACCCTGCCGATCAAGCAGCAGACCATCACCGTCACATCACGCCCTCTGTCAGAGAAGGGTTTTGCAGAAGATGGTGTGACGCCGGCTTTGCGTGGTCCCACCGATCTGAACGTTTTCAATCGAACTCTCTTAGATATCGGCTCGATTTCTTTGCCACAGAATGGCGGCGTCATCTCCCAAAAGCTGAACTGGAATGCTCACACCAGTCTTCTGCGCTTGGCTAAAGCAACGGATCCAAAAAAGGCTGGGAAAGCCCACATCGACCTTGCCTATCTGGTCGGGACTCAAGCTCAGTTCAACCATACGGCATCGGGCCAGTATGTGTGCCGAGGCTCCGAGCTGATCAAAGGTAAGATCGAGCTTTCCGTCTCCAAGTACAAGAATCAAGGAGATTACTACAATCCTTCTCGACTAAACACGGTGCAAAGACAGGGAGCGACCACGATTTGTACCCTAGAAGGTGCGAGCGGCGTAGATGTCGCCCTCCTCGAAGGGGAGTATCGGAAGCAAGCGGAGGATCGCTTTGCACAAGAGTTCTCGCGACAGGTTGAAGCAAGCTTGGATATGAAGCAAGCTCAACTTTATGCATGGCTTGATACCGGTGCCACAGAGTGGGAAGCTGCTCAGCCGCAGAAAACCTATAGCTACACGACCAGGCGGGAGCGAGAAGAGTGTCGAACGGAATTCGTCAAAGCTGGCTGCTTAAAAGATCCGGTCTTTGGGGCTTGTTTGATGCGTCTCCCCGATGTTGCACGGCGGACCTGTCGACCCGTGATTGAAAACATTCGGAACTATTACACCCAAACGATTCCCTTCCATTTCAGTCGTGCAGAGAACGTCGAGGAGATGGTCAACACCGTGCGGACCTATCCTGTCTCACTGAATGCCGACTCTACGCTCCAGATCGGTCTGTCGACCGATATCTGCTTGATTGGTGATACAACAAGCGACCAAGATGTCCTGATTCTCTCCGCTTGTGAGAACCTGGGCGAACTGCAAAAGGCCAAGGACGATCAGCCCGGGGAGACCCGCGGCGGCGATATCTGAAGCAACGAAAGAGGGGGGTATCCCTCCCTCACGTTCTGGACTCCCTTTGAACACGATAGGAAAGCGGTATGAAAAATCTTAGTAAAATGTTCAGTGGAGCTTTGTTGGCTCTGTCTCCTTATGCGCAATCCCAAGGCTTGGATATATCCGTTCAAGCAAAAGGACAAGGCGTCTATACGATTGAACTCCAGCCGACGATCGCCGATTCGATCGTCTATCAACCGATCCATACGGAATACGCCCTGTATCAGAAGTTTGTCCAAAGCCTGAAGGGTCTCTCCTATACGGTCGAGCCACGAGAGGATTTCAGCGGTCTTACCCTTGAGCTGAGAAAGTCGAGTGGCACCAGTCAGGTCTATGACGACGATCATGCACTGGCAGGCTTCTTTCAGCAATACGGACAAGTCTTGGACACGATCAAAGAAAAGCTTCGCAGTGGTGCTTGGCAGGACAGGGATTTTCAAGATGATATCGCACTGGATCTGCCAGCGCTGAAGATCACGGAAGGTGGCGGGCTACCAAGCGTCGAGACTCTGACCCTCCTGGGTGGACGTTTAGCCTACTGCTCGACTCCCGTTCTGACAACGATCACCATGCCGAGCACGCTCGCGGCCTTTGCCAGTGGCCCCAACTGCAGCGATACATCGATCCTCAAGGCTTTAGAGGAAAAACTTCCTCAGGTGGAGCTGAGCCTCACAGAAGGCACTCTCCGAGAAGAACTTACAAAGAATGACGGACAAAACCGAGAAATCTATGTCTCCGTGTCCCGTCTGGTCGATAACCTCTGCTATGTTCCTTCGCCCTCCGCTTATCCCACCATCTTGAAGGTCTATCAAGAGGCCGCTTGGGTTGGATCGGATTTCGAGGACGACTTGGGCCTCGACTTCCGTGGTCAATGTCGCGTTTTTGCTCTGACGGAAGTGCTGCCCAAGCTCTTCAGTGCCTACAAAGATCAAATAGGCAAGAGTCCTTTATCGAAGTCGAACCCGCTCGTGGATGACATTCTCACACGGATGACACGGAACCAAGCAACAGGTCCAGGACAAGAAGCACGCGATCTCAATGAAGTCGCATCGCTCATCGCATCGACGCTGGTGGGTCCTTTGGCTCGGGATCTTCGGCTTTTTGATACCTTTAGTGATGTCAATCCTACCGTGGTAGGTCCCGTGGTCAGTACCTATCAGGGAAGTTGGACTTCCGTTGAAAGCATCTTCTCGGAGATTTATACGCCGAAACCGGGTCGCCCGAAAACACCGTTTCAGACAGCCTTCGACAAATCCCTCAATCAGAAAGCCTTGCTCCAGCAGCTCGTGGCGCTTGGCACCTGGTCCTGTCCAAAGGATCAAGCCCTTAGTCTGGCTTGTATTCAAAAGTCTTTTCGTAGTTTTTCGAAATATTCGATCTCCTTGCAGATCGGCGACGGTGAACCAAGAGTGTTCGAGACCTTCGGTGGTTTGAAACAGTGAAACGGATGAGGTATCCCATGCTTAAGACGATCCTGTTGAGCCTACTCCTCGGGGGTGGACTCGTTTCAAGTGCGAGTGCTCAATCTGCCGACGAGTGGCAGGTAGAGGCTGAATTGCAGAATCTCGATATGCTCAACTACGGTTTCGGTCTTGGAGATGCCGATGGCCGTTTTTACTTCCGTGCCGTCTTTCCTCAGGATTGCA
>Ga0209985_10000659_pt1 | contig 36619 bp, 33 predicted proteins | sample NOAtaG_FD_187305 | JGI IMG/M metagenome (GOLD analysis project Ga0209985, IMG submission 187305) | Freshwater lake microbial communities from Lake Erie, under a cyanobacterial bloom - NOAA_Erie_Diel6S_1000h metaG (SPAdes) (version 2) | ecosystem: Environmental > Aquatic > Freshwater > Lake ...
TTCTGCGGATCGAGCACGGCGTTTGTAGTGCCAATCGCAGCAAGAATTCTCCCCCAATTTGGATCCTCGCCGTGGAGCGCACATTTCAGTAGATTATTACGCGCGCATGCTCGTCCTATCTCCACAGCATCTCTCTCACTTTTGGCATTAACGGTCGTGATGGAGATGATCTTGGAATGACCTTCGGCATCAGCAATAAGCTGACGAGCCAAGCTATCTGCAATATGAAAAAGGGCTGTTCGCAAATCCTCTTCCGAGAGAGTTACCCCCGATGCTCCTGATGACATCAACAAGACCGTGTCATTAGTGGAAGTACAACCATCTGAATCAATGCGATTGAAAGTCCTATCGACAACATCTTTGAATACTTCACTTGCAACATTTGGCTCCACGATTGCATCTGTCATGATGACTGAGAGCATCGTTGCCATTGCGGGCGCCAACATTCCTGCGCCTTTAGCGATTCCTGCAAACTGGACACCTTGTGATTCCTGTATTGCAATTTTTGGCTTGGAGTCAGTAGTCATGATTCCTGTTGCTACATCAATCAAAGAATCCTTATTCAATTTCTGATGCGCTTTATCAATCCCGCTCATCAACGCATCCATCGGCAAGCGCATCCCAATCAACCCCGTAGAACAGATTCCAACATCGCTCGCTGATATCCCAAGCACCTCGGCCGCCTTCTCAGCTGAGCGATGGGTATCTGCAAAACCATCTGGGCCAGTGCAAGCATTAGCGCAGCCGCTATTGAGAAGTACTGCGGCCACCGTTTGATCCTTAATTATTTGGCGCGTCCATGTGACGGGAGCGGCAACAACTTGATTCGTCGTAAAAACCGCAGTCCCAAATAGCTGCGGGCCGTCATTAACAATCAGGGTCAGATCTTTCAGCCCCGAACTTTTAATGCCAGCAGAGATACCCGCACCTCGGAAACCCTGTGGCAATGAAGTCGTCATTGCCCAATTCCCATGGCATCTAGCCCCAGAGTCTCATCGAGACCCGCCATTATGTTGGCGTTTTGTAGCGCCTGCCCTGCTGCGCCTTTTCCTAAGTTATCAATTGCGACAGAGACTATGAGTCTTGACGTATGCGGATCTACTGCAATTTGCATGTGAACTGCATTCGAACCAATAAGTGACGAGGTTTCTGGGAGAAATCCAGGTTCTAAGAGTTTTACAAATGGTTCCCGTGAATAGGCATTCTCATACAAAGCGCGGAGCGATTTTTCATCCTGCGATGTCTTCATGGTGACGGTGGCCAATATCCCTCGTGGCATCGGCGCCAAAATAGGCGTGAAGGAAATCTTTACAGCAGACCCATGTCCATTGCCTTGTAATTCACCAAGAGTTTCTTCGATCTCGGGTGTGTGTTGATGAACGCCACCGAATTTGTAGGACGTCATGGAGTTCATAATCTCGCTAGCGCTGAGGTTAACTTTCGAAGTACGTCCAGCCCCTGTTGTGCCGCTCGCGGCGACCACAACTATGTCGGATGCATCTACTCCGCCGCCGCGCACTGCAGGAGCGGCTGCAAGTGCGATTGCGGTGGCATAGCAACCTGGATTTGCAACGCGGTCCGCGGCTGCGATGGCGGCGCGTTTTCCAGGTAGTTCCGGAATGGCATAAAGCCAGGCTCCGGCATAACTGTCGTTGTAATACTTCTTCCAGGATTGCGCTTTTTTTAACCGAAAATCTGCGCCTAAATCTACAATCTTTACTTGTGAGCTGATTTCCTTTACGAGTGATGCCGATTCACCATGTGGAAGTGCTAGGAAGACCAGATCACACTTGTTTATCTCACTTGCAGATGTAGCCGAGAAACTTCTATTGGAATATGCGACAAGGTGAGAGTGGATTGAAGTGATCTTCTCCCCTGCATTTGAGCCTGCAGCTAGGTAGGTAGCTTCAAATTCAGGATGTTTTGAGAGCAGCCTTAAAAGCTCTCCGCCAGCGTATCCGCTAGCCCCCACGACCCCAATCTTCATAGGCGTAGAGTAAAGCCTTTTGTATATCTATGCAAATCTATGCATATTTATACATTTACGAGCGTATCTGAGCCCCGCACTTCTTTACAGCGCTAGCTCCTGCTGCCTCGCGTAGAGCTGAGACTTCATCGGAAGTTAGCGTTCGATTGGGCGCTCGGAAAACGAGTGAGAAAGCTAGCGAGACTTGAGATTCTCCTGGCTTTTGGAAACGATCAAAGAGTTGGATGCTCTCGAGCAATTCTCCGGCGCCTTCGACAAGTGCCGCTTCAACATCACCGGCCGACACCTTCTGGTCGACGAAAAGCGAGATATCTTGAATCGCCGCCGGCATTGTATTGACGGGTATGGCTTGAACCGGAGACGCAAATGGAATGGCATCAACAATGAGCGCGAATGCAACGGTTCTTTCCGGAAGTCCTAAGGCTGTCGTGATGCGCGGATGAATTTCACCCGCATGGGCAACCGCTTTGTTGTTCACTCGAAATTCAGCGCAACGACCTGGATGCCATGGTGCAAGTTCAACGTTGTGAACGCTAAATTCATGGCCCGTCTCTGTGATGAGTTCGGCGGCGAGATCAACGGCATCGCTCCATTCCACCAATCGTCCCTTACCCCACCATCCAGAACCAACAAATTCACCGGCAATAACGCCACCGATATGTAGCGCTTGTTTGGGCACGCTCTCGTAGATCTTTTTGATCTGAGCGGCGCTTGGCCGCTTTGAGGTGCTTATGTTTCCTGGAGTTTCAACTTTCTCTGTGTTTCTAAAAATAGAACCGGTCTCAAAGAGCGCTACAGACTTTTCACCGCGCGACAAGTTACGGGCTGCTGCAGCGAGAAGTCCAGGCGTGAGATGAGTGCGCAGATGCGGATATTCATCAGACATTGGATTTGCGATAGTGAAAGTCTTGGCGCGATCCCCCGTGAATCCAAAAAGTTGCATCTGGTGGTCACTTACAAATGGATAGTTATGAACTTCAACAAGTCCTCGATGTGCCAATTTAAGGGCTAGAGCACGTTTGCGATTTTGCAATGGAGTAAGACCAGAACGCCCATTCTTTGAAAGCTTTACCGAAGGCAATATCGAAGGGATACGGTCATATCCAAAGAATCGAGCAACTTCTTCCGCCAAATCTGGAAGATTGTGAAGATCAGGGCGCCACGATGGAAGCGCAACGCTCCATTTTTTACCGTTCTTCTTCATCCCACAGCCAATACTGGTGAGCGCTTTCTGAAGTTCTTTATCGGAGTACGTTGTACCAATCAGATCTGAGATTTCCTGAGCAGAGACTGCAGCAGTGCGCTTTGCGATAACTGAAACTTTTGATGCAGTTCCAAGATACGTTGCCCCCGCAAATTCCATAAGAAGTTGCGCAGCGCGAGCCGAAGCAACCTCAGCCAGCGCAGGATCCACTCCGCGTTCAAAGCGACGGGATGCTTCAGAGCTAAGGATGTGACGACGGGAATTTTGTGCGATTGCTACCGAATCAAAGTGCGCTGCTTCCAGAGCGATGGAGACCGTGAATTCAGTAACCTCAGAATCAAGTCCGCCCATAGTTCCAGCAAGAGCAAGTGGTTTCTTATCATCAGCTATCAATAAGTCTTCTTTATGGAGTTTGCGCTTCTGATTATCAAGCGTGACAAGCTCTTTGAATGCGCCAGCCCGTTGGACTCGCAAACTTCCAGCGATCTTCGCAGCATCGAAGGCATGGAGCGGTTGACCCAACTCGAGCATTACGTAATTTGTAATATCGACTGCAATCGAGATCGGACGCATGCCCGCTTGTGTGAGTCGGCGCGCCATCCACGAAGGAGTTGGACTCAAGGGATTCACATTCGTGAGAGATCGTAGGTAAATTCGAGATGCCCCACTCTTATCGGTGATAAGTACTGGTGTGACTTTTCCGCGTTTCTTCTTCCGCTCTAATGTCGTAATGAGCGCTTTTGAATTCACATCCTTAAAAGGTACTCCGAGAGCCATTGCTAATTCACGCGCTGCTCCCCTAACGCTCATCGCATAACCGCGGTCAGGATTAACCGCGATATCGATGATGGGATCATTTGCACCAAGCACATCCAAAGCAGGTGCCCCGACCTTGAGATTTTTCTCTTGCAAAACAATGATGCCATTGTGGTCTTCGCCGAGGCCAAGTTCGCGCGCTGAACAGATCATTCCGTTGCTGGTCTTGCCATAGGTTTCGCGGGCTGAGATAGCGAAGTTTCCAGGTAGCACTGCTCCAGGAAGTGCGACTACGACGTAGTCACCTTCTGCAAAATTGGTTGCACCACAAATAACGAATCGGGTCTTCTTTTCACCGCAATCAAGCCCCACATAACGAATCGGCTTCTTATGGCCAGTGAGCTCTTCGATGGAAAGGACTTTTCCAACAACAAGAGGACCCTTAATCGACTCAGCTGGATTCTCCACACCTTCTACTTCAAAACCAACTTTGACGAAGGCAGCAACAATCTTGTCGACAGTAATGTTTTTGGGGAGGACAACAAACTCAGAGAGCCACGACAAAGGTAGTTTCATCGCGCACCAGTTCCAAATTGTCGAGAGAAGCGGACATCTCCTTCGACGATATCGTGCATATCGTTGATGCCATGTTTGACCATTAATGTGCGCTCAAGTCCCATTCCGAAAGCGAAACCGGTATACACATCAGTATCAATGCCGCATGCTTCCAAAACTTTGCGATTGACCATGCCACAGCCGCCCCACTCGATCCAGCGTCCGTTGTAGAAGAAATCAACTTCTGCACTTGGTTCTGTGAAAGGGAAAAAAGATGGGCGGATACGAGTTGTGACTCCAGGTCCAAACATTTTTGCTGCGAAGTGATCAAGAGTGCCTTTGAGGTGGGCCATGGTGATGCCTTTATCAACGACCAACCCTTCAACCTGATTGAAGACCGGCGTATGAGTCGCATCAAGTTCATCAGCACGATATGTACGACCCGGGCAGATCACATAAATAGGCGGCTCATTTTCAAGCATGGTGCGGATCTGTACCGGAGAAGTATGTGTACGCATCACAAGTCCGGATGAGAGCGGCTCAATAAAGAAAGTATCTTGCATGGTTCGTGCGGGATGATCAGCAGGAATGTTGAGGGCATCAAAGTTCAGCCACGAGGATTCCATCTCAGGACCTTCTTGAACGGTATAACCCATCCCAACAAAGAGATCTGAAATTTCATTACTAAGAATCGTAAGCGGATGTAGTGCGCCTCGAGGATTTCTATTTGTCGGGAGGGTGACATCAACACGTTCTTCAATGAGCACTGTGCTATCTCGTTCTGCAGTCAGAACTTTCTCTCGATCATCAAATGCTTGATTGATATTGGCGCGAGCTGTTCCGATGACTTTACCCATCGCAGCGCGCTCTTCCACGGGAAGTTGTCCTAGACCTTGATTGGCACGAGCAATGGGTGAGCGATCGCCAACATAGCTGATCTTTACTTCACGAAGTTCATCAAGGGATTTCGCTGTAGAAATAGCGCTGATGGCCTCAGACTTAATCTTCTCGATTTCTGCGTTATCTAACGACACTGCGGAATTCTACTAATTGGATCGTACTTTGGCAGTTATTTTCGAGCAGCCGAGACGGCATACATCACGACTGAGGCTGCAGTCGCCAAATTCAGGCTCTCTGCCTTGCCGTTGATTGGGATAGCAACTCGTTTTGCTGGAAGATCACGTGGGATGCCACGAGCTTCATTGCCGAATATCCATATCGCACTCTTGGAAGCAGATTCTTGAGCAGCAACGAGCAGGTCAAGGTCAGCATCTGCATCGGTTGCATACAACTCGGAGCCATTTTCTTGCGCTGCGTTCATCAGCGCTTCCAACGTCACATCTTCAATGATGGGTATATGCCAATGAGATCCGGCACTCGATCGCACAACCTTCGGACTGTACGCATCAACACTTTTGTCAGAGAAGAGAACCCCATCGAATCCAAAAGCGTCGGCGGCGCGGATTACCGTTCCAGCATTTCCTGGATCTTGAATCTCCCAGAAATATGCCAACTTCAGAGCCCCTTTTTGTGAAGAGAAAAGTTGAGAGAGCGATTGGCTAGGAATTTTTGCGATGGCAAGTAAACCTTGTGGTGTAACAGTGTCAGTCATTGCCTTCATTACTTCAGGAGAGACTTCTTGAATATCAAATCCTGAAACTGGACCTAACTTTTCTTGTCCATCCGCGGTTAGATAAATCGTCTTGATTTGGTGCGGAGCGTTATCAATCAATTCGCGAATATTTTGCAGACTCTCAACGACATATGTCTGAGATTCGCGTCGCGCTTTAACTCCTCTAGAACCTAAAAGAGCCTTCACCGCCTCGACGTGAGGCGAATGAAGGCTCGTAATCATCGCTTGCGGCGAATGACTTTAGGAAACTTTGACGTTCTTACGTGCTACTTCGACCAATGCTGTAAAGGCAGCAGGATCATTGGTAGCAAGATCCGAGAGAACTCGGCGATCTACTTCAACGCCAGCTGCTTTGAGACCCTGAATGAAACGGTTGTATGTCATTCCATTAGCGCGAGTGGCTGCGTTGATACGAGTAATCCACAGTTGGCGGAAGTCGCCCTTCTTATCCTTACGATCGTTGAAAGCGTAAACAAGTGAGTGAGTTACTTGCTCTTTCGCCTTGGTAAAGAGACGTGAACGCTGTCCGCGGTAGCCGCTGGCGCGCTCAAGGGTTGTGCGACGCTTCTTGGCCGCATGAACACCACGTTTTACTCTAGCCATGTCTTATCTCCTTACTTCATTCCAAGCAGACGCTTGGCCGAAAAAGTATTGCGGTCATTTGCAGTCTGGTCTTTTGATAGACGACGTGTGAGACGTGAAGATTTGCGCTCAAGGAGGTGGCGCTTGCCAGCGCGCTCGTGCACGATCTTTCCGCTTCCGGTGACGCGGAATGTCTTCTTCGCGCCACTATGTGTTTTCATCTTTGGCATTGCTTTCCTCCTGTAGGTCTAGCTTGTAAATCTCGCTCTTGTTACTTCTCGGTTTGGGCCTGGGCGGCGCGGGCGCGCTTTGCTTCAGCGAGGGCTTCGCTCTTCTTCTTCACGGGGCCAAGCACCATTGTCATGGAACGGCCTTCGCGCTTCGGAGCGAACTCAACAAATCCAGTTGCGGCGACATCTTCTGCAAGACGTTGTAGCAATCTGAACCCCATTTCTGGTCTGGTCTGTTCACGACCCTTGAATTGAACAGTTACCTTCACCTTGTCACCACCGAGTAAGAACTTTTCAATATGGTTCTTCTTCGTTTCGTAATCATGATTCTCAATCTTGAGACCCATTCGAATTTCCTTGACCACAATGTGGGTCTGGTTCTGACGGGCTTCGCGCGCTTTTTGAGCGATCTCGTACTTATATTTTCCGAAGTCCATGATCTTGCAGACTGGTGGATTTGCTTCGGGAGCAATCTCGACAAGATCGAGACCATATTCTTCGGCCATACGAAGCGCTTCATCAATCGCTACGACACCGACCTGCTCGCCAGAAGCACCAATCAAACGAATCTCAGGAACGCGAATTCGATCATTGATACGTGGTTCTGCTGTGCTGATAACTCTTCCCTTCAGATCTGCATGATGGGAGTAAGCCGCGAGAAAGAACCGACTTCATCAGAAGTCTTACTGTCTTGACCAGTTCACTTAAAAGTGAGGTAGGTGGGAGCGGCTAGCTCCACTTCATGTTGGTCCTGTGACCAAGGTGGAAATAGTACCTTTTTCGAATACTCCTTCAAAATCGGGCTCAAAGTGCGCGGAGATGCTGCGAGACCTAGGCTCCCACTATGACGCAAAGTGGTTCGAAGAGCCGATTCTGGAGCCGTCCAAAAAATCAGGAGGACCAGTTCCAAAGCATTACTGAAGCCGGCTCTGCGCTCTCCGATGATCTGCCTGGTCGCCAGAAAAAGTATTTCATCTCAATGATGATCAGAACCGCATGTTTTCTCCTCGCGGTATTTACGCCAAGTCCTTATCGCTGGTTCTTTCTCTTTGGTGCGGTAACACTCCCCTACATTTCTGTGATTGTTGCAAATGGCGGCCGCGAAACAATCCGCGGTCAAGCTAAGAATCTTCGCAGTCGTCAGAAAGAAATTGAATAAGCGTTCGCAAGAGCATCTAGGCTTTACCTTATGCGTCGCTTCGTTACTATCACCGCTTTAGCACTGGCGCTGATATTCGGCTGCTTTCAAGGGGCGCTCTGGCAATATGATCGCTACCAAGTACGTCATGCCAACAACGATTTGATTCGCAATAACGTTGCGAAAACTTTAATCTCCGAAAATTCGTTAAGTAGCAGCAAAGAGTCTGAAATTGCTTGGCGCAGAATTGAACTTGTAGGCGCCTTTGATCCCAGCAAAGAGTTCCTGATTCGTAACCGCTATCACGAGGGCAAGTACGGATTTGGAGTAGTGACGCTGTTTACAAGTGAGAGTGGCAAGAAGTATTGGGTCGATCGAGGTTGGGTCATCGCTGGTAAAGATGCTCAGACCCCACCCAGCGTTCAAAAAATAACTAATGAAAAAGTTCAGATCACAGCTCATGTACGAGTCCAAGATATTGAATCTCAAGTTCAAGGCAGCGTCTTTGCCATCCCCGGATCAAACTCAACGCCCAAGCTCACTAAATGGAATCTTGACCAATCTGTGGCGACTGAGCGGATTTACTTTGATTTGATCTCTAGCTCCAACCCGGCCTTCACGCCAGATGTGCCAACCCCACTTCCCGAACTCAGCGATGGACCGCACCTGGCATATTCATTCCAATGGATACTTTTTATCTTCCTCGTCGCTTTTGCTTGGTATCTCGTGATTCGCGAAGATCGCAAGGCTCAAACAGTAAAACTCTGACGTTGATAGAGATCTGCATAAATTCCATTAAGCGCTAGTAATTCATCGTGGCGACCACGCTCTTTGATGAGACCATCATCAAGAACCAGGATCTGATCCGCCGCTCGAATTGTTGAGAGGCGATGAGCGATCACAATGCTGGTTCGATCCTTTAACGCACTCGCAAGGGCTTGCTGAACTAAAGCCTCATTCTCTGAATCCAAATGAGCAGTCGCCTCATCTAAGACAACAATTCTTGGAGCTTTTAGTAAAAGACGTGCAATCGCAAGGCGTTGTTTCTCGCCACCAGAAAGGCGATGACCTCTTTCGCCTACTACTGTGTCAAAACCATTAGGTAACGAGCTAATTAAATCCCAAATCTGTGCTGAGCGGCATGCATTCTCCATCTCGGCTTCGGTGGCATCAGCTTTTGCATAGCGAAGATTTGTGGCGATGGAGTCATGGAACATATGAGCATCTTGTGTCACTATTCCAATGGCATCGCGGAGTGACTGCACTTGAAGATCGCGAATATCGAGGCCATTGATTGAGATTCCACCATCTGTGACGTCGTAAAGGCGTGGGAGAAGCGCGCTGATGGTGGTTTTGCCAGCCCCTGATGAACCAACGAGAGCAGTTAAAGTTCCTGCAGGAACGTCAAAGGAAATTCCTTTGAGGATCTCGCCACTTTGAATGGTCTCTGGCTTCGCAACAGATTCAAGGGATGCAAGAGAGATTTCTTCTGCGCGAGGATATGAAAATTTAACGTTGTTAAATGAAATAGTAAGCGGTCCAGATGAAATCGGCTTGGCATCTGCCTTATCGCGCACCATCGGAGTGAGGTCGAGTACCTCAAAGACGCGCTCAAATGAGACCAGCGCGGTCATCACATCTACGCGGACGTTAGAAAGCGCCGTGAGTGGTCCATACAATCGAGCCAACAAAGCAGTGATGGCTAACAAAGTACCTAAAGTGATCTCTTTATTGATGGTGAGATGTCCGCCAACTCCATAAGCAAAGGCAGTGGCTACTGCCGCAATCGAAGTTAAGGCGATGAAGAAGATTCGATTCAGCAACGCAATCGAGATTCCAATATCAGCAACTTTGCGGGCCCGCGTTGAAAAGTATGAACCTTCCTCCTTCGGATCTCCGTAAAGAGAGACAAGTAAGGCTCCAGATACATTAAATCTTTCAGTCATTGTCGCTGACATCTCTGCATTGAGATTGAAGGAATCACGAGTAAGTCGTTGCAGCTTTCGCCCTACCCACTTTGTGGGAAGGAGAAAGGCAGGCACTAACAGCAGTGAAACTATGGTTATCTGCCAGGACAGAATCAACATAGTGCCGATAACAAGCACAAGGCTTAGTAAGTTACTTACAACTCCTGAGAGCGTCATTGTGAAAGCTTGTTGTGCACCAATGACATCTGAATTGATACGTGAAATCAGGGCTCCGGTTTGAGTTCGAGTAAAAAAAGCAATCGATTGTTTTTGAATGTGACGAAATACCTGGGTGCGCAGATCAAATATCAAACCTTCACCGATTCGAGCTGAGAACCAACGTCCGATCATGTTAACTAGAGCATCCGCGACAGCGATGACTCCAACCAAAAGCGCCAATTGAGTGACGAGTGAAGAGTTGCCAGGGATTACACCCTCATCAACCAGGCGTTTCAATAGCAAAGGAGTGGATACAACCAACATCGCATCGATCACTACCGTGATGAGAAAGAAGATGAGCGAACGCTTGTAAGGAAGAGCGTAGCGGGCGATTCGCTTCACAGTCCCAGGCTTGAGCTTCTGATCCTTGACCGACTGATCTTGAGTGAGCGTCCTGAAGGACATCCACATCGCCTGTTGGGACATGGAAATACCTTAGTGGTTAAGTGCTAGTGGTTAAGTGATAGTTAAAAGAGAATCAGACAGTAAAGCCGATTGCGCGAAGCTGTTCGCGACCATCATCGGTGATTTTGTCGGGACCCCATGGTGGCATCCAGACCCAATTAATCTTCACATCCGAGACTAGATCTTGTAGAACGGAGCGAGTCTGATCCTCAATGACATCTTGCAATGGGCACGCTGCCGAAGTGAGAGTCATATCGAGAACTGCGACATTGGAGCCATCGAGAGAGATGTCGTAAATCAAACCTAAATCAACGACGTTAATTCCTAGTTCAGGATCAATCACATCTTTCATTGCCTCAGTGACATCATCAAGAGTTGTAGCCATGTGAGAGTTCCTTCCTATTTTGCTATCGCCTGGGAAATTGCATCTTTTGTTGCCATCCACCCAAGTAGAGCGCATTTTACTCTGGCTGGGAATTTTGCAACGCCAGCGAAAGCTACGCCATCGCCGAGCACTCCTTCATCCCCTGAGTCAGCGCCCTTGCTCTGAATCATGGCTTGAAAGGCATCAATAATTGCCAAGGTTTCTGTGATTGATTTTCCACGTACCAAATCTGAGACGACAGAGGTGCTGGCTTGTGAGATTGAGCAGCCAATTCCATCCCACGTAATGTCTTGTACAACTTTTCCATCGGTATGTAAGTTGAGCGTGATCTCATCACCACAGGAAGTATTGATGTGTTGAACTTGGATTGTTGGGTCTGCTTTTAGGGATTTGTGAAGTGGTCTTTTGTAGTGTTCCAAGATCACTTCCTGATAGAGCGAATCGAGTTCCATCAGCGCTCCGCAAAATACTTTCTGGCACGCTCAACGCCATCAACCAGTGCAGAAATGTCATCAAAGCCGTTGTAAAGATAAAACGAGGCTCGAGTGGTAGCAACAGTTTTGAAACGTCTCATGAGAGGCCACGCGCAATGATGACCAGTACGAACTGCAATGCCATATTGATCTAACGCTTGGCCAAGATCATGGGGGTGGATTCCTTCAACGGCAAAGGAGACAACTCCCCCGCGCATCTCCAAATCTTTTGGTCCGATGACACTTAACCCTTGGATTGTTTGTAAACCTTCAAGTGCTTTCTGAGTTAACGCGACTTCGTGGGCATGAATTGCATCAAGTCCCACTTTATTCAAATAATCAACTGCTGCTCCAAGTCCCACGGCCTGAGCCATGTTCGGGACGCCCGCCTCAAATCTCTTTGGTGCATCAAGATACGTAGCTGACTCCATCGTGACAGTTTCAATCATTGATCCGCCCGTGAGAAATGGCGGCATCTCATCTAGAAGTTCTTTCTTTCCCCAAAGAATTCCCACGCCTGTGGGCCCAAGCATCTTATGTCCTGAGAAAGCGAGAAAATCAACGTTGAGCGTTTTTACATCGACTCTGTAGTGTGGAACAGATTGACAGGCATCGAGCACAAAGAGTGCTCCCACTTCGCGAGCTTTCTTTGTAATTTGATCGAGAGGATTGATAGTTCCAAGTACATTGGATTGATGCGTCAGAGCAACAACTTTGGTGCGAGAAGTAATTAACTCATCAATATTGGAGAGATCAAGGCGCCCTTCCTCCGTGACCTTGAACCAGAGCAGCTCTGCACCGGTTCTCCGGGCAAGTTCCTGCCAAGGAATGAGATTGGCGTGATGTTCCATCTCTGAAACAACGATGCGATCGCCAGCTTTGATATGAAATTTCGATCCTGGGGTTGAGTTGCCGAGGGAATAAGCAATCGCATTAATGCTCTCTGTTGCTGATTTCGTGAAGATAACCTCATCGACATGAGCACCGATAAATGTTGCGACTTTCTCTCGAGCACCTTCATAAAGTTCGGTGGCCTCTTCAGCCAGCTGGTGGGCTCCGCGATGGACCGCCGCATTATGGTTTACATAGAAATCACGTTCTGCTTCAAGCACTGAGTTCGGCTTCTGAGATGTTGCACCACTATCAAGATAGATAAGACGATTATTGCCGCGAATCTGGCGCTTCAGTATCGGGAAGTCGGCCTTGATTGCGGCAATATCGAAAGAGCTCACGTAGTTAGGCAATTACGCTTTCACGTATTGCGCATAACCCTTCTCTTCTAGGCGATCTGCAAGTTCTGGGCCACCTTCTTCGACGATTTTTCCGCCCGCAAATACGTGAACGAAATCAGGTTTGATGTAGCGCAGAATTCGCGTGTAGTGAGTGATGAGCATGATGCCAAGATTCTGCTCCGCCTTGACGCGATTCACTCCTTCAGAAACGATTCGTAGCGCATCAACATCAAGGCCCGAATCTGTCTCATCGAGAATTGCAATCTTTGGCTTCAGAAGTTCCATCTGAAGAATCTCGTGGCGCTTCTTCTCACCGCCAGAGAAGCCTTCATTCACACTGCGCTCCGAGAACGCTGGATCCATTGCAAGCTTTGACATCGCTTCTTTAACTTCGCCCACCCAGGTGCGAACCTTAGGAGCTTCACCGCGCAAGGCAGTTGCAGCGGTACGAAGGAAGTTTGCGACAGATACGCCTGGAACTTCGACTGGATACTGCATTGCAAGGAAGAGTCCAGCTTTGGCGCGCTCGTCAACGCTCATCTCAAGAACATCTACGCCATCAAGAGTGACTGTCCCACCAGTAATGGTGTACTTCGGATGACCAGCGATGGAGTACGCGAGCGTTGATTTACCGGAACCGTTAGGTCCCATAATTGCGTGAACTTCTCCAGAATTGATGGTGAGATCAACGCCGCGAAGAATTTCTGTCATGCCAGCTTCGGTTTCGACTCCTACCTGCAGGTCTTTAATGACAAGTTGTGACATTCTCTATTTCTCCTTGGCGTCTTATTTCTGGGAAATCGTGACGGTATCTCCATCACGACGTACTTCAAAAGTTTCGAGAGCCTCGACTGCCGGCGGAGTCAAAGCTTCTCCTGTTCGTAGATCAAATTCAGCGCCGTGTAGCCAGCACTCAATCTTGTAATTGCTGATATCTCCCTCTGAGAGCGATGCTTCAGAGTGGGTGCAGATATCGGCGACAGCGAAGACTTCGTTACCAATTCTTGCGACGCAAACATCTTTGTCACCGAGCGAGATTTTCTGCGGTTTTCCGTCGGCAAGAGTTGAGAAATCAATCTGTGTGGAAGACATTTATGCACCAACCTTTGCAAGCTGGCCATCGATACGTGACATCAGACGTTCTTCAATGACCTCGTTACCAATCTTGTTGATAATTTCAGTGAAGAAACCACGGATAACAAGGCGACGGGCATCTGCCATGGGAATGCCGCGCGACATGAGATAGAAGAGTTGCTCATCGTCAAAGCGACCAGTGGTGCTGGCATGTCCCGCGCCTACGATTTCTCCGGTCTCGATTTCGAGATTAGGAACAGAATCTGCGCGTGCGCCATCAGTGAGCAAGAGATTCTTATTGAGCTCGTAAGTATCAGTGCCTTCTGCATTCTTGCGGATAAAGACATCACCAATCCATACGGTACGCGCTTGGTCGCCAGCTAGAACACCCTTATATGTAACGCGAGACTTTGCATTTGGAATTCCGTGCTCGACGTGGACCCGATGCTCGAGATGTTGTCCATCTGTTGCAAAGTAGAGTCCCAGCAATTCAGCGCTTCCACCTTGATCCGAATACTCCACAGTTGGGAGTAAGCGAACAAGTGAACCGCCAACTGTGACCGTTATCGAATTGAAAGTCGCATCTCGACCAACAATCGCATGATGGCGACCTAAATGAATAGTTGTATCGCTCCACTCTTGCAGGGTTACAAATGTGAGATTGGAGCCCGCTTCTAAACGAATTTCAATCTCTTCACCAAGGGTGGCATTACCAGAATTCTCAACAATGACAGTTGCCTTTGAATGTGCACCAGCAGTGATGACAGTTCGAGAGAATTCACTTGTGTTTCCAGGTGTACGAGTGAGGATTATTGGTTCAGCAACAATCGCTTCTTTACCAATCTCAAGGTGGGTTACTTCAGCAACTCCGGAGCGAACCCGCTGGATGACTGCATCATCGGTTGCTGACTTTGCTGGAATTTCGGCTGCCTTCACCTTATTAATAGTGAAACCGGGTCGAACCGCACCGCTGAGCGCAATCGAGATTCGATCCGCAACGCTCGTCGCTGGATCATGAAGTCCTGCGATGCGCTTGAGTGGCGTAAAGCGCCACGCCTCTTCGCGACCTGTGGGAGTTAAATAATTTGTAGGAAGCGCTGACATTAACCAACTGCTCCTTCCATTTGGAGCTCAATGAGTCGATTGAGTTCGAGCGCATATTCCATAGGTAATTCGCGAGCAATGGGTTCAATAAAGCCACGAACAATCATTGCCATTGCTTCATCTTCAGAAAGTCCACGTGACATGAGGTAGAAGAGTTGATCATCACTTACCTTCGACACAGTGGCTTCGTGCCCCATGGAGACATCATCTTCACGGACATCAACATAGGGATAGGTATCAGAGCGCGAGATGGTGTCGATCAAGAGCGCATCGCACTTGACTGTGCTCTTGGAGTGGTGGGCTCCTTCTTGTACTTGAACTAGACCACGATAAGAAGTGCGTCCTCCACCACGTGCTACAGACTTGGAGATGATTGTTGATGATGTGTAAGGCGCTGCATGAACCATCTTCGCGCCTGCATCCTGGTGTTGCCCCTCTCCGGCAAATGCGATGGAGAGAGTTTCACCCTTGGAGTGAGGACCCATCATGAAAACTGCTGGGTATTTCATCGTCACTTTAGATCCGATGTTGCCATCAATCCATTCCATGGTCGCACCTTCAGCACATGTTGCGCGCTTCGTGACCAAGTTATAGACGTTGTTGGACCAGTTCTGGATGGTGGTGTAACGAACGCGCGCATTCTTGCGAACGATGATTTCTACGACTGCAGAGTGAAGCGAGTCTGATGAATAAATCGGAGCGGTGCAGCCCTCTACATAGTGAACATAGGAGCCTTCATCAGCGATGATGAGAGTTCTTTCAAATTGACCCATATTCTCGGTGTTAATTCGGAAATATGCTTGAAGTGGAATCTCTACATGAACGCCCTTTGGAACATAAACAAACGAACCGCCAGACCAGACCGCAGTGTTGAGCGCTGCAAACTTGTTATCACCGACTGGAATAACAGATCCAAAGAACTCTTTGAAAATATCTTCGTGCTCGCGAAGTCCAGTGTCGGTATCAAGGAAGATCACGCCTTGCTTCTCGAGATCTTCACGGATTGAGTGATACACAACTTCAGATTCATATTGCGCAGCAACTCCAGCAACCAGGCGCTGTTTTTCAGCTTCTGGGATGCCTAGTCGGTCATAGGTGTTCTTAATATCTTCCGGAAGCTCTTCCCACGATGTCGCCTGCTTTTCAGTGGAGCGAACGAAATACTTAATGGTGTCGAACTTGATATCCGAGAGATCAGATCCCCAATTTGGAAGTGGCTTTTTATCGAAGAGTGAAAGTCCTTTGAGGCGTAAGTCGAGCATCCATTGCGGCTCACTCTTCTTGGCAGAAATATCGCGTACAACATCCTCATTGAGACCGCGCTTTACATTTGCACCGGCATCATTCTTATCGGACCAGCCGAATTCATAATTGCCAATACCTTCTAGTTCGGGATGCGCTGTCTGACTCATCGTGTGCTCAGCTTTCTCTTCTTCGTGGTGGCGTTCTTGGGTTCGAACTTCTTATCTTTGCTGATTTGGGGAATGAATGTGGTGCAAACTCCGTCTCCATGCGCGATTGTCGCTAAACGTTGGACATGGGTACCGAGAATCTTTGAAAATGCAGCGGTCTCTTCTTCACATAGCTGTGGAAATTCGGCCGCAACGTGAGCGATGGGGCAATGATGTTGGCATAACTCGATGCCGATTCCGTGGGCGTGCGTATTGGCTGCGTAGCCCTCTTCGCTAAGAAATTCAGCGAGGCCAGAAATGGAATTCTTTGCTTTTGAAACTCTTGCCTGTGAACGTCGAACGATCTCGTCAGCTCGGTGTCGTGCAAAGCCCGTCACTAAATGCTCGCCGCTATTTGCCGCGATGTACTTCAGTGCGGAAACTGCAAGATCATCATAGGAATGTTCGAAACGTTCCCGGCCAGTGTCGCTCATGACAAATACTTTGGAGGGGCGTCCACGTGAGCGAGTGCTGCGGATGTGCGGTTCGCGCTCTTCTAAAATTCCTTCATCGACGAGCGAATCTAAATGTCGTCGGATACCTGCAGGGGTGAGTTGTAATTTCTCTGCCAGAGCAACGGCGGTCGATGGCCCTGATTCGAGGATGGCGCGAGCGACCTGGTCGCGGGTGCGGAGGTCCTCAGAAGGGGCCAGAGAATTCACAGGGGATTTCACAACGGAATTGTTGCGTAATTCATGGCGCGACGCCACTTCACCGAGGTGATGCGCACCCTAGGCTCTGCCCTATGGCGATTTCAGCAAGTAAAGCTCTACTTCGCCTCTCCTCCCTCATGGTCTTCACCCAATCTGCGATTGTGGTGACTGGTGGCGCAGTTCGTATCACAGGCTCTGGGTTGGGATGTTCAACATGGCCCGAGTGCACACCTGGTTCGTACACACCAACTCCCGATCAACCTGAAGCTCCACTTCATGCCTGGATTGAATTTGGTAATCGTTTACTTACTTTTGTACTTCTTCTCAATGCGCTTGCCTTGATGTTTGTGATCATTAAGCAAGGCCAACGCCACTTACGAAAAATGGGCGCTTTCCAGATTATTGGAATCTTGGCACAAGGCGTGCTGGGAGGTATTACCGTTCTTACCGGACTCAATCCCGCCACCGTTGCAGCGCACTTTCTCTTGTCAATTGTATTGATTGCTGGTGCGCTATCCCTAAGACAACGTGTTTATCAGAAAACTCCAACAGACTTCGCTCCGATTCCCCTTGTAAGAAAACTAATGTGGGCACATCTACTTTTGACAATCGCCGTTCTCGTAATGGGAACAATCGTGACAGGAAGCGGACCACACGCCGGAGATTCCACGGCAGAGAGATTTAATCTCGATGCAAAGATGATGTCATGGATTCACGCTGATTTGGTGATCGCCCTTCTCGGCGTAAGCATCGCGCTTTTGATTGCCATCAAACTTGGTGAGAGTGAACCCATCAAAGGAGTCTTGGGACGGAAAGCACAGGCCTTCCTTCTCATCGCATTGGCCCAAGGAGCGATTGGCTATATCCAGTACTTCACCGGCTTGCCCGAAATCCTCGTCGGAGCACATTTGGTTGGCGCTGTACTCGTGTGGCTATTCGCATGGAATCTCGCTATTACAGGTAATCTCGCGCGGCGGAGGGGATAGAAAGTGAATCCACAGAAAGTCAGCTGGAGCGCTCTGGACGATAAAGCCGTCGCTGTCGCTCGCGCCCTTGCGATGGATGCAGTCCAAAAAGTTGGTAATGGCCATCCAGGAACTGCAATGTCGCTCGCACCTGTGGCATACACCTTATTCCAAAGATTTTTACGACATGACCCGCGTGATCCCCAATGGCTAGGTCGCGATCGATTCATCTTGTCTTGCGGACACTCATCACTGACGCTCTACATCCAATTGTTCTTTAGCGGGTATGGATTATCACTAGATGATCTCAAAGCATTTAGAACGTGGGGTTCGCTGACTCCAGGTCATCCAGAGTTTGGACATACCGCCGGCGTGGAAACTACTACTGGCCCATTGGGACAAGGCGTTGCAAATGCAGTGGGTATGGCGATGGCGGCGCGGTACGAACGTGGATTATTTGATCCAGATACCGCAGCAGGAAAAAGTCCATTTGATCACAACATCTGGGTTATTTGTAGCGATGGAGATTTGCAAGAGGGTGTCAGCACTGAAGCATCATCTCTGGCTGGAACGCAAGAACTTGGAAACTTAAAAGTTATCTACGATGACAACCGAATCTCCATCGAGGGCGATACGCATTATGCATTCACTGAAGATGTGAGTGCGCGCTATCGTGCATATGGCTGGCATGTCATCGATGTGAATGCACAAACCAGCGGCGATGTTGATCGTGAAGCGCTGGAGCGTGCGATGGATGAGGCGCTCGCCGTCACTAATAAACCAACGCTGATTAGACTTAAGACGGTCATTGCATGGCCAGCACCTAAGGCTCGCAACACAGCAAAATCTCATGGCTCAGCTCTTGGCGCTGATGAAGTTGCTGCCACAAAAGTTGAGCTGGGTCTTCCTGCTGAAGACTTCTACTTCCCTGCCGATGTTGAGAAGCATGTTCGCCAGATATCTGATCGTGGAGCACAACTTCGAAATGAATGGAATAAGAATTTTGCACAATGGAAATCTCAGCAACCTGATCGCGCCGCTCTCCTTGAACGTTTAACAACACAGGGACTTCCAAGTAATTGGGATTCCGCACTCCCCTCATTTAGCGCTGATAAAGAGGTAGCAACTCGTAAGGCCTCAGGCGACACTATTAATGCCTTGGCTCGCTCGCTTCCCGAGCTCTTCGGCGGCTCTTCAGATCTCGCAGATAGCAACAACACGACTATCGAAGAAGGCGGATCTTTCTTGCCACAGTCCTCCACCATGAAGGGCGCCAATCCCTACGGTCGCATCGTTCACTTTGGAATTCGCGAACACGCAATGGGATCAATCCTCAATGGCATGGCGCTACATGGACTTATCCGTCCTTTCGGCGGCACATTCCTCGTCTTTAGCGATTACATGCGCGGCGCAGTCCGTCTCTCAGCGTTGATGAATCTTCCCGTTACTTACGTTTGGACTCATGACTCTATTGGACTCGGTGAAGATGGTCCGACCCACCAACCGGTAGAACACATCGCAGCACTTCGCGCAATCCCTAATCTTGATGTTGTGCGTCCTGCAGATGCCAATGAAGTTGTTGCAGCATGGCGCGAAATAATTCTACGGCGCAGACCTGTGGGAATTCTCTTGTCACGTCAAAATCTCCCTGTTATTGACCGAACGAAGTTCGCTTCAACGCAAGGAGTAAGTAAAGGCGCTTATGCGCTCAATGACGTTGCACATCCTGATGTCATCTTGATTGCTACGGGTTCTGAAGTTGGCATTACCCTCCAAGCCGCAGAACTACTGAAGGCCGACAATATTTCTGCACGCGTCGTAAGTGCACCATGCTTGGAGTGGTTTAACGCTCAAGATGCTACCTATAAAAATTCGATTCTCCCCAGTTCGGTTAAAGCGCGCGTCAGCATCGAAGCAGGAATTGCTCAAGGATGGCGGGAGTACATTGGCGATTGCGGAGTCGCGGTTTCGCTCGAACATTTTGGCGCCTCTGCATCAGCGCCTGTTCTCTTCAAGGAATTTGGTTTTACCCCAGAGAAGATTGTTAGCGCTGCTAAAGAATCTATTGCTAAGGCAAAGGCGTAGTCGAGCACAATGAGCGCAACTCTCAAGTCAGTTTCTGAAGCTGGTACTTCAATTTGGCTCGATGATTTATCACGAGAGAGAATGATCCCTAACGGAAAATCGCGTAACTTGGCGACGCTCATAGCTGAGGAATACGTCGTCGGCGTGACCACTAACCCAGCAATATTCTCCGCTTCAATCTCGCAATCATCACTCTATTCTGATGATCTCAAAGCTCTTGCGGCCCAAGGACATAATGCAGAATCAATCATCACCGAGCTCACAACTGCCGATGTTGCTCAAGCATGTGATCTCTTCATTCCGGTGTATGAACGATCTGCCGGAGTAGATGGTCGAGTAAGCATCGAAGTAGATCCGCGACTGGCGCGCGATACATCCACCACAGTTTCGCAAGCGCGTGAGTTATGGGCAAAAGTAAATCGACCAAATGTTTTGATTAAGGTGCCTGCGACTGTAGAAGGGTTACCTGCAATTCGTACTTTGATTGCTGAAGGTATTAGCGTCAATGTAACAATCATCTTCTCGGTTGAGCGTTACAAGGCGGTACTTGATGCCTTCATAACTGGCTTGGAAGAGCGCCACAACAAAGGACTTCCCGTCTCTGATATTCATTCTGTGGCTTCCTTCTTCGTTAGCCGCGTCGATACAGAGATTGATGCTCGACTCAAATCTCACTCCCATAGCGATGCACCTTCGCTACTAGGTAAAGCAGCAATCGCTAATGCGCGCTTGGCCTATCAACACTTCGAAGAGGTCCTTAGCTCGCAGAGATGGAAGAAGCTAGAAGGTGCCGGAGCATCGATACAGCGTCCACTTTGGGCATCAACAGGGGTTAAAGATCCTGCTTATGACCCCACACAATATGTCATCGACTTAGTTGCACCTCTTACGGTCAACACGATGCCAGAACCAACTCTGATATCAGTTCGCGATCAAGGTAGGTATAAAGGAAATACTGTCGTTGGCCACTATGAAACTTCTCTTCAGGTAATTGATCAGCTCGCATCAATCGGAATAGATATCAACGAAGTTGCTACAAAATTAGAGAACGAAGGAATTGATAAATTTATCAAGCCTTGGCTTGAACTCATCGCTGCTGTTGAGGCTGCCTCGCGTCAATGATCAGAATTAAAGGTTTTTCCGCTTCGCCTGAGAAAGTTTCCGCCCTTAATGGAATTACCGCAAAGCTAGCTGCAAAAGATGCAACGCTCTGGGGGCCTGCTGCTCAAGCCGAGGCTGCAATTCGATTGAATTGGATTGATCTGCCTCTGACTTCACGAGAATTGCTTCCGACTTTAGATGCGCTCTCTGCTTGGTCTCGAGAGATTGGGCATTCCGATTTTGTTCTCTGCGGCATGGGTGGATCCTCACTCGCTCCCGAAGTCATTGCTGCGGTCTATAACAAGAATCTCACGGTTCTTGATTCTACAGATCCCGAACATGTGAAAGCAGTTCTTGATCGCGATCTTTCTCAAACTTGTTTCGTCATTGGATCTAAATCTGGATCAACGATCGAAACTGCTTCGCAGAAGAGCGCGGCAGTAGCCCAGCTTCTTCACCAAGGCCTTGATCCGAGAAATCATCTTGTGATTGTTACCGATCCTGACTCTCCTCTTGATAAGGAATCGCGCGCTGCAGGTCTTCGAGTTATTAGCGCTGACCCCAATGTAGGTGGACGATTTAGTGCGCTCAGCGCATTTGGACTTACCCCAGCTGCGTTGATAGGAGTTGATGTTTCAGTCTTAATCGATGATGCCTACGAAGCTGCTCAAACTTTTCTTCTGCCTAATTCGACGGTGGTGAGCGTTGCTGCAGCTCTTGCTGAGCCCGCATTTGCTTACACAGGATTCTGTGATGCTGGTTCGACGTTACCCGGATTGAGCGATTGGATTGAGCAGCTCATCGCTGAATCAACAGGCAAAGATGAGAAGGGCGTTCTCCCGATTGTTACTTCATCGCCTAAGAGTGAGATATTTCCGGTTATTACTTTTGATGAGCAAGGCGAGATTGCTGTCATTGGTTCACTTGGCGAACAATTTATTTTCTGGGAGTGGGTCACAGGCCTTCTCGGCTACTTAATGAAAGTTGATCCTTTTAATCAACCAAATGTGACAGAGGCAAAAGAAAAGACTGGCGCGCTTCTTGAGCGCTGGAAGGGAAATGGAGTTCACAATCCAGAGCCAGCCTTCGAAACCAGCGCTATTACAGTGTTCTCTGATTCGAAGTCGCAGTCGTTGACTGATTATTTACGTAGCGCAATCTCTCATCACAATGGTTACATCGCGTTGATGGCTTACCTTCATCGCGGGGTCGATGACGATGTGAAGCAATTACGAGAAATTTTAGAGAAGGCAGGCAAGAAGCCCGTAACCTTTGGATGGGGTCCACGCTTCTTGCATTCCACAGGACAGTTCCATAAAGGTGGACCAAAAGTTGGTTCCTTTATCCAGATCACAGGCGCAACAAGTATCCAATGGCCCATCCACGGACGTGCCTACGGTTTTGAAGTACTTCTCATGGCACAAGCGCTTGGCGATAACGAGGCGCTTGCAGCGCGTAACTATCCGTTAGTGAGATTTCACTTGAAAGAACGGAGCGCGGGAATCAAAGAATTGATTGCCGCGGCAAAAGAACTTTAGTCTTCGTCTTCTCCGCGGTGTTTCTTCAATGCCGCTTCCAAAATCTTCTTTGCTTCAGCTTCAGTACGTCGCTCTTTCACGTATGCCAAGTGGGTCTTGTAAGGCTCGTTCTTGATTGGCGAAGGAGGGTTGTTCTTGTCGCGACCGGCTGGGAATCCACATCGTGGGCAATCCCATTCATCAGGAACCACAACAGTTCCATCTTCGGCAAATGATGGTTTGGTTTCATGGCCATTGAGGCACCAATAAGAAACTCTAAAGCGTGCAATTGCCTCGCCGCGTTCGGCTTCGCCCATGGGGCCGGCGCCGACACGGGAGCCACGGATTGCGCTTCCACCTGCCATGAATTTCTCCTTTGAGTTTTTGTTATATGCGTGCGATAAGAATTATTTAAGAACTAAACCAAGAGCGATAATTGATGCAAACCAGATACCGCCAACCACGATCGTGATGCGATCGAGATTCTTCTCTACGACTGATGAGCCGCCGTATGTGGATGACATTCCACCACCAAAGAGATCAGAGAGGCCGCTGCCTTTACCTTTATGAAGCAGAACCAGCAGGATCATCAAGATGCTGGTGAGAACCAGCAGGATTGAGAGCGCTAAAGCCACGAATAACTCCTTGGGACGTTGTGAGAGGGGAATACTACCGAAAGAGGGCGCTAGCTACCGCATCCGCCCTGCAGGTGAGCCTAGAGAACGCGATGGAACTTACAGATTCGGGCGAATTCTTCTGGATCAAGGCTTGCACCTCCGACGAGAGCGCCATCAACATCGGGCTGTTTCATGATGTCGACGATATTTGCAGATTTCACTGAACCGCCATACAGAATGCGCGCATTTTCTGCGATTTCATCACTGCCAATTTTTGCAATCTCTTTACGGATTGCAGCGCATACTTCTTGCGCATCCTCTGGAGTAGCAGTCTTTCCTGTTCCTATGGCCCAGACTGGTTCGTAAGCAAAGACTATTTTCTTCAACTCAGGCTTATGAAAACCTTTGAGCCCTTCGCGGACTTGATTGAGGACATGTTCGACATGGGTACCAGCTTCACGAATTGCAAGCTCCTCCCCTATGCAGAAAATTGGAGTCATCTCATTATCGAGCACTGCACGAATTTTCTTATTAACCAACGCGTCATCTTCTTTATGGATTGCACGTCGCTCAGAGTGTCCAACGACGACATATGAGCAATCTAACTTCTTCAACATGGAGCCGGATATATCTCCAGTGAAAGCTCCAGATTTTTCGGGAGAGATATCTTGAGCGCCGTAGCTAAGTTTGAGGCGGTCCCCATCAACCAGAGTTTGTACCGAACGAAGATCTGTGAATGGTGGAAGCACAACAACATCAACTGCATCGAAGTCACGCTCTTCGAGGGAATAAGCAAGTTTCTGCGTTACAGCGATAGCTTCAAGATGATTGAGATTCATCTTCCAATTTCCAGCAATGAGCGGACGGCGTGACATCAGTTCTCCTAGATTCGAGTTCTTATCTTAGGGCCGTTAAGCCAGGAAGTTCTTTACCTTCAAGGTATTCCAGCGATGCTCCCCCGCCAGTTGAGATATAACCAAATTGCGAATCGTTAAATCCCAGCGCTCGGACAGCAGCAGCGGAATCTCCACCGCCCACAACCGATAGGCCAGAAACTTCAGTAAGGGCTTGAGCCACAACCTTTGTGCCAGCTGCAAAATGTGAGAATTCAAAGACTCCCATTGGTCCATTCCAGAAAACCGTCTTGCACTCTTTGATAGCAGCGGCAAAAGCGCGCGCGCTTTCGGGTCCGATATCTAGACCCATCTGATTACTCGGAATCGAATCTGCGCTAACAACGCTTGGAGATTCATTTGCAAAAGCCGGTGCGACAACAATATCTGTGGGAAGGAGGACTTTTACGCCGAGATTCTCGGCGCGAGAGAGTAAATCCTTTACAAGTGGGATGGAATCCGCCTCAACAAGTGAGGTTCCAATCTCTTTGCCTTGAGCGGCAAGGAAAGTGAAGAGCATTCCCCCACCAATTGCCAACATATTTACTTTATCAAGCAAGTTAGTAATGACACCGATCTTGTCAGAAACTTTTGCGCCACCGAGCACAACTCCATACGGACGTTCGGGAGACTCGGTGAGTCGACGTAGAACATCAACTTCTGCAGCAATCAATTTGCCAGCCGCATGTGGTAGCGAGAGAGCCGCTTCATAAACAGAGGCGTGTTTGCGATGCACAGCGCCAAAGCCATCTCCTACATACACATCGGCATAAGAGGCGAGTTTTTTAGCCATCGCTTCTCGCTCTGAGCCATCTTTACTGGTTTCGGCTGCTTCGTAGCGAACATTCTCAAGCAGAACGATTCCGCCGCTCTTAAGTGAAGCAACAGCCGAATCTGCCGATGAGCCTATGGTGTCGGTTGCAAAGGCAACTTCTTTTCCGAGTAACTCACCGAGCCGCTTCGCAATCGGAGCTAACGAGAGTTCAGGCTTTCGCTCACCTTTTGGCCTGCCGAGATGGGCAGCGATAACAAGTGATGCACCACCTTCGAGAAGTGCGTTAATTGTGGGAAGTGATGCGCGAATTCGACCATCATCTGTAATGACGCGATCTGATCCTTCACCTTTGAGCGGTACGTTGAGATCGCATCGGAGTAGAACTCGCTTACCTCGAAAATCGAGTGAGGAAAGCTCTTTCACTGCAGCTGAAATCAAAGGCTCTTCCCAATAAATTTCATGAGGTCAACAAGGCGGTTGGAGTAACCCCATTCATTGTCATACCAGCCAGCAACTTTTGCTTGGTTTCCAATTACTTTTGTGATTCCCCCATCGAAGATGCAAGAGTGTGAATCAGTCACGATATCGGTAGAGACAATTGGATCTTCTGTGTAATAGAGAATTCCCTTGAGTGGTCCTTCTGCAGCTTTCTTCATTGCTGCATTGATTTCTGCAGCAGTTGTTTCCTTGGCAAGTTCTACGGTCAAGTCGGTGACTGAACCAGTTGGGACGGGAACGCGAAGAGCGTAACCATCGAGCTTGCCCTTCAACTCAGGCAGTACCAGGCCGATTGCTTTAGCAGCGCCCGTTGAGGTTGGAATGATGTTTGTTGCGGCAGCACGTGCGCGGCGGAGATCCTTATGTGGGAAATCTAGAATGACCTGGTCGTTGGTGTAGGCGTGCACAGTTGTCATGAAGCCGCGGACAATGCCGAAGTTTTCGTGAAGTACTTTTGCCATCGGGGCAAGGCAGTTGGTGGTACACGAAGCGTTGGAGATGATGTTGTGCTTTGCAGGGTCATATGCAGAGTCATTAACGCCGAGAACGAGAGTCACATCTTCATCGGTAGCTGGCGCTGAAATCACGACTTTCTTCGCTCCGCCCACCATATGTTTTCCAGCATCAGAGGCTTTAGTGAAGCGACCAGTAGATTCAATAACAATATCTGCTCCGACCGATCCCCATTGAAGCGCTGCAGGATCCTTCTCTGCAAAGACGCGGAAGGTTTTGTTGCCTACAGTTATGGAGTTCTCGTTATGGGTTACTGGAAGGTTAAGGCGACCCAAGATGGAGTCATACTTCAAAAGGTGAGCGAGAGTTTCAATATCGGTGAGATCGTTGACTGCAACAATCTCAACATCTGCATTTGATGCTAATGCCGCACGGAAGAAGTTACGTCCGATGCGACCAAAACCATTGATTCCAACCTTCACCACAGTAACCACGCTCCATACGGCACACAGAAAAATGCGCACCATTCGATATCTTGAGAAATATTGCCACGACCTTGTGGACTTGGTCGAATCTTATCAGTGAATATATACAGTAAGGCGAATCGAGCGCTTCGTTAATTGAGAAGATCGGGCGAGAGCCCCGCTTCAGTATCAGGAATTCCAAGATCTGATGCCCGCTTATCTGCCATTGCGAGAAGGCGGCGAATACGGCCCGCGATTGCATCCTTGGTCATAGGTGGAGATGAGAGAGAGCCGAGCTCTTCCAAACTTGCTTGGCCATGAGTGATACGAAGTTGTCCCGCTTCGCGAAGATGATCAGGAATATCGTCGCCAAGAATTTCCATTGCGCGTTGTACGCGCGCCGATGCTGCGACAGCTGCACGTGCAGAACGTCTAAGATTCGCATCATCAAAATTTGCGAGTCGATTTGCTGTGGCACGAACTTCGCGACGCATCCTTCGCTCTTCCCAGGCCATCACACTTTCATGTGCGCCAAGTCTTGTGAGTAACACTCCGATTGCATCTCCATCGCGAATGACAACGCGATCCACTCCACGAACTTCGCGAGCCTTTGCAGTGATTCCAAGTCGTCGTGCAGCGCCAACAAGAGCAAGTGCTGCTTCGGGGCCAGGACAGGTAATTTCCAGAGCAGATGATCGACCTGGTTCTGTGAGTGAACCATGAGCAAGAAAAGCGCCGCGCCATGCTGATTCAGCATCACAGATCCCTGCAGAGACAACTTGAGGTGGAAGTCCGCGAACAGGTCGTCCATGTGAATCAACAAGTCCTGTTTGGCGGGCAAGTGCATCGCCATCTTTGATAACGCGAACTAGATAACGGCTACCCTTTCGCAATCCCCCAGCGCTGATAACAGCGAGGTCAGAATCGTGGCCATACACATCAGCAATATCTTTTCTAATCCGTCGAGCAGCTTGAGCTGTATCGAGCTCAATCTCCACCATGATCTTGCCGGCTGAGATGTGGAGGCCGCCTGCAAAACGCAGGATTGCCGAGACTTCAGCCTTGCGGCAACATGGTTTAGAGACAGAGAGGCGACTAAGTTCGTCTTTAACTGACGCGGTCATTGCCATGAGGATTATCTAAGCATCTCTTATTGGAAAATGTGGCTGAAAGCAGAAAATAATTTCTCGGAATCATGGTGATTACTTCCGGGATGTGATGCGAGATCGGCCACAATAACGCGTCCTCCCATGCCAGAAACAAGTTGTTCAAGCTCGCTCAATACATCAGATTGTGAGGCTACTGCGCTATCGACTAGCGCAATGTCACAGGCCAAATCAGGAGCAAAACTTCGAAGTACGTGAAGATGGTCTGCGGGGGAACTTCCTGCTAATTCATCGCCTTTCATATGGGGCGCAGCATCGAGATTAAGAATGATGACCTTTGTGGCGCGAGACTCAACGATTGCCTTGCGCTGTTGCGCTACAAGAACATGAGGTAGAACGCTGGAGAACCATGAACCAGGACCAAAAGTTATGTAATCGGCGTTCGCAATAGCAGCAAGACCTTCGTATGTCGGGGTGGGATTTTCTGGAATCAAACGGAGATTTTCTAAACTTCCTTTTGCCACTGCCACTTCTTTCTGACCACGAACAACATGGGTTCCCTCCCATGTCTTAAATACACCTTCTATATCAAGCGGTTCCAACGCCATCGGCAGAACGCGTCCAACAACTTTCAAAAGTGCGCCCACTCGATCCAGACCTTGAACCGGATCTTCATCGCGATCCCAGAGCGCAGTCAAAAGTAAATTTCCTAGCGCATGGCCATTAAGTTCTCCCGACGAAGTAAATCGATATTGCATAATCTCAGCCCAGCTACGTCCCCATTCATCATCGGCGCAGAGCGCAGCAAGGGCCATTCGAAGATCGCCAGGCGGAAGAGAATTAAATTCTTCACGAAGTCTTCCACTCGATCCACCATTATCTGCAACGGTGACAATCGCAGTGAGATTGGTGGTGAGTTTCCGAAGCGATCGTAAAGTAGCGGCTAATCCATGCCCGCCACCTAAAGCGACGACACGTGGTCCGCTCAACGTTCACGACCTAGATCTCGATGTATGGCATGAGCCGACACAAAATGTTCAGTGTCGAGCTTGGAGCCATTGATTCGCGAAGCAAGTTCCTCAGCGATAGCAACGCTGCGATGCTTTCCTCCAGTGCAACCTATCGCAAGAGTGATGAATTTCTTTCCTTCGCGGAAATATCCCTGGCCAATGCTTTGGAATAGAGCGACATAGCGATCAAGAAATTCCCCAACATTCTCAGCTCCCAAAACGGCAGCGCTGACATCTTTATCTAAACCATTCTTAGGTCGAAGTTCAGGGTTCCAATGTGGATTTGGGATAAACCTGCAATCCATCACTAAATCGGCATCTACGGGAAGCCCAAACTTGTAACCAAAAGAGAGAATATTCACTTTGAGAGAAGCTGATGTATCCGTAGAGAATAGTTCGGCTATCTTCTTCTCTAGTTGGTGAACATTGAGTTGTGAAGAGTCAACAACCAAGTCAGCTCCAGAACGTAACTCTCGTAACTTCTCTCGCTCGCGATCAATGCCATCAACGATTCGGTCATTTCCCTGGAGCGGGTGGGGGCGACGGGATGATTCAAAGCGCCTAACGAGAACATCATCGGCAGCGTCAACAAAGATGATCTTCCGAGAAATACCCCGTTCCGCAAGCTCCGCGAGTGAGCGATTGAGATCGTCGAAAAATTGGCGCCCTCGAACATCAATCACAACAGCGATGGAGTCCGCTGAGCGCTCTGTCATATCAAAAACAGAGAGAAGGAGTGATGGAGGAAGATTATCGATCACATACCAACCATGATCTTCCATCGCATGCGCAACTGTCGATCGACCTGCGCCACTCATTCCTGTGATGACGACAATCTCACGGTTCATGCGGTAATCATCCTCGCCATGTCAAGCATTGCAAAAATCAAGCATTCTCGATGATTTCTCCCGTTGCGGTATCAACTGAGTACTGAACTTCACTGGCCGCTATAGCGCTCACGATGCTCTCTGCGCTCTTGGGGCCGATGCCAGGGACTGCAGCAATCTCATCACTTGTAGCTTTCTTGAGCGCCGCCACTGACCCGAAGTGGTCAAGTAGAGCTTGTCGTCGTACCTCACCCAGATGTGGAATTTCATCAAGAAGTGATTCCAACATCAAGCGTGAACGCTTGGAGCGATGGAAGGTGATTGCAAATCTATGCGCCTCATCACGGATACGTTGCACAAGATAAAGCGCCTCGCTGTGTCGCGGCAAAATAACAGGATAGCTCTGATCGGGGAACCAAATCTCTTCTAATCGCTTCGCTAAACCTACAAGAGCGATATCAGTAATACCCAGCTCTGCAAAAGCTCGCGATGCAGCATTTACTTGACCGCGTCCGCCATCAACAATGACTAATTGCGGTGGATATGCAAACTTAGGCTTCTCGCCACCACTCATCTCAATTTCAACGAGATCCAAATCTTTCTCCGCGAGATATCTTTTGAAGCGGCGCGTAATCACATGATGCATGGCACGAGTATCGTCAAATTTCTCTTTATCATCGATTCCAAAGCGACGGTATTCGCTCTTTTTGGCTTGGCCATCCTCGAAGACCACCATCGATGCCACGACAGAAGTACCTTGAATGTTGGAAATATCAAAACATTCGATGCGAAGCGGAAGTTCATCCAAGTTGAGAGCGCTCGCTAAATCCTCTAATGCACGTCCACTAACGCCTGCATCATTTGCTCGCTTGCTCAAGAATTGTACGAGCGCATGATGCGCATTCCTTTTTACTGTGTCGAGCAATTCACTCTTCTCGCCTCTTTCCGGACGACGAATGGTGACTTTCTTTCCAAAACGCTCCGAGAGAAACTCAGCGAAGGAGTCTTCCGCAACATCGTGATTGACCAAGATTTCCTTCGCAGGTTCAAATTCAAGATATATCTGGTTCAGAGTCGCATCCAAGAGTGAGGTCTCTTCTGGCAAATTCGCAAGATCAATCATCCAAGATTTGGAACCAATTACTCTTCCGGAACGTACTCGAAATATTGAGGCTGAAGCATGGGTAATGTCTTGGTGAAGGGCAATAAAATCTGCCGATATGGAATCTGAAATTGCAGCATCTGTTGATTCACTGGCGCGTTCTAGCGCTGCTAATTGATCCCGTAATTTTCCAGCTCGTTCAAACTCTTCTGCTGCCGCGGCGCGCTCCATTTCAGCGCGCAACTCTCCGGTGATATCTGCGTTTCCATCTGACATAAAGTCTTCAAGCCGCTTAGCCAGCGCACGATGATCGACTGATGAGATGCGATCGACACATGGCGCTGCACACTTTCCAATATCTCCGAGCAAACATGGCCTTTTGATGCGAGCCGCACGTTCGAAGTTGCTGTTGGAACAGGAGCGCACCGGAAAAAGTTTGAGTAGTACATCAAAGGTCGAGCGCAGCGCCCAAGCGTGAGCAAAGGGACCGAAGTACTTCACTCCTTTACGTTTCGCGCGGCGGGTAATGAGTAACCGCGGAAACTCTTCATCCATCGTGAGCGCGAGATAGGGATAGGACTTATCGTCTTTGAATTGCACATTGAACGCTGGGTTCTCCTCTTTAATCCAGGTGAACTCCAGCTGTAAGGCTTCGACTTCTGTTCGCACCACAGTCCAATCCACGCGATTGGCAGCATGGATCATTCGATAGGTCTTCTCCCCCACATTTTTTTGAAAGTATGAGTTAAGACGATTCTTGAGGGAACGCGCTTTGCCTACATACACAACTTCATTCTTCTCATTAAAAAAACGATACACACCTGGTTCATCGGGAATGTTGCTGGGGCGATACGAAAGTGGATCTGCCATATCTACTTCTTTAGCGATTCCGCCAGGAACTTTCCGGTATAGCTGTTCTTAACCTTTGCGACGCTCTCTGGCGTTCCTTCTGCAACGAGAGTTCCACCGCCAGAACCGCCTTCAGGCCCTAGATCAAGGAGCCAATCTGCACACTTAATAACATCCATATTGTGTTCGATGACGACGACGGTGTTGCCCGTATCCACCAATCTCTGCAGAACAGCCAAGAGTTTTCTTACATCTTCAAAGTGAAGGCCCGTTGTGGGTTCATCGAGAACATAAATAGTGCGGCCTGTGGAACGACGCTGCAGTTCGGTCGCAAGCTTGACGCGTTGCGCCTCTCCACCTGAAAGCGTGGGTGCGGATTGTCCAAGACGAACATAACCCAGCCCGACATCACAGAGCGTCTTGAGGTAGCGATGTATTGCAGGGATCGATTCAAAGAAATCTGTAGCTTTTTCAATCGGCATATCAAGAACTTCAGCGATGGTCTTACCTTTATAGTGGACTTCGAGCGTTTCGCGGTTATATCGCGCTCCATGACAGACTTCGCAGGGAACATACACATCAGGCAAGAAGTTCATCTCGATGGTGATGGTTCCATCACCTGCACAGTTCTCGCACCGACCGCCTTTAACGTTAAATGAGAACCGGCCTTGCTGATAGCCGCGCACTTTTGCTTCACTCGTTTCTGCAAAGAGCGCGCGAATCTTGTCAAAGACTCCCGTGTAGGTAGCAGGGTTTGAGCGCGGAGTACGTCCGATTGGTGATTGATCGACATGAACAACTTTGTCGAGATGATCAATTCCAGTAATGGTGCGATGACGCCCAGGAACGATACGAGCACCATTGAGTTTGTTTGCTAGAACCGAGTACAAAATGTCATTTACTAAAGTTGATTTACCAGAACCACTTACGCCCGTGACAGCGACAAAGGCTCCCAATGGAATCGTGACATCTAGGTTCTTGAGGTTATTCTCCTTCGCTTCTTTGATAACAAGGCTACGTTTCGGATTGATTGCACGCCGTTTCTTCGGGATTTCGATTTGGGATCGGCCAGAAATATAAGCGCCGGTAATCGATTTCTTGGATGAGATCAGAGCTTCGTAATCACCCGAAACCACGATCTCTCCACCATGCTCTCCAGCTCCAGGTCCGATATCAACAATCCAATCTGCGGTTCGAATCGTCTCTTCGTCATGCTCGACAACAATCAAGGTGTTTCCAAGATCGCGTAAGTGGGTAAGTGTCTCTATGAGCCGCTTGTTATCACGCTGATGTAAACCGATGCTTGGTTCATCAAGGACATAAAGAACGCCCACCAATCCAGAACCAATCTGAGTGGCAAGGCGGATACGTTGCGCTTCACCGCCGGAGAGTGTTGCGGCGGGACGGGCAAGCGTTAAGTACTCAAGACCTACATCAAGGAGGAATCCCAAGCGGGCGTGTACCTCTTTCATTACCCGCTCTGCAATCTTCGCTTCTCGAGCTGGAAGTTTGAGCGCCTTGAGAAACTTTGCACAATCTTCGATAGAGAGCTCACAAATTTCGGCGATGTTCTTCTCGCCTAGAGTTACTGCTAACACTTCTGGTTTAAGACGTGAACCTTTGCATGCTGGACACGGAGTCTCGCGCATGTATGCCTCGTATTTTTCACGACTGTAATCACTATCAGTCTCTGAATGGCGCCGCTCTACAAAGGGAATTACACCCTCAAAGCCAGTGGAATAGTTACGAACTCGACCATAACGATTCTTGTAACGAACGTGAACTTCATACTCATAGCCATTGAGAATCGCATCTTTGGCTTTCTGAGAGAGTTTCACCCAGGGAGTTTTCATAGAGAATTTCACATCACTAGCAAGGGCTTCCAAGAGATTCATAAAATAATCAGCAGATTGACCACCTGACCACGGCGCAATCGCTCCATCTTCGATAGAGAGTGAATCATCTGGGATCACCAACTCTTCATCTACTTCGAGTTTTGATCCGATTCCCGTGCATTCAGGGCAGGCGCCGAAAGGAGAATTGAATGAGAAGGAACGTGGTTCCATTTCTTGGAAAGAAAGTCCGCAATCATGGCAGGCAAGCAATTCACTGTAGGTGCGCTCTTTCTCCCCTGCTTTCGCATCGACAAATTCCAGAGTCACCAAACCGCTTGCAAGTTTGAGAGCAGTCTCAATCGAATCTGTCAGGCGTTGTTTGCTCTCAGGTTTAGCTGTGAGGCGATCGACCACAACTTCAATTGTGTGCTTCTCTTGTTTCTTAAGTTTTGGCGCATCTGTGAGCGCAACTGTTACTCCATCAACGCGAGCGCGTGAATAACCCTGAGCGATGAGATCTTTAAAAAGATCAACAAACTCACCTTTACGTGCACGAATCATCGGGGCAAGTACTTGGAATTTTGTCTCTGCGGGTAGTTCGAGAATTTGATCCACAATGTTCTGTGGGGTCTGCTTTGTGATGGCTTTGCCGCAATTTGGACAGTGTGGTTTTCCTGCGCGTGCAAAGAGCAGGCGTAGGTAGTCATAAACCTCAGTGATCGTTCCGACTGTGGAGCGCGGATTTCGGTTAGTAGATTTCTGGTCAATCGAAACTGCCGGTGATAGCCCCTCAATGAAATCCACATCAGGTTTATCCATCTGACCAAGGAACTGTCGGGCATAAGCCGAAAGTGATTCAACATACCGACGTTGCCCCTCAGCAAAGATTGTGTCGAAGGCCAAAGATGACTTACCGGAACCTGAAAGTCCTGTGAATACGATCATCGCGTTACGCGGCAGATCAAGAGAGACATTCTTGAGATTATGTTCACGCGCGCCACGGACGATGAGACGATCAGCGCTCATTACATCCCCGCTTCTTCCATTGCACGCAACTCTCTCTTGAGCTCCTTGATTTCATCACGAAGTCGCGCTGCTAATTCAAAATGCAGTTCTGCAGCAGCATTACGCATCTGTTCAGTCAGTGAATCGATGAGTCCAAGGAGTTCGGTACGGGGCAAGGCTACGAGCGATTTCGCATGCACGCCAACCGGGGTTTCAGTGATGGCTCGCTTCTTAGTGCCCGCGAGTAAAGCGGTCGTGTCATCACTTTCTTGAGCGATGAGGTCAGTGATATCGGCGATCTTCTTTCGTAGCGGTTGTGGGTCAAGTCCATGAGCTTCGTTATATGCAATCTGCTTAGCACGGCGGCGATTTGTCTCATCAATAGCTCGAGTCATTGAGTCAGTGAGATTATCCGCGTACATATGAACTTCACCCGACACGTTACGAGCAGCGCGACCAATAGTTTGAATAAGTGAGCGCGTAGAACGCAAGAAACCTTCTTTATCAGCATCTAAAATTGCAACGAGTGATACCTCAGGTAAGTCCAGACCCTCTCGCAGTAAATTGATTCCGATGAGGACGTCATATTCACCCATACGTAGTTCTCGAAGTAGTTCAACGCGGCGCAAGGTATCAACTTCAGAATGGAGATAGCGGACCCGAATACCCGCATCAGTAAAGAAGTCTGTGAGATCTTCTGCCATCTTCTTGGTTAGAGTAGTAACAAGAGTGCGCTCATTCTTTTCTGCACGAATTCTGATTTCAGTCATCAAGTCATCGATCTGATTCTTAATGGGTTTGAGAACGATCTTCGGATCAACTAATCCGGTTGGGCGAATAACTTGCTCGACAAACTCCCCTCCTGTCTTCTCCATCTCATATGGCCCAGGTGTTGCCGAGAGATAAACCTTCTGTGGGGTGCGTTCGAGGAATTCACTGAAAGTTAAAGGGCGGTTATCAAGGGCGCTGGGAAGGCGAAATCCATGTTCGACAAGAGTCCGCTTTCTTGAAGCATCGCCCTCATACATCGCTCCAATTTGAGGCACAGTGATATGTGATTCATCAATAACACATAAGAAATCTTCGGGGAAATAATCGAGTAAGCAGTTAGGGGGTGAACCTTGAGCGCGCCCGTCAATATGGCGTGAGTAATTTTCGATTCCAGAGCAAAAACCGAGTTGGAGCATCATTTCGATATCAAATTGAGTTCGCATTCGAAGGCGCTGAGCCTCGAGCAACTTATTCTGTTTTTCCAGCTCTTTGAGTCGAATCGCGAGTTCATCTTCAATATCCGAAATAGCACGCTTCATAGTCTCAGGGCCAGCGGAGTAGTGGGTGGCTGGGAAGATAAATACCTCTTTTACATCGCTGACAATCTCTCCTGTGAGTGGATGAAGGGTTGTGAGTCGCTCAATCTCATCACCAAACATCTCAATCCGGATGGCAAGCTCTTCATACACCGGGATAATCTCAACAGTATCTCCGCGGACTCTAAATGTTCCACGTTCAAATGCCATGTCATTGCGTTTGTACTGAATATCAACAAAGCGACGGAGAAGAACATTTCGGTCAATGGAATCTCCGACATTGATGTGAATCATCCGATCTATGTATTCCTGTGGTGTTCCTAAGCCGTAGATACATGAGACTGTCGCAACAACCACAACATCGCGTCTCGTTAATAAAGAATAAGTTGCGGAATAGCGCAGGCGCTCGACCTCTGAGTTAACTGAGGAGTCCTTCTCAATAAAGGTATCGGTCTGTGGGACATAAGCCTCAGGTTGGTAATAGTCGTAATAGGAAACGAAATACTCGACTGCGTTATTGGGAAGTAATTCTTTAAATTCATTGGCAAGCTGGGCTGCAAGAGTTTTGTTTGGAGCGAGAACGAGGGTTGGACGCTGAACTTGTTCAATGAGCCAAGCAGTTGTGGCTGATTTTCCGGTACCGGTTGCACCAAGTAAGACAATATCTTTCTCACCGCGATTGACTCGCTCAGTAAGTTCTTGAATTGCATCGGGTTGATCTCCAGCAGGCTTGAAATCGCTAATGACCTGAAATGGTCGTTCAGCACGCGGAGTTGAGGTAACGGCTCTGGTCATTGCTCTGTACTTCGCGGCAATAATTCAAGACGCCAGAGCCCTTCAACTGCTTGGCGCAGCTCTTCAATGGAGCCGTTATTTCTGACAACGGAGTGAGCGATGGTTTCACGGGCCGCATCATTGACCTGGGCCGCTAAGCGCTTTGTGATCTCGTAATCCTTCATGCCGCGTTCAATAAGCCTTCTGCGTCGAACGCCTTCATCAGCGGAGACGGTTATGACAAAATCAAAGCGTTTTGCCCCATCCGTTTCAACTAAGAGTGGAATTTGGTTTATCACTACTGCGTCAGCAGGAAGGCTCTTCACCATCTTTTCAGCAGCATCACGAACTAAAGGATGAATAATTGATTCCAGTGTGGCTCGCGCTG